>Ga0308309_10000062_pt1 | contig 99519 bp, 87 predicted proteins | sample HubBroMetageWFT5_FD_192491 | JGI IMG/M metagenome (GOLD analysis project Ga0308309, IMG submission 192491) | Warmed and freeze-thawed soil microbial communities from the Hubbard Brook experimental Forest, New Hampshire - Hubbard Brook CCASE Soil... | ecosystem: Environmental > Terrestrial >...
AGACCGCCGAGTCCTACTTTCGACGGAAGGTTGCGTCAATCAGTGAAGTGATATAGCCGCGTAACACGCCGCTTCCGGTCCGTTTTCGCCATCCGCCGCGTTTTAGATGGACGTGCGGTCATCGGAAATCTGTCGGCGAATGAAACCCACGGGGGCGGGCTAAAAACCCCCACTCAATTCGGACCCGCGAGGTCCGAGATTCAACCGTTTACTGATATCACTAGCGCGAGCGAAAAACGCTAGTTTTTTGCTCGCGTAGGATTTAACAAAGCATTCGAGCTCATCGAGGTCGCCCATTTTGCCTTAAGGAAGATCGTCGAAAAACAGATAGAGCGAAGCAATGCGACCGCCCCGGGCGACGATAAAATCGGTTCCCGCGTAAGCTGGTGCTTTGCCGGGAGTGCCAGATACCCATCGAACCCGTCCGGCATCACCTAATTCCTCGGGAGGGAAGAGGGGCTGATATTTGAAATCTGGATGTGTTGCTTTTATCACACCAGCGATACGATCAATCTCGTCACGGCCACGAAATATACCGCTTTTTGGGTCATAGAATGCGGCGTCTTCGTGAAAGATCTCATCGATTGCAGCGCGACGACGCACGGGGTCATTTTCGCCAAATACGTCGCTCAGATTACGAAGCAGCAAAGTCGATATGCTGTTGGACATCGTGTCCTCCGTTTCAGATCGTAGGCCGCGAGCCATCCGACCTTGGACTAATTCTAAGACCTTTCGGCTCCATTCAAGCAACTGCTGTGCAACCTCTCCCCAGAGTCTCTCGGGGTCACACCGACAGAGCTCCGTTAGGACCTCCTGAACCAATTCCCCAAAAACATGGCGCGCGCAGGACAGCAACCATCGATGGTGTTCATTCGAGAAATTGGAACAGGCAGACTTTAGATAGCCTTCCCTGGTTCGGCGAACACTTCGTTCATGAATGAGGTGAACTTCTGAAAATTCCACGACGTATCGTTCATGGGTGAGATAAAACCCCTCTCCGCCACTTCAGCAAATCATCCATGCTTCCACGAATCAAGATCATCCGATCAAGATCACAACTCCCCAAACTTTGCTCCCCGCCCCCCGCACCATAAATGTCAAAATAGAATCCTGTGAGCGCTCAGGCCCCTCCCACCAATCCTCCGCCACGCAAACTCGCGGGCATCTCCTACGCCTGGCGCGCCCTTCGCCACAGAAATTTCCGCCTCTACTTCGGCGGACAAAGCATCTCCCTGATGGGCACCTGGATGACGCGCCTAGCCACCAGCTGGCTCGTCTATCGCCTCACCGGCTCCGCTTTCCTGCTCGGCGTAGTCGGTTTCGCCGGACAAATCCCCACCTTCCTGTTCGCCCCGTTCGCCGGAGTCTGGGTTGACCGCCTCAATCGCCGCAACGTTCTGCTCGTCACGCAAGCGCTAGCCATGCTGCAATCCTTCGCGTTAGCCGCACTCGCCCTCAGCCACCGCATCACCATTCACGAAATCATCTGGCTCAGCGCCTTTCAAGGAACCATCAACGCCTTCGACATGCCCGGCCGCCAAGCCTTCCTCGTAGAAATGGTCGAAGACAAACAAGACCTCGGCAACGCCATCGCGCTGAATTCCTCCATGGTCAACATGGCGCGCCTCGTCGGCCCGTCGCTCGCCGGCATGGTCATAGCCATCTCCAGCGAAGGCTACTGCTTCCTGGTTGACGGCATCAGCTACCTAGCCGTCATCGCCTCGCTCTACGCCATGCATCTGAATTCCGCCGCGATAAAACGCACCGCCGATTCCGTCCTCATGCAATTGAAAGAAGGCTGGACGTACGTCTCAGGCTTCGCGCCCATCCGCACCATCCTGCTCCTCTTCGCGGCAGTAAGCTTGCTCGGCTGGCCCTTCACCGTGCTAATGCCCGTATTCGCCGGAACGATTCTGCGCGGCGGCCCGCACACCCTGGGTTTTCTGATGGGCGCGGTAGGCGTAGGTGCATTAGTTTCGGCAATTTCTCTGGCAGTAAGGAAAACCGTCCTCGGCCTAGGCAAAATGATCCCGCTCTCCACCGCAGCCTTCGGTGCCGGCCTGATCTTCTTCGGAATGTCCCACACTCTCTGGCTTTCGCTGCTAATGATGCTGGTTTGCGGCTTCGGACTGATGCAGCAAATGGCCGCCAGCAACACCATCATCCAAACCATCGTCGAAGAAAGTAAACGCGGCCGCGTGATGAGCTTTTACACAGTCGCCTTCGTAGGCATGGCGCCCTTCGGCAGCCTGCTAGCCGGCACGCTAGCCCACGCCATCGGCGCCCCTCGCACCGTCATGGTCAGCGGCGCCTGCTGCATCGCAGGCGCCGCCTGGTTCGCGGGCCGCCTCCCAGCCATCCGCAAATTAATCCGCCCCATCTACAGAAACCTGGGCATCCTCCCCCCGGTAAACGCTGTAATCCAAGACAGCCTCGGCCGCTAACACCCTCTGCGCCTCCGCGGTTTCCCCTGCCTTAGCCTTCCTCTGCGTTCATCAGTGGTGCCTTCGACTTCCTCCGCCACCAGCACAGTTCGCCTGTATCCAATCCACCCCCAAACCATCTAATTTGCCGAGTCCCTTGCAAATCTTCTATAATCCTTGGGTTAACGTACCAAGCAGAGTGGGATCGAGCCCGCTAAATCGAACCCCTCCAGGCGCCCTGAAAAATGGTTGATCTAGCCGAAAAAATTAAAAAGAAGCTCACTGACGAAATCGCCCTGCTCGAGCATGAGCTGCACACCGACCTGCCCAAAGAAATCAGCGTCGCGCGCGCCCACGGCGATCTGAAGGAAAATGCCGAATACAAGTACGCCAAGGAGCGCCAATCTTTCGTCTCCGCCCGGCTTGGCCAACTTCATCAACGCATGGCGGACCTCTCCATGCTCAATCTCAGCAATCTTCCGAAAGACCGCGCTGCCTACGGCTCACGCATCACCGTTTTGGACGTTGCGAAGCGCTCTAAAATCGAGTACAAACTGGTGACTGTCGAAGAGGCCGACGCCGCCAAAGGCCTGATCTCCACCAGCTCGCCCATCGGCCGCGCCCTGCTCGGCAAAAAAGTTGGTGACGAAGTGCAAGTCACCACTCCGGCCGGCCTGAAAGATTACGAGGTCGTGCAACTGTTCACCATTTACGACGAGGAATAGCAGGTGAAACTTATTTCATGCTGACGCGCACCATCGGCCGGCTCCTGGTCTGGCCCATCGAACGTCTTGCAGCCCTGGTTGCAGCTACCGGTATCCCTCCCAACGTCATCACCTGGTCCGCGCTGATTCTGAATTTCTGGGCCGGAATTCTTTTCGCTGCCGGGCGTTTCGCCGCCGCAGGCGGCATGATGATTCTCGCCGGCCTCTGCGATCTGCTCGATGGCCCCGTCGCGCGCCGCCAAGGCCGGGTCTCGATGTTCGGCGGTTTTCTCGATTCGATTTTCGACCGCTACGCCGATCTCATTCTCTTCCTCGGCCTGCTGGTCTATTACTCGCACGTGAATCGCTTCGGCTACGCTATGCTCGCTGGCGCCGCGATGGCCGGCTCGGTGATGGTCAGCTACGCGAAAGCTCGCGCGGAATCGCTCGTGCCCTCTGCTGAAGTTGGATTTTGGGAACGCCCTGAGCGCTTGGTGCTGATGATTTTGGGCGCGCTCGTGAATCGCATGGACGTCGTGCTCTGGATTCTCGCGATCGGCCCCAACATAACCGTGATCCACCGCATCGTGCGCACCTGGCAGCAAACGAAGGAGGAAACTCGCGCACCAGTCCCACTGCCACGCACTCCCGCACGCCCCGGATCACAGCCAACCGGACTGCCGGCTGGCTCCTCGGCATCGCTGCAAGCCAATATTTCCGGAGAAGTCCGCGACTCTTCTCCGATGCTAACCCGCACAGCCCGCCGCGGAGGCTAATCGTGCCCAAGCTTCTCGGTATCATCGGCCTGCTGGTAATCTGCGCCGGGATTGACCTGCTCTGGCAATCGCGCCACGAAATTAAATTCTAGATGGTCGCCTACATCGCATTCTTCCGCGCCCTCCTGTACAATCGCGATTCCGCCCCGCTCTTGTTCCCCTCCAAAGAAGCCGCCCACATACGCCCAGGCGCCGTCGGCCTCCTACTAGGCATAAGCTTCGCGTTCCTCCTGGGCTCCCTGCTAATCGCCATAGGCATCACATTGATCTTCTCCCCGCATCTCTAACCACTCTCGACAAATCCCACGTCATGCTGAACCCGCGATGGCGGGTGCAGGATCTCTTGTCGCTTTTCTCCGCGCCCTCCGCGCTCTGCCTTCCGCGTCCTCTGCGTTACACCTTTTCGCCTTTGACCTGCACTCTTCGCCTGCCTCTGTCTGCGACTCTGTGCCTCTGTGACAAATCCTTTGCCTTCCGAAACAGTCCCACCCCGCCCGCCCCGCAAGTTCGGATCCGTTAACCTGCCATTCACAATCCTGAGATATGGTCCACCGCGGCCTGCGGCCCCACGCCGCGTTCATGATATAAGTGGCACTCAGCAGCACGGAAATTCCTGGACCCATCGCCAGCACGGTATTCGCGAACAGCCGTCACGCCCGGAAATCAGAGCGAGGAGAAAAAATGCCCACACCACCGAGCCCAGACCCACGCACGCCTCCTTCAAACGCCTCCATCTGGAACCGCGTAGCCCAAACCGACGACTTCAAAAAGCTGCTCGCCGCCAAAAAAGCCTTCGTCCTACCCGCCACCATTTTCTTCATCCTCTATTACTTCGCGCTCCCGGTTTCCGTCGGCTACTTCCCCGCGCTCATGCAACGCAAAGTCTGGGGCCCGGTAAACGTCGCCTACCTCTTCGCCCTTTCGCAATTCATCGTCGCCTGGGTCATCGCCTACCTGTATGTACGCGCCGCGCGCGAATTCGATTCTCGAGCCGCCGCAGTCATCAAAGATCTCGGCAATCTCGAAGCGAAGGGAAACTAACCGATGAATACCACGCTCATTCTCTTTCTCGCGTTCATCGCCATCACTCTGGGCATCACCGCATGGGCCTCGCGCCTCTCCGGCTCCTCCGCTTCCTATTTCGCGGCCAACCGCCGCATCAGCGCCTGGCAGAATGGCGTCGCCGTCGCCGGTGATTACATGTCCGCCGCATCCTTCCTCGGCATCGCCGGCCTGATCGCGTTCTTCGGCTACGACGGCTTCATGTACTCCGTCGGTTTTCTGGTCGCCTACCTCACCGTCCTGCTCGTCGTCGCCGAGCCGCTGCGCAACACCGGCAAGTACACCATGGCTGACGTTCTCGCCTACCGCCTGCACCCTCGCCCGGTTCGCGCCATGGCTTCGCTCAGCACCATCACCGTCAGCACGTTCTACATGATCGCGCAGATGGTGGGCGCCGGGGCGCTGGTCGCCCTGCTGCTGAAAGGGTCGGGCATCAGCTTCCGCCTCGCGGTCACCAGCGTGGGAATCCTGATGATCGTTTACGTCGTCTTTGGCGGCATGATCGCGACCACTTGGGTGCAGATCATCAAAGCCATTCTGCTGATCTCCGGCACGATTCTTCTCAGTTTCATGGTCCTCGCGCATTTCGGCTTCAGCCTCGGCGCTTTTTTCACCGCCGTCAGCCAGGTTCATTACCACGCGCCAGACGGAACCGAAGTCGTGAAAGATTTCCTCACGCCGGGTTTGCGCTATAAACCCCGCTACGGCGCGCTCGACCTTCTCTCCCTCGGCATCGCCCTGATTTTCGGAACTGCCGGATTGCCGCACATACTCGTGCGCTTCTACACCGTGCCCGACGCCAAGACCGCGCGCTTCTCCGTGGTCTGGGCCATGTGGATCATTGGCATCTTCTACATCCTCACCACTTTTCTCGGCTGGGGCGCCGCCACCATCGTGGGCCGCGACTTCATCGCAAAAAATGGCGGCAACAATATGAGCGCGCCGCTGCTTGCGAACGCGCTCGGCGGGCCCATTTTCTTCGCCTTCATTTCCGCGATCGCCTTCGCCACCATTCTCGCCGTCGTCGCCGGTCTCACCATCAGCGCCTCCACATCTTTCGCGCACGACGTCTGGACCAACATCATCCGCCACGGCCAGGAACACAATCCCGGTGAAGAACGCCGCATCGCGCGCATCGCCGCATTTGTAGTAGGCGCGATTTCCATCGCCATCGCGATCGTCCTGGGCCCCACGGCCAACGTTGCGTTCCTCGTCGCACTAGCTTTCGCCGTCGCCGCATCCGCGAATCTTCCAGTGATCCTGTTCTCGATCTTCTGGAAGCGTTTCAACACCGCCGGCGCAGTAGCAGGACTCGCCACCGGCCTGCTCGCTTCGATCGTCCTGATTTTCCTCGGCCCCAGCATCATGACGGTTGACGCTCCAACGGTTGCCCCCGCCGCGCGTCACATCATCCAGCACGCCCCCATCTTCCCGCTCGAAAATCCCGGCATCCTAAGTATCCCGCTCGGATTCATCGGCGCAATTCTCGGCACGCTGCTAAGTAAACGCGACCCCGCCGGCGAAGAAAAATTCGCCGAACTCCAAGTCCGCGCCAACACCGGCCTAGGTGCCGAAAAAGCCGTCGCCCATTAGGGTTTGTAGAGGCGGTTGGCGAACCGCCCCCGCCAGTTGATAATCCGCACACGCGCCCCGCCTTCCCCGTCGCTCGCGCCGCTCCCTGCGTTATCATGGCTTGCGAACAATTTCGCGAGCCCTTGAAACCTTCCCTGATCATCCACGGCGGCGCCTGGAACATCCCCGACGAATCCGTCGCAGACTGCCGCGCCGGCATCCAACGCGCTCTCGAAGCCGGATGGAAAATTCTCTCCGGCGGCGGCGCTGCGATTGACGCCGTAGAATCCACCATCGTAATCCTGGAAGACGATCCCACGTTCGACGCAGGCTTCGGTTCGCACCTGAATACCGAAGGCCACGTCCAGCTCGACGCCATCCTCATGGACGGCCGCACGCTCAAAGCGGGAGCAGTCGCCGCCGTAGAGCACATCCACAATCCCATCCGCCTCGCGCGCAGCGTGCTCGAACACAGCGAACACATGATGCTCGTCGCCGACGGCGCGGAAAAATTCGCCGAAGAACACGGCATCGCACTCTGTCCGCCCGAAGATCTGATCCACGAACGCGAACGCATCGCCTGGCGCCGCTGCCTCAGCGATTCCCACGCCGCCGAACATCATCTCGGCCACGAATCCGGTACCGTAGGCGCTGTCGCTCTCGATGACCAAGGCCATCTCTTCGCCGGAACTTCCACAGGCGGCACCTGCTGTAAACTCCCCGGCCGCGTCGGCGATTCCCCTCTGATCGGCTGCGGCTGCTATGCCGACGCCGAATCCGGCGGCGTCTCCTGCACCGGCCACGGCGAAGGGATAATGAAAATTGTAATGGCCAAGATGGCCACCGATCTCCTGCACGACCAGCGCGTCCTGCTCTCGCATCGCAAAAAGGCCGGCCCGCTTTCGCTGGCGCAAGCCGTAGCCGACGCCTGCATCCGCAAACTCGCCCATCGCGTCCACACCACCGGGGGCCTAATCCTCCTCGATCGCCAAGGCCGCCCCGCCGCCGCCTTCAACACCCCCCGCATGGCCTACGGCTACGTAGAAGAATCCGGCAAATTCCGCATCGCCCCGTAGCCTCGTCCCCAACCTAGCTTTTTTCCTTGACCTCCCGGTGCCCTCCTGTTTACGCTGTACTGGCAACCTGCTGGATTGACCCCGCCGTGTCCCCACGATTCGCAATCCGCTGCCGCGTTCCGCCGCATCCTTCCGCTGTTTCGCTCATCCAATCCCGCGGGGCAATCTGTGCTAAAACGAATCGAACTTAAGGAGAAAGCCATGGCCATACGCGATGCACTGCTTGCCGAATTCGACCACGAAATGATCAGCACCCGCCAAACTCTCGAACGCGTCCCCGAAGGCAAACCCGACTGGGCCCCACACGAGAAATCCATGAAGATGGGACGCCTCGCCGGCCACCTCGCCGAACTTTCCGGCTGGGGCGCGACCATCATTAATCAAGATGAATTGGATTTTCGTCCGGTGGGCGCGCCGCCGATGCAGCCGCTGGTGATGATTTCGCGCCAACAACTGCTCGACACATTCGACAAAAAAGTCACCGAAGCGCGCGCCGCGCTGAGCGGTGCCAGCGATGAACATCTGCTGAAGAACTGGAAGCTTCTCGGCGGCGGCCAAACCATCATGGTCATGCCCCGCATCGCCTTCCTGCGCAGCTTCGTGATGAATCACGTGATCCATCACCGCGCGCAACTCGGCGTCTATCTCCGCATGAACAATGTCCCGGTGCCCAGCGTCTACGGCCCCTCCGCCGACGAAGGCAAAATGTAAGCCCGGTCTTGACTTGGATCTGTAGCGGCCGCTTCGTCCCGGCCTTTGCGGGACGAAGCGGGCACGCTTTTCCGTTTCTCCGCTCTCTGCTCCAGCGTCTGCCTGCTTCCTTGCTCCCCTGCCTCCCTACCCCGCCGCCTCCAACTCCTCCGCCATCTCCAGCAATTTCCGCACCGTATTCCAATTTCTCCCCGTCGACGCAATCTTCAACGTCCGCTCCACCGTCGCCATCGGCAAGGTCGGCCGCGCCATGCCATTCGGAAAATAAATGAAAAGCTCGCGGCCGCTCACGCGCAATTCTTGCGGCGCGCACTTGATCTTCAAAACCTTGTCGAGCGCGTCCGCCGCAGGACTGCTCGCGAGAAACGCCACCAGCAATCTGCTCGCATCAATACCTGACCGCTTCGCGAACGGATTGCGCACAATCACCTCGCGCAATTCCGGCGCGGTGCGCACGATCACACTCGGACGAAATCCAAAATTCCGCTCGATCCCCTTCTCGATCCGCGCGCCGACGGCCGCCAGATCCCGCTTGTCCGCGCGGCACACCACGTTGCCGCTTTGGATGAACGTCTGCGCGTCGCGAAATCCCAGCGACTGGTACACCGCGCGCAATTCGTCCATCTTGATCTTGTTGTGCCCGCCCACGTTCACGCCGCGCAGCATGGAGATAATCACGCTCATCGTGCCGCGCAGTATAACGCAAGTTTCCATCTGTGAATTACGCGCTGCTGCTAAAATGTGGCAGGCTGGCCGCGCAATTGCCATGACCCCTGAACCCCCGTCGCCATCGCACGATCCCATCCGCCGCAACCTCGCGCTTCTGGGAACCGCGCTGTTTCTGATTCTCGCTCCCGGCTGCGTCGCAGGTCTGGTGCCCTGGTGGATTTCCCACTGGCAATTTCGCGCGCCGTTCGCGGGCTACGCGCCGTTGCGCGTAATCGGAGTCGTGCTCATCGCCGCCGGCGCCTGCGTCGTCGTCGATTCCTTCGCCCGTTTCGCGCTGCAAGGGTTGGGCACGCCCGCGCCCGTTTTCCCCACGCTGCACCTGGTGATTAAGGGCTTTTATCGTTACGTTCGCAATCCGATGTACGTCGCGGTTGTCGCGGTGATACTCGGCCAAGCGCTGCTGTTCGGCGACATTCGCGTCTTCGAGTACGCGCTGTTCGCCTGGCTCGTCGCGCACTTGTTCGTACGCACATACGAGGAGCCCAGGCTGCGAAAATCTTTTGGCGCTGAATACGATAGGTTCCGCGCCAACGTTCCGCGCTGGATTCCGCGCCTCACTCCCTGGCGCGACAATACGGAATCACGACACGCCTAGCCCGGTCCGCCGCACCCACCGCGCAACCATGTGCCGCCGCTAGCGCGGAAAATCCGCGGGGAGCTGCGGTTCGCTGAACGCATTCCATTGTGAGTAATCGCTGACGCCTTCCTCGCTGCCCCCCGGCGCCGTGCGGCGCGTCTCGCGCGGCAGATGGTCCTGTTCGTCAACGCACATGGAAAATCGAAATTCCTTTTCCGACGGATCGTGCGGCGTCGCAACCGCAATTTCATAATCGCGGCAAGACTCGCCTGCGATGCTCCGCACCGCGCCGCACACTACCATCGGCAATGATCGCCTCGTACGGCAGCGAGTTGTCGTCTGACCCCAAAGAATCCTTGTCGCATTCAAATATGGGCAGAGAACCTTGCCCGTTGCCCCGGCCCAAAACCCACTGGCGGTCCACACGCCCATACGACCGTGCAAGGTAAATGATCGAGTCCAGAACCCTAGGGTTGCCGTTCTGATCCGTGGCTCGGCGAACCGTGTGTTGAAAGGCGGGGCAAAACGTATCGATATCGAAGGTCTCCGGAGCAGAAGCAGGAAAATAGTGCACGCTGTGATAATGCCAACTCTTCGCGCTGGCAGCGGCTTGCTCGGAACGCTCCATCTCTCGCATTGGAGAGTTCCGCCAATTCCACCATCCTAGCCCCGCGGCGAGCACGATCAGCACAACCGCCGCCGCGACCCACTTTCCCATCAGAGGCCTCCCGGTCTAGGGCCGCTGGCCCAGTTGCGGCGATGCCCCCGAGCCGGGCGTCCCGCCGCTATGCCGGCTCATCATTTTCCGTTTCGCCGGAACCACGATACACGCGCGGATAGCGTGCGTGCGGCACATCTTTTCGCCAGCTTGTCATTTTCCGTTCGATGCGGACGATAATACAGGCGAGGGCGCTCCGCCCTTCGATTATTGAAGGCCGGAGCTTGTGCGCAGCCAGCCGCGCCCGCTCTAGATTTGCCTTTGTAGCGGCCAGCTTTAGCTGGGCGCCTTTGAATTTGAATTGGGCCAACGCACGCAACACGCGCAACTCGCTTGCTCGAACTCTTTGAAGGAGCAACTCGATGCGTCATTCCGAAATTGCAATTCCATCCGTCGCGTCGCGGCGACACTTTCTACGTACGGTTTCGCTCGCTGCCGCTTCGACTTCGATGCTCCGCGGGGCGCAGGCCGCGCAAGCAGCAGCAGCTGTCCCGCTCGCGCCGAAAGTCCTCGCAAGCTCGGCAGACGGAGAGTTCGATGCCGCACGCATGCGCGCCCTCGCTGCCTGGACCGGGCAGACTTTGCAGACGCCGCATCCAGTGCCCTTCGGCGCGGAGATCGTGCACACCGCAACCGGCGAGCGCCTCATGCGTGCGACGAATGCCGTCGGAGAAGAACACGATCCCAGCGCGCACGCCGAAGTCCGCACCATTCGCCTCGCTTGCGCCGAACTCAAGTCGCCTTCCCTTCGCGGCTACACGCTCTACACCACGTGCGAGCCTTGCCCGATGTGCATGGCCTGCGCGTTGTGGGCGCGCATGGATCGCGTCGTCTACGGCGCCACAATCGCTGACGCCGCGCGCTTCGGCCATCAAATTCAGATTCCCGCTACCGAGCTCGTAAAGCGCTCGGACATGACCTGCATCGTAGATGGACCCATCGAGCGCGACGCGTGCTTCGCGCTCTTCACCGATCCCAACATGCAGAAAACTTTCAAGCTCTGGAATTCGGAAAAACCTTGAATAGGGTCGTCGGCCCTGCCAGGCGCTTATTGCTGTGGCTGGCGTCGCGCGTATCGCTTTACGTCGAATCTGCGTTCTTAGAATCGTGGGGCAAGCCGGAGGAGTCCAATTCAGTTGGCAGGCTTTCTCTCAGCCGGCTGCATACCTGGGAGGACTTACTATGCTGTTCGACTTCGCCACCATCCCCGCGCGGGAGCGCTACAAACTGATGGTGTCCACAATCGTTCCGCGTCCAATTGCGTGGATTGTAACGCAGGATTTGCAGGGGCAGTTGAATGCAGCGCCATTTTCTTTTTTCAATGGATTTGCGGGGGATCCTCCGGTGGTGGGGATTGGAATTGGGAGTCACGATCCGGGGCGACCGAAGGATACGCGGCGGAATATTCGCGACACGGGGCAGTTTGTGGTGAACCTGGTGTCGGAGGAAGTTCGCGAACGGATGAACATCACGGCGATCGAGTTCGAACGCGGGGTAAGCGAGCCGCACGAGGCAGGCCTTGCGACCGTTGCGAGCGTGCACGTGAAACCCCCGCGCATTGCCGATAGCCCTGTTTCGATGGAGTGCGAGTTGATGCAGATCGTGGAGTTAGGAAAGGAGAGTGGGCTGGTGCTGGGTCGGATACTAGCGATGCACGTACGCGACGAGGCAGTCATCGATCCAGTGAAACATCACATCGACACGCCGCAGCTGAAACTGATCGGCCGCATGCACGGCGCCGGCTGGTACGCACGAACGTCGGACCTCTTCCGCATGGACCGAATCCCGCGCGACGCCTGGAAGCTACGCGACACCAAACTGGAAAGTAAGTAGCGCGCCGGAATATGCGGGTTCCTGCGGTTGAATCGGTAGCTCGGCGACGACGCGCAACGGCCCTACCGAAGGCGCCAGTGGCAAGCCGCGCTCCATCGAGTGCGGCAGCGAGCTCCCGCGCTCTAAGATGAATCGTAATGCACCATCGTCCGTGCAACTACGAATCGCGCTGAAATTCACCGTGTGTTACTGCAGTCGGGGCACTCTTCAAGCCTCCGCAGGACGCAACATGCTTGTTCTGGTGCAAACTCAGACCACCACCCCCGCCACCCCACCCAAAATCAATCGCTCGTTTTTGTCGTGTTTTTCGCGATTACAACCCGCGATGCAATTCCCCGTCAGCATATCGCTACGACGAGCTTCCACCCGCCCGTTGTATCCCCGCTCGCCCCTGTGCTAGCATCCGGTTTTCCGCAGGGTCATGCGCGCAGCCGCCGGGGGGCGGCGCCGTGATGATGTTCGCCTCGCTTTACATGTCGGATTGCACGTCTGTTTTATCCCCTTGCGAAATGCCTATTCGGAGCCATCCTCGCGCTAAGTCGCGCGCGGCCAGCGCATTTCCATTTTCCAATTTCGCTTTTCCATTTTCTGCTTTCAATTCCTCCGAGGTGAAAAATGAAAAACTACAACACTGAATGGATCCGCAACGTTGGCATTGTCGGCCACGGCGACACGGGAAAAACCCAGCTGGTGTCGTCGTTACTGCACACGGCGGGGATGACGCCGCGGCTGGGAAAAGTCACCGAAGGCTCGACCACCACCGATTGGGACGAAGAAGAGGTGGCGCGCAAGATTTCGATCAATACGGGCGTCGCGTATGCCGAATGGCAGGCGCCGGCGCAGCCTGAAAAGACCAAAATCAATCTCCTCGATACCCCGGGCTATTCGACTTTCATCAACGAGACAAAATCGTCGCTGATTGCCGCCGATGCCGCGCTGATCGTGGTGGACGCTGCCGCGGGAGTGCAGGTCGTCACCGAAAAAGTGTGGGACTACGCGACCGAGTACGATTTGCCGCGCGCGTTCTTGCTCAATTGGATGGACCGCGACCTCGCGAGCTTCGAGCGCGCCCTCGATTCTGTGCAGCAGGTTTTCGGGCGCGGCGTGGTGCCGATTCAATTGCCGATCGGCTGGGAAAAAGGATTTCGCGGCGTGGTGGACCTGATCACCATGAAGGCGCTGATCTATACGCCGGACGGAAACGGGATCGCGAAGATCGAGGAAATTCCGCAGGCGCTCGCGGACGAAGCGAAACTGGGGCACGAAACGCTGGTGGAAATAGTCGCGGAAGGCAACGACGCATTGATGCAGGAATTTTTCGACCAGGGCACGCTGCCGGTGCACGACCTGGTGATGGGTCTGCGCGAAGCGGTGCTCGCGAAGCGGTTGTTTCCCGTGATGCTCAGCTCGGCACTGCACAATATCGGCAGCGACGCGGTGCTGAATCTGATGGTGGCGATTTTTCCATCGCCCGCAGCACGCGGTAAAATTGTCTGCCACAAGACGGCGGATCACAAAGGCGAGACCGTTGAACGCGCCATCAGCGATTCGGGGCCGCTCTCCGTATTTGTGTTCAAGACGCTGGCGGATCCCTTTGCCGGGCGCATCACCTATTTCAAGGTGATGTCCGGGGTGCTGAAAAATGATGCGACGCTCGCGAATTTCAATCGCGGCACGCAGGAACGATTTCAGCACATCCAGGTGATGCAGGGGAAAACCGGGACGGAAGTGAGCGAGCTGCACGCCGGTGATATCGGCTCCATCGCGAAATTGAAGGAAACCACCACCGGCGAAACACTGGGCGACAAGAACGCGCAGATCTTCTGCGCGCCGGCGCGGATTCCGGAACCTTCGATTACATTTGCGGTGGAACCGAAAACGCGCGCGGACGAAGACCGCATCGGCGTCGCGATTCACAGAATCCTGGAAGAGGATTTGGCGCTGCGCTTTGGGCGCGATCCGCAGACCAAGGAATTCCTGCTCAGCGGCGCCGGGCAGCAGCACATCGAAGTCGTGGTGGCGAAGCTGCGCAAGCGGTATCACGTGGAATTAATGATTCATCCGCCGAAAGTTCCCTACCGCGAAACGATTCGCGCCAAGGCCGACGCGGAAGGCAAACACAAGAAACAGACCGGAGGGCACGGGCAGTTTGGCTTGTGCCGCATCAAGCTGGAACCGCTGCCACGCGGCAAGGGCATCGAATTCGTGGACGACGTTTTCGGCGGCGCGATTCCCAAGAACTGGATTCCGTCGGTGGAGAAAGGTGTGCGGGATTCCGCCGAGCGCGGCTACCTGGCAGGATTTCCGGTGGTGGATTTCCGCGTAAGTTTGTACGACGGAAAATATCACGATGTGGATTCCAGCGACATGGCTTTCAAAATCGCGGGGTCGCTGGCGTTTAAGGAGGCGATGAAGCAAGCGCGTCCGGCGTTGCTGGAGCCGATCATGCAGGTCGAAGTGTACGCGCCCGATCAGTATTCAGGCGACTTGATGGGACACCTGAGCGGGCGGCGTGGAAAAATCAGCGGCAGCGAAGCGCGCGCGGGCAACGTGGTAATCAAAGCGCTGGTGCCGTTTTCAGAAATGCTCAGCTACGCCAATGAATTGATTTCGCTGACCCAAGGCCGCGGAAGCTATGCGATGGAATTTTCGCATTACGATTACGTGCCGAATGAGATCGCAGAAAAAGTGATCGCGGCGCACAAGCCTCATCATGCGGGCGACGAGAGCGGCGAGGAGAACGGAAAGTCGGCTTCAGCCTAGTCGGAAGCGCCGGATTTCGCGCCGCTGTTGTGGTGCGGGATCAGGCGCGCGAAAAATTCCTCGATTGAACGAAACGGCGAGGGCCTTGCTTCGGGTGCCGCTGCGGTCTGCGCAGCCACAGCTGGCGCAGTAGCGGATGGCGCGACTGAAGATTGCGCCGCGGATGCGGGCTGCGCGGCTGTTTGTGCATCCGCAGTTGGCGCGGCAGTGCTTTGCGCCGCTGCGGATTGTGTTGCTGACGCTTCAATTGAAACCGGCTGCGCTGACGTCGCCGTGGATGCGGTTTGGGCTGGCGCGGATTTAGCTTGCGCGGTTGCGGCTGCCGTTTCTGACGCCTGCGCTTCAGCAGGCTGCGTCGATGCGGATCCTGTTTGCACCGGCGCAGATGTAGTTTGCGCGGCTGTCTGTGCGCCTGCGGCTTGCGCCGATGCGGACGTTGCTTGCGCTGCTGCAGACGGCGTCGATGCGCCTGCCGATGCGGCTGCAGTTTGTGCCGGCGCGTCGGACGGAACGGTTTTCGATGGCGCCGCTACGACTGGCACGGACGCAGTTGGTGCTGGCGCAGCTGCAGGTTGTGGTGGCGCAGTTACGGTTTGCGCTGGGACTGACGCGTTTTGCGCTTTCGGGCCTTCGCCTTGTTTGTACTGGCCGCTGCGGCCTGGCGTTCCGCCTGGGCAGCCTACGCCAAAGCAAGGTCCCGTAGCCCGGAACAGGTCGCAACCCGACAGGGAGATGGTTGATATGCACAGAACCAGCACAGCGCTGAGCTTGTTGCTCATCGTTTCCTCTCACGAAGTCTGCTAGTGCGCGACGACAAGGCCGGAGCTATAGCTCGATGATGGCACGGAACGGCGGCCACCAAGAGAATTCCAGCGAAGGTGTAGGCGAAAACAGCAGCAAATAGAAGGCGAAACCTACAGGACGGACCCGGAAAAACCGCGGGTTTTCAGGAAAAGCGGGGTAGAAAGAACCCCGTGTGGCGGCGATGTTCGTCGAAAGCCGGGCCGAATTCGGCTGCCAGGAACTCTTCTTCCTTGCGGGCCTTGCGGGTGAATCCGACCAGAAACATCAGGACGGCAAGGACGCCACGGTATTCGCCGATCAGGAGCGCGGTGCCGAGCGTCGCAAGCAGCAGCCCGGTGTAAATCGGGTGGCGAATGTGAGCGTAGGGGCCGGAGCGGATGAGTTCGTGGCCTTCTTTGATCTGGACTTCGGCGCTCCAGTCTTTGCCGATGGTGCGGCGGGCCCAGATGGCGAACAGGACCCCTGCGGCGCAAAGGGCGCTGCCGAGCCAGGCGATCCACACTTGATCAGGAACGAATCGATGATTTAACGGACCCCAGTTGGGATTTTCCTGATCGAGGAGGAAGAAGCCAGCGGCCATGAAGACGATGTAGAGCATGCGCTCCGCGGGATTCTGGCGCTTCGCGGTCCTTTTTACGCCGAAAGCTGCGCCGAGCCAGTAAAGCGCGAAGAGGATCCAGAAACCGTAAACAATTTCTGCGGGCGTTACGTGCATTCGTTCGGGCTCCGGGAAATCTAAGTCGCGCGAACGGGCGACTCCGTCCATTCAGGATGTCGCGCGCTTGAAATATCTGGTAGCGGTGCGGTTCCGAGCTGCGCGAGACATTGTTGCCTACTCTGAGAGCTTTGCCAACCGCGTCGTCTTGGGGAAGCGAAGGCGTGTTGGGCTCTGCCAAATTGGAGCTTGCGACGCTTGAACCAGCTGCGGCAAGCTGGCTCGCCATGAAAAAACCTGTGAAGGGCCGCCGTTTGGCGGATTCGACGATTGCTATTCACGCCGGTGAGGATCGATTTCACCGCAGCGTGCCGGTGGGAACGGCGATCGCACGCACTTCGAATTTCACGTTTGCAAACACGGAAGAATTGAAGCTGTGGGCCGAGGGAAAACGGCCGGCGTACATCTATACCCGTTACGGAAACCCGACGCTTTCGGTGGCGGAGGAGAAAATCGCGGCGTTGGAAGGAGCGGAAGCCGCGATCGTGACGGCTTCGGGGATGGCCGCGATTTCCAGCGCGTTGCTGACGGTGCTGAAGACCGGCGACGAAGTGATTGCCACGCGCGCGCTGTACGGCGGGACGTATCGGCTGATGCGGGACGTCTTTCCACGGATGGGAATTGTGGTGCGTCACGTGGAGACGGACTTGGCGGGAATCGAGCGGCTGGTGAACCCGCGAACAAAGGTGCTGTACATCGAGACGCCGACAAATCCTACGCTGCGTTTGGTGGATTTGCAGAAGGCGATCGCTTTCGCGAACGAGTGGGACTTGATTTCGCTGATCGATAACACTTTTGCCAGTCCGGTGCTGCAGAAACCGATTGCGATGGGATTTGACCTGGTGATGCACAGCGCGACGAAATATCTGGCGGGACATTCGGACGTGATTGCGGGAGTCGCGGCGGGGAGCCGTGCGTTGATCGGGAAGATTCGCGACATGATTATTCATTTGGGCGGGTCGATGGATCCGGAGGCCGCGTTTCTGCTGATCCGCGGGATGAAAACGTTAGAACTACGGATGCGGCGGCAGTGCGAGACGGCGTTGGCCATCGCGCGATTTCTGCAGAAGCATCCGAAAGTTTCGAGGGTGCATTATCCGGGTCTGGCTTCGCATCCGGATCATGCGCTGGCGAAGCGGCAGATGAAGGGTTTTGGGGCGATGTTGGCTTTCGACTTGAAGGGGGGCTTGGGAGCGGCGCGGCGTTTTTGCGATCGGACGCGCGTGTTTTTGCTGGCGGTGAGTTTGGGCGGCGCGGAATCTTTGGTGGTGCTGCCGATGTATTCATCGCATTACCGGATGTCGCTGGCAGAGCTGCATGGGGCAGGAGTGGAGCCGGGGACGGTGCGGGTTTCGATTGGGCTCGAGGATCGAGCGGATTTGATCGAGGATTTGCGGCAGGCGCTGGCGTGAGGAACTCCTGCCACAGAGGCACAGAGCCACAGAGAAAGACGAACACTACGGCAGAGACGCAGAGAAAACTGAAGACACATCCCCGAACCTGGTGCGTCAGCGTCTGAAGGCACGACCTATAAAAATCTTGGCTTGCGGCGGCGCGGCGAGGAGCGCCGCCGCGAGTGCTTCCCCCCATTTCGAACCGCGAGGTTAAAAGTTGAGCTTCGCGCCGATTTGGACTTGGCGGGCTCCAGTGGTGCCATCGTTCTGGCCGACCTGAGAGGTGGAGTAGCCGAACAGGGAGTCTTGAATGTTGGTGTCGGGCTTGTTGAATTGGGTGCGGTTGAAGAGATTGTAGAACTCGAACCTCAGTTGGAAAGTGAATCTCTCATGGATGACGGTGTTCTTCGAGAGGGCGAGGTCCCAGTTGTTGATGCCTGGGCCGGTGAACTGATTGCGCAGGAGGTTCGAGGGCACGTCGAACGGGATCGGCATGATGGTGGCGTCGTCGGGGTTGAATGCGGCAAGGTTGTAGCCGGTGAAGACGCCGGTGCTGGCAATCACGCGGCCGGTGGCAGGGATCGTCTTCAGAGCGGACGCGTTGACGACGGTGACGCGGTCGGCGAAGTTGGTGTGCAGAGTATCTACGGTGCCGAAGATGTCGTAAGGGAGACCGGTCTGCCACGCGGCGATTCCGCTGACTTGCCAGCCTTCCAAAGCGCGGCCAGTGACGCCGTTTGCGAAATGAGCGCGACCACGGCCGATGTTCGGCAGATAGACGAAGTTGATGACGCCGCGTTGACGGGTGTCAAAACCCGAATTTCCTTTTTCCCGCCGCAGGTTGAAGGAATCCACGGGGAAATTGGTGTTGGAGATTGTGGGAACCAGGGGATCGGAAGAATCATCAAGCGCGTGAGCCCAGGTGTAGGAACCCTGAATCTGCAGGCCGTGGAAATTCTTTTCGGTGACTTGCAGTTGCAGACCGTCGTACCAGGAATGGCCAGAGGTTTGGTCGGTAAAGGCGTCGAAGAAGGCGTTGTTGTTGACGGCGTCGAACGGCAAGAAGGGTAATCCGGTCGCGGGGTTCGTGCTTTCCGCACCAAAATAGAGATTGCTGAACTGCAGAGTGCTAACGTCGCATTGAAGTGCGTTGGGAACGGCACAGAACGCCTTCAGTTGGGAGACCAGGTTCGGTTGTGGAGGGGCGCCATCCACCACGCGAAGAATCCGCGTGCCGTGGTTGCCCACGTAGTTGACGTCGAGGTTCAGATTTTGTTTGAGCTCGCGCTGTACGCCGATATTCCAGGTGACGATGAGCGGCGGCTTGATATTGGGATCGAAAAGGTCGGGGAAAATACCGGAACCGTCGGGAACGACGGGAGAGGGCGTCAAATTTCCGGGAGCGAGTTGCGCCTGAAGTTGCGCGGCGGCAACGGGACCGAAAGAGGGCGTGGGTTGGTTGAAGACGCTGGGTTGGAACGGCGGATTGCCGCGCGCATCCGAGACCAGATTGCCGTAGATGCGGTCGCTGAATACGCCGACGCCGCCGCGGACGGAGGTACGTCCGTTCTTGAAGGGATCCCAGGCGAAGCCGAAGCGAGGCTCGAAGTTTTTGTAGTAGTCCTTGAAGAGTTGCAGGCCGGTGCCGGGTCCGACGGGCTGGAAGGTAAAGGGCGCAGGACCGCTGCTGTCCTGGAAGAGCGTGGCGAAATTGGCATGTGCTTCGTAGGGCACGCCGTACCATTCGTAACGCAGGCCGTAGGTGAGCGTGAGATTCGATTTTATTTTCCAGCTGTCCTGCACGAAGCCGCCGACTTCGTGCTGCACGAAATTGAGTTCATCGGTCGAGTGGCGGTCGCCAGCGCGATCGAAGAACTGGGTTTGCGCTTGAGAATTCACCAGGCCAAGGAGAGCGCCGACGGTGTCCTCGAGTTCGTTGGAGTCCACATGGGTATTGAGGCCCTGCAGCGCGGAGATGCTGCTGGCGCTGAAAATGTCGAAGGTAAAGAGAGCGCGAGAATTGAAATTGGTGTTGTTGTTGGAATAAACGTCGCGCACTTCGGCGCCCCACTTGAAGGTGTGAGATTTCACGACTTTGCTCATGGCGTCGTACCACTGGTAGGTTCCCTGCTTGCTGGCCTGGTTGTCGGCATCGCCCAGCGCCTGGCAACCGAAGCCGAACGGGCCGCCCTGGCCGCCTTGAAAAACGGGGAGCTTGAAGTCGGCGCCGCGACCTTCGCCGTCGCTGAAGCCGAAGCTATCAAACGTGGGGACACCGCCGCAGCCGAAAAATTCGTTGATGCGGTTGGCGCCGAAGCGGAATTCGTTGATGAAGCTGTTTCCAAAGGTGGAAGTGAGGCCGACGGAGAGACTTTGAATTTTGTTGTTCTCGCTGACGTCACCCAGGCCGCCGGGGAGAAAATCGTTGTGGAAGGGGTTGGGGTCGCCGAAATAGTTGTAGGTATAGCGGGCGTAGAGGCTGTGGTTCTGATTGATCTTGTGATCAACCTTGAGGACGGCGTCTTCGTCTTTCTCGCGCGATTCGCTGGGAAAGAAAAGTTGGCCGGTGATGCCGTCGGGATTTGCCTGGTTGGGAGCGGGATAGAGCGCGAGAATTTTTTGCATCACGGGATCGAGACCCACGCCAGAGGCGTTGTTGCCGACGCCGGGAGTGGTGACGTTGATGGCCTGGCTGGCACCGGTTTGTGGGTTGGTGTAGGTGAAGATGCCGGATTTGAAGGCGGCGGTGGGCACGACGGTGGAGTTGGTCAGGGTAGTGACGAAGCGATCACCCTGATAGTTAAGGAAGAAGAAGGTTTTGTCCTTGATGACGGGACCGCCGATGGAGCCGCCGTAGAGGTTGCGGACGTAGGGATTTTTAGCGGCGACGTCGCCGGTGAGCGGATCAATCTGGTGATTGAAGTAGTCGCGGGCGCCGAGCGCGTCCCAGCGGCCGAAATAGAAGAGGTTGCCGTGGAAATCGTTGGTCCCGCTACGGGTGATGACGTCAATGATAGCCCCGTTATTGCGGCCGTATTCGGGAGCGAAATTATTGGTGAGGACGCGGAATTCTTGCGTCGCGTCTGGATTTTCGGCGATGAGGCCGCCGAGGGGGCCGGGAACGTCGGCGTCATTGTTGTCCGTGCCATCCAGCAGGAAATTGTTGTTGCGCTCGCGTCCTCCGTTTACGGAGACACCGCCCAGGCCGTCGGATTGGGTGACCCCAGGGCCGAGCAGGACGAGTTGGTAGGGATCACGGAGGATTAGGGGCAGCTCGGTCATCTGCGTGTGTTCGACGACGTTGCTGAGTGTGGCGGTTTCGGTGTCAATCTGCGCGACGTTGGCGGCGGCGACTTCAACTGTGGCGGAGACGGCGCCGACTTCGAGCTTGGCGTCGAGCGTGAGGACCTGGTCAACCGTAAGAGCGACTTGGTCGAACTTGACGGCCTTGAAACCGGTTTTGGTGAAGGTGAAAACATAGACACCTGGCTGCAAGCTGGAGATGGTGTAGGCGCCGGTGTCCGTCGAGACGGTGGATCGCGCGATAGAGGTCGCCGCGTTGGTAGCGGTGATACTGGCGCCGACTACGGCCGCGCCGGAAGTATCCAGGACAGTTCCGGTAACCTTGGCGGTCTGCGCACGGAGGATGGACGGCGCAACGAGAATCCCCAGAATAATTAAGAAGGTATCGGAGCTCCTGAAAAGACGACGCGGAAAATTCATGCCGTTCCCCTTTGGCTGTTAGGCCGTATCCCCAACTGCGAGCTCGCCCGAACACGCATTTCAATGAACGCTACGATTGCAGATGGGTGGCCAGTGCTGGTCAAAAGCTTGTCACCGCTCTAACTATTTGACTTAAAAAGGAATAGCAGAAACATGAGGCGCGAATGTAAGCACGTGCGTACGAACGCTGGAAGCGGCGTATTGGCAGACCTATGATCTTCGGGACGAGCCCGATTTATTGAGGCGATCGTGTTTTGGCTAGCGATTCGCGTGGCGCGGTGATACAAGCCTGTTTTTTGCCGATGGGCTTTAGGTGGACGCGAGGCTTGGCTCGGGGCGGGTCCCGAATTGGAATGTCCTGATTGTGACAATGGCTGGTACGGCAAGACCATTGACCGGGGCGTAGGTAGTTCGTAAGATCCTCGTTACCCCTTAGCGGGGGTGAACGACGCGGCGCCGCGTTGGATGAAGCACGCTACGGACCCGAAGTTGCTTCGTAGAATCCTGCGGAGAAGTTTTGCGCGTCGCAAGGACGGACGAAGACGATGAAGCTGAGGGTCGTTGGCCAGGGGCACTTGTGCGGCTGGGCCGGAATCGCTGCTGTGGCGACGCTGTCTCTCGCCGCCTGCAACGACACCGTTTCCAGTAAGCAAGTGAAGGCGCGGCCGCCGGCTGCGACTCCTGCTCCGGTTCCCGAGTTCGTGCGCGAACCACTGCCGTTGCCGGAGCACACCGTCTCTTTGGCCTCCTTGTACGACGCCCGTCCTGCGATTGACGTCCTCATTGACAAAGTCCAGGTGATCTTCAACACCGCGCAGAAAGAATATAAGTCGGGGGATTTCGACAAGGCTCATGCGGATTACGACCGCGCGGTGGCGTTGATGCTGGCGAGCGGCTTCCAGGTGGATTCGGATCCGCGGCTTTCCGATCTTTTCGATCAGATTGGCGAGACGCTGCATTCCTACGAGCGCAGCGCGCTGCAGGATGCGGATGAAGAGGAAGAGGGCACGGGCACGCCGGCGCCGATTGACGCGCTGGCGGACATGACTTTGCCGCCGGGGGATCCGCGGCTCGCGACGCAGGCGGAAAAGGAATTGATGCGTGTGCCGCACGATCTGCCGCTGACTGTAAATGATTCGGTGCTGCAATATTTGAGTTTCTTTTCGACTCCGCGCGGGCGCGCGACCGTTGAACATGGTCTGGACCGCTCCGGTCGCTACAACGACATGATCCGGCGCGTGCTGAAGGAAGAAGGCGTGCCGCAGGATTTGATGTACCTGGCGCAGGCGGAATCGGCGTTTCAGCCGACGGCGGTATCACGTGCAGGGGCGCGCGGCTTGTGGCAGTTCATGCCTTTCCGCGGCGAGGAATACGATCTGGACCGCACTTATTATGTGGATGAGCGCAGCGATCCCGAGAAGGCCACGCGGGCGGCGGCGCGGCACATGCGCGACCTTTACGATATGTTCGGAGATTGGTACCTGGTGATGGCGGCTTACAACTCGGGACCGATGAATGTGGTGAAGGCAGTCGAGCGGACAGGTTACGCGGATTTCTGGGAATTGCAGAAGCGCCACGCGCTGCCGAAGCAGACGCAGAACTACGTGCCGATTATTATTGCGCTGGCTTTGGTGGCGAAAGATCCTTCGCTTTACGGCGTGCAAGTCGAGCCCGAGAAACCGGCTCCGGTGGACGTGATTCATCCGGCGCACGCGATTGATTTGCGTTTGGTGGCGGATGCTACCGGCGCGGACCTGGACGATCTGCGGGAATTGAATCCGGAGATGCTGCGCAGCGTGACGCCGAACGATCCGAATTTCGAATTGAGGTTGCCCGCGGGATACGGCGAGAAATTGTTGAACGTGATCAATCAGGTGCCCGAGGACAAGTGGACGACTTGGCGTCTGCATACCGTCGAGCAGGGTGAAACGATGGCGGACATTGCGCGGCGTTATCACGTGACCGTGGCTGGGATCGAATCTGCGAACCACTTGGAAGCGCATGCGGTGGTGCCGGCAGGGTTCATGTTGAACGTGCCGGCTGCGCCGCCCGCGGTGCGGCTGGTACATTATCGCGTGGTGCGCGGGGATACGCTGGAAGGAATTGCCGAGCGCTTTGATGTGAGCGTCGCGCAGTTGAAACGCTGGAATAATATTCATGGGGCGAGCGCGCCGCGCGGTTCGCGATTGAAAATCTATGCGGGAGGATCGCCGGAAGATTCCGCGCGCGCTTCCGCTGCTGCGAAATCTTCTGTGCACCCTGCTGGCAACAGCGATGCAACGGTCGCAGTGCGCAAGATTTCTGCCACAGCGACAAGCGAAGGCGAAAAGCCTGCGAGTGTGGAGCATCTGGTGAAGCAGGGCGAAACGCTCTACTCGATTGCGCACGCCTACAAGACCAGCGTGGAAAATATTCGCCAGGCCAATTCATTTCTGGGCGAGCGACCTTTGCGAGCTGGGGATGTGCTGACCATTCAGCGTTGAGTAGACCGCATTCCTTCCATCCTGTAAACTACTTATAATAAACATCTTAATCATTGATGTAACTTTTTGTTACCGTGCCATTCTGGCGATTTCCTCAAATATTCTGTGCGCCGCGCGGTTTTTGGCGCCTTGCATCTTGACAAACTTCTGGTACTCCGTTTATAAGCGCGCAGGGCCTGATACGCTGCTTGTTAAGTCCGACACCCAGGGAGGGACGAATGTTTCACGCCAAACAACATGATGAGGAAGATGACGAGCTACCCCGCTACGAAGAGGAAGAGGGGGAAGAAGGCGCGGAACCGCCTCACGGAGATATTGTAGAGGAAGTGGAAGAGATCATCGTCGAGGAGGAGCCGGACGGGGAGGAAGCGCCGGCGGCTGCTCCGAAGGCGAAGGCGCCGAAGAAAAAAGCGGCGAAGAAAAGCGCGCCAAAGAAGAAGCCTGCCAAGAAAAAGGCCGCGCCCAAGAAAAAAGCTGCGAAGAAGGGCGCGGCCAAGAAGGCGGCCAAGCGCAAGAAGCGGTAACACCTTTTTCTTTCTTGCGAAGAAGGATCACGCGGGACCGGGCGCGCTGTCAGGGCGTTGCGGTTCCGCGTTTTTTTTGCGCCGCGCGAGATTTTGCGGCACCCCCGGGCCCGCAAAATTCAGTTCCCTGATTCTCTGCTTCCTGTTTCCCTGCTTCACTGTCGCGTTGTTTCTAGTTGCCCTGAGTCGAATGAAACCCCGCGCGTGTGCTGATTCGAAACACGCCCCGCGGCGCGACTTGCCACAGGCGAAGGCCCTCGCTTACACCGCTGGCAGCATTCACGCGCGCGATCGCCTCGCTGAAATCACGGCCATCACCGACACGGCGCCGGACGCTGAAAATCCGCGGCATGTGTTCGTCGAGCGACTTTTCGCGGGCGAAGGGATACGCATCGTGGCCATGTGCCAGGTGGAGCGATTCGCTGACGACCTACGCCAGCGCATTCAGTAAGGTGACCGGCGGATTCAGTGACGTAACCACCGGGAAGTCTTGCCCTAGACGCTTGCCGGCCGATTGGGAAACGTGCCCGGTCATTGAAGCGGCGCTGCGGTGGCCGCCACCTGCGGATTCTGTGAGACAACCGCGAATCCAGTACTTCAGCGGCTCAAGCCGACCGATTTTGCAGAGCTTTGGCCTGGCTGCAGCTGAAGCCAGGACCCGCATCGATTCGCAAGTTCCTGCACAGACTCTTCGGCTCCCGCAGCACCGGATACGCCCGCGAAGCCGTGTAGCCCGGGTTAGCTGTGAACCTAGCGCGCCGGTTTGAGGGTTTGTGCGATGCGGCTCATTCGCAGCGCTGGAATTTGCTGCGCGGCCTGCGCAGGCGAAGGATGATTTACCTTGGACAGTTTTCCCTTTTCCGCCATGTGCTGCTGTGCCTGCTGCCACGCGGGAATTTCCGGGGGCTCTTGCGTCCAATGCACGACCGCGGCCTCATCACACCAGTTGAGCAGCTTGGGCATGGCTTTGCGATGGGCGCCGCCGGTGCGATAAGCGTTCATCGCCGCCTCATCCTGCCAAGCCGTCATGGTCCAAAAGACGTACGGCGCGTTGACTAAAAGCCTGCCGCCGAGAAAACCCGAGCTGCGCTGGACCTGGCGCACGGACTTCGCGGTGTCCCATAGGAATTCCGGGAGATAGAGGAAGGAGCGAACCCGCAAGCGCGTCACGGAGATGAATGCCATCTGGTCCTCTGCTGGCCTCGGCACGCGAGCTTCGCGGCCCTTTGACGGCGGCAATCGTTTGCGGAATTCAGTTTACCGCAAGCGCTGCGGTTTATGGGTCGAGCGCGCTCCATTGCGGGAGCTGGCGGCGGCCGAGGAGGACTTCGGCGGCCCATGTGCCGAGGTACGTGGAGAGGGCTACGCCGTGGCCGGCGTAGGCGCCGAGGACTATGGCGTTGCGGGACGCGCCATCTTCTGATCCGCCACCTTTCCGGGTGGCTTCGCTTGCGACGCTCTGCGGGTGCCAGTCGAAGACCGGCTTCCAGGAATCGCGGAAGAGGATGGGGCCGCCCCAGCGGCGCGTGAATTTTACCTTTTCCAGGGCGGGATGGAGGTGGAGGACTCGCTGTTCGAGGCGATCAAACGCTGCGGCAGATTCCTCAGCGGCGACGTCCACTTTTTCCAGATCGTCGGCGTCGGGGGATTGTACCAGGCCGGCGCCCCATACGATGGAGCGATCCCTGCGCACGCGGCCCCAGAGGTAGGGGAAATCTACGGTGTAGAAGGGTTTTCTTGGCGCAAGGCCGATCGCAGCGAGAACTTTTTCGCTGACCGGTTGGCTGAGGATCGCGAGCGTGAGGCGCGGATGCATGCCGGCCAAGCCGGACTGCGGAAGCGAGAGAGCGTTTGCCGCGAAGAGGATTTTTGCGGCGGTGATTTTTGGCTGCCTTCCGCGGCTGCTCAGGTGAAGTTCCGGCAGCGTGCTCCAGTTTACGTTTTGCACGCGGTGATTTTCGTGGATTTGCGCGCCGTGGCGCTGGGCGGCGCGGGCGAGGCCGCTGACCAGTTTGCCGGGATCGAGCGCGCCGCCCGGGACTTCGTTCACCACTCTGAGTGTGCCGGAATCATTCCAGGCGATTGGTGATTGCTGGTGCTTTGCTTCTCCGGAGGTTTGATGGCGCGCGATTTCCCACGCGCCGGTGAGTTCGAAATCGCAGCGAACTTCTAGTTTTTCGAGGATCGAGCGGAAGCCCGCGAGGACGTCGCCCAGGCCGGGTTGATTGCCGGCGGCGGTTTCGCCTAGGACCATGCCGCCGGTACGTCCGCTGGCGCCGGCGCCGATGCGGGCGGCTTCGAAGACGGCTACGGATTTTTCCGGCGCGAGTTGGCGAAGCCAGGTAGCGGCGGCTAGGCCGGTGAATCCGCCACCGATTATGGCGAAGTCAAGGTGGCTGGGTAGCTTGTGCCGTTGCGGGGTGAAGGAGATTCTCCAGGGGGGAGAGCCCCAGGGGTCGCGTCGAGCGGTCATCGTTGAGCGTACCTTGCTGAAAGTTGACCGTTAAACATTGAAAGCAAGAACAAAAAGGCGGCTACAAGATCGGTTGCGCGATTCAGACGCGTCGCAATTCGAAGGCTCCGGCCCGCCGAGAGCGTCGACTGGTGCGCGAAAAGCAGATCCCGCTCTGCGTCCCGCGCCCGCCAAAGTGCGGCGGGAGGGAAAAAGCGCGGGACGCCGTTCGGGATGACATGTTCTTTGTTTTGCGCCGAACCGCGAAGCAAAGTCAACTATGCCCGCCTATAAACAGGCGGCCGCTACAAATTCAAACACCGACCCGGTTCAATTTCCCGCAGTCTCTAAAGCGTCACCCATCCGACTGGGCTTCTAGCTGTTAACTTTCAACTCTTTAAGAACGACGGGGCGCCGACTACAAAATGCTTTCCGTCCAATTTTCGAGCGTATGCTTTAGTTTGGCCATGAATTGATGGGCTATGGCGCCGTCTACTACGCGGTGATCGTAGGAGAGCGTCAGGTAGACCATGCTGCGAATGGCTATCGCGTCGTCAATTACTACGGGGCGCTTTTCGATTGTGCCGAGGCCGAGAATCGCGACGTTTGGTTGATTGATTACTGGGAGGCCGAACAGGCCGCCGAAGACGCCGGGGTTGGTGATGGCGAAGGTGCCTTCGGCGACTTCGTCGGGCTTGAGCTTTTTTGCGCGGGCGCGCTCTGCGAGATCGTTCATGGTGCGGGCGATGCCCAGGAAATTTTTCTCCTCGGCGTTCTTGATAACCGGGACGATCAGGCCCCAGTCGAGCGCGACGGCGATGCCGATGTTGCACTCCTTGTGCAGGATGATGTTGGTGCCGTCAACCGAGGCGTTCACGGTGGGAAAGGCGCGCAGGGCTTCCACGGCGGCGCGCACGAAGAAGGGCATGAAGGTGAGCTTGGTGCCGCTGGTTTCTTCAAACTTCGCTTTCATTTTGGCGCGCAGGATGGCGATGGCGGTCATGTCCGCTTCGTCGACGGAATAGACGTGCGGGGAGACGTGCTTCGAGAGCACCATGTGCTCGGCGATGCGCTGGCGCATGACGGACATGGGCTGGACTTCGTAGTGACCGAAGTACATTTTTTCGCGCGGGACGGCGTTTTCTAGGACCGCGGACGCACTTGCGCCGCCGGTGGCTGGAGGAACTCCCGCAGGGCGGGCTGGTGGTGCAGCGGGCGCGGAGCTGGCCCCGCCGGAAGAAGCTGCGGCGGCGGGTGCGCCGCCGCTTTGCACGGCGCTGAGAATGTCGCTTTTGCTTACGCGGCCGCCGGCGCCAGTGCCGGGGATTTGGGAGACGTCAATATTATTTTCGCGCGCGATTTTGCGGACTAACGGAGAGCTTCGAACTCTTTCGCCACTGGCGGGTTGCGGCGCGGGTGATGCGGGCGCCGACGGAGCTGGCGCGGCGGAATTTGCAGCGGGAGGCGGCGCGGCCGGCTTGGCGGCTTCGGGCTTCGCGGGCGCGGCTGCGGGTGCGGAACTGGAGGCGCCGTCGCTGGCTTCGATTATTGCGACCACCGTTTGAATCGGGACGGTCTGGCCTTCGCCGACTTTGATTTCTTTCAGGACTCCGGCCGAGGGCGAAGGAATTTCCGCGTCCACTTTGTCGGTGGAAATCTCAAACAGCGGTTCATCGCGTTCGATCTTGTCGCCGGCCTTTTTCAGCCATTTGGTAATGGTGCCTTCAAAAATGCTTTCGCCCATTTGGGGCATGATGACGTCGACAGCCATGGTCTTCTCCTGTAGGTACAGACGCGCGCCGCGGGGCTAATTTCGACTAATTTCAACCAATTTCCACGAGGCAGAGCTAGGCGGCGCTGAGACATTCCTCGTGCCACACGCCGGGAATGCCTTGCAGCGTGTAAATCTCGTCGCCGCCGGTGAAGAAATCGACGGCCTTCACTTTGGCGATCTTGCCGGCGAAGGCGAGCTGCTCGGGCTCGAGCTCGTTGTGATACTGGCCGGCTTCGAGAAATGCTTCCAGGAAAGCGCGGTCGGCGATTTTCACTTCGCTGCCTACTTCAAATTCGGCGTTGTTGATGCCCTTGGACTTTCCCATCGTGTCGGTCCTGCCTTTGTCCGCTTTAGTATTTTGCCAGTTTGCGCGCGGCCGCGACTACTTTTTCGGTGTTGGGTAAAAAACGTTCCTCGAGGGGCGGCGAATACGGCACCGGAGTGTCCAGAGCGGTGACGCGGGCGACCGGGCCGTCGAGATCCTCGAAAGCGCCTTCAAAGACGAGAGCGGCAATTTCGCCGGCAATGCCGCCGGTGCGCGTGTCCTCGTGCACCACCAGCAGCTTGTTGGTCTTCTTTACGGAAGCGAGAATGGTTTCTTTATCGAGCGGAAGCAGAGTGCGCAGATCGATCACTTCCGCCTCGATGCCTTCCTTCGCCAGTTCGACGGCTGCATCCAGGGCCGTGTGCGCCATCGCGGCGTAGCTGACGACGGTGAGATCGCGTCCTGCGCGGCGCACGATGGCTTTGCCGATCGGCACGGTGTAATCGCCGGGCGGCATTTCTTCCTTCAGCCGGCGGTACAGATACTTGTGCTCGAAGAAGAGCACGGGATTGTTGTCGCGAATCGCGGACTTCAGCAGCCCCTTGGCATCCGACGGCGTGGAAGGATAAATCACTTTCAGCCCGGGCGTGTGCACGAAATACATTTCGGGGTTCGCGGAATGAAACGGACCGCCGTGCACGCCGCCGCCGGAGGGACCGCGAATGACCATGGGCACGGGCGCGCCCCAGAGGTAATGGGATTTCGCGACGAAGTTGGTGACCTGGTTGAAGCAGCAGGCGATGAAATCGATGAACTGCATTTCGGCAACGGGGCGCAGGCCGAGAAAGCTCATGCCGCAGGCCGCGCCGATGATGGCGGTTTCGGCGATGGGGGTTTCGATGACGCGTTCGCGGCCGAATTTCGCTAGCAGGCCGTCGGTGACTTTGAAGGCGCCACCGTAGACGCCGATATCCTCGCCGATGGCGACTACGGCGGGGTCGCGTTCCATCTCTTCGAACATGGCCTGCCGGATGGCGTCGACCATGGTGATTGCGCCGGAAGTGGGGACGGTTTTGGAAGACAGGTTCGGAGCGGTGTGCGACATCGTCAGCGCCTCCCCTGTTTATCCTGCGGATTCTTTGTGAACGGCTTGCCCTGGGCATTTTTGCCAAAAGACTTTTGGCGCGGACTTTTGCTGAAAGATTTCTCCAGCGGAGCACGGCTGAAGGATTTTTCTTTGGGCGCGCGGCTATAGGCCGGTTTGTTCTGGGGATTCTCGGGACTTTGGCGGAAAGCTTTGTCTTTGGGACCCCGGCCGAAGGGGACGCGGGGGACGGTTGGATCCTCGGCGGCGACGCCTGCGGCCAAATGTTCCGGCTGCGATTCGGCGCGTTCCGCTGCAGGCGCCGGGGCGGGCTTTTGAAGTGCAGGACTCGCGGGCGGCGTGGCAGCTGGCACGGTCACGGGTTTCTGCGCTGGATTTTTCGCGCCGTTGCCGCCCGTGATTGCGGCCTGGGTGTACGCGGGTAAATCTTTCAGGCGCCAGGTCGGGTCGATGCTGGACTTTGGCGGCGATACTTCGGATTTTGCGCGTTTCCAGTCGGCTTCAATTTTGTGGCAGCCGTCGCAGTAGACGCCTTCTTCGGCTAGTTCGGGCGGAGGAAGCGGTGAATCCTCTGCGAATTTTTGTTCGACGTCGAGTTCGCGTTCGATGCGGGCGTCAATTTCGGATTTGGCGGCCGCGTCCCAGATTTTATTTTCGGTTAGATATTTTTCGTAGAGCGTGATGGGATCGCGGGCTTTCCAGTAATCGAACATTTCCTTGGGAACGTATTCGGCGGGATCGTGCTGGGCATGGCCGCGCATGCGCATGGTCTTAACTTCGACCAGGCGAGGGCCGCGGCCGGCGCGGCATTCGTCGACGGCTTCTTTCGCGGCTTGGTAGACGGCGACGACATCGTTGCCGTCAACGATCGCGCTCGCAATGCCGTATGCGGCGCCGCGGTCGGCGAGATTTTGTATGGGTACCTGGCGCGAGACGGGAGTGGAGTAGGCCCACTGATTATTTTCGATGATGAGGACAAACGGGGCGCGCTGCGAGGCAGCCAGGCCCAGGCCTTCGTGGAATGCGCCGGTGGAGCTGCCGCCGTCGCCGATCCACGTGAGGGCCACGATGTGTTGTCCGAGATAGCGGCCGGCCATGGCGACGCCGGTCATTACCGGAATTAAATCGCCGAGCATGGAAATGGGCGAGACGATGTGGCGGACTTTGAGGTCGCCGAAATGGCTGGTGCCGTCTTTGCCCAGCGTCGGCGAAGTGAATTTCGCCATGTGCTGGGTGAAGATGTCGCGCGGGGGGACGCCCTTTACGAGCAGCGCGCCGATATTACGAATCATGGGAGCGATCCAGTCGCGTTTTTCGAGGGCGTAGCAGGTGCCGACCGAGACGGCTTCCTGGCCGAGACTGGAATAGAGGCCGCCGACAATTTTATTTTGGCGGAAGAGGCGGACCATGCGCTCTTCGAGCTGGCGATTGAGCTGCATGTAGTAATAGAGGTCGAGGAGCTGCGCGCGGGTGAGTTGCTGCGTCGCGGGTTGGGTCACTGAGTGGGTCATGCCATGCTCCCTTTTAGTTCCAAAACCTCGCTGGGGCGTGGCGCGAGCGCGTGTTGGAGGTGCTTTGACAAATTTTCCTCAAGTTCGGCGCGCGTGACGTTGACCATCTGGCGCTCGAATAGTTCGCCGAAATGCGCGGCCAGTTCGGGCCGGACTTCTTCGGCGGGGACGGCGCGATCGAGCACGCGTTCGAGCGACGTGGCGCGCTTACCGGCAATGCCGCACGGGACGATTAGATCAAAGTATCGCAGATCGGTTGCAACATTGTACGCGAAGCCGTGGGAAGTGACCCAGCGGCTTAGGTGCACGCCCAGGGCGCCTAGTTTTTCGTCGTTTGGGGGCGCACCGACCCAGATACCGTGGCGGCCTGCGACGCGTTCGGCTGTGACTTTGAAATCGGCTGTCGCGCGGATCATGGTTTCTTCCAGTTGCTGCACGTACCAGCCGACGTCACGACGGTGTTGGGCGAGATCGAGGATGGGGTAGCCGACGATTTGTCCGGGGCCATGGTAGGTGATGTCGCCGCCGCGGTCGGTTTTGTGGACGGAGACGTTCATTTGGGACAGGAGGCGGTCGCTGGCGCGGAGGTTTTCTTTTTTGCCGTTGCGGCCCAGGGTAATCACGTGGGAGTGCTCGCAGAAGAGCAGGACGTCGGGGATCGCGGCAGCTTTGCGGGCCTCGACCAGTTGATACTGCAGCGCGCAGGCTTGGGCGTAGGGCAGGAGGCCTGCGTTTACTTGCCAGCAGATCTTTTCTGGGTGGTTCACGTGCCTCTCAAGACGCGTTGGCGGTTGCCGCGCGTTCCATGGCGCACTGAAGTGCGCCGCTACGAAAGCGAACCAAAGGCTGTCCGGTCCCGCTTTGCGGGACCGGCCGCTACAAAGGCAAATTCAACAACAACAGCAGAGGCGGCCACCCAAAGGTGGCCGCTACCAAGTCCAAAGCTCGGCCTCACAGCATCTTGCCAAACTTTCTAAAACCACGAGCTAGGAAGATTGCATCGCGCGCTAGTAGTTGATGCTCAGGCCGCGCACGGAATTGAATGCGTCGCCCATTGCTTCCCAGACTGTGGGGTGGGCGTGGATGGTCGAGGCCATGTCGTCCAGCGTGGCTTCCAGGCCCAGGGCTGCTACCGGTTCGGCGATGATTTCCGTGGCTAGCGGGCCGATGGCGTGCACGCCTAGAATTTCGCCGTATTTTTCTTCGGCTACTACTTTGATGAAGCCTTCGTGCTGGCCGAGAATGGTGGCTTTGCTGTTGCCGAGGAACGGGAATTTTCCGGTCTTCACCTGGAAGCCGGCGTCGCGGGCTTGTTTCTCGGTTAGGCCGATGGAACCGATTTGGGGCTCGCAGTAGGTGGCGTTGGGGCAACGCTTGCGATCGAAGGGCTGGACCGCCTTTCCCGCCATGCGGCCGACGGCGATGATTCCTTCCATGGAAGCAGCGTGCGCGAGTTGCGGGAGGCCGGCGACGATGTCTCCGATGGCGTAGAGGTGCGGCTCGTCGGTTTCGAGGAAGGCGTTGGTGTGCATGAAGCCGCGCTCGAGCTTGGCTTTGGTTTTTTCGAGGCCGATATTTTCGGTGAGGGGGCGGCGGCCGACGGCGATCAGGACTTTTTCTGCGCTGATGGTTTGCGCTTTTCCGGTTTTGTCTTTGTAAACGACTGTGGCGCCGTTTGCGTCTTTCTGTACGGACTCAACTTTGGCTTCGAGTTCGATTTTCATGCCGCGTTTGACGAGGGCCTTGTGAAGTTCGGCGGAAATTTCTTCGTCTTCCAGGGGAACGACGCGCGGGAGTGCTTCAAGCAGCGTCACGTCGGAGCCGAAAGTGCGGAAGATGGAGGCGAATTCAACGCCTACCGCGCCGCAGCCTACCACGATCATGGATTTCGGGATTTGCTGCAGGCCGAGAATTTCGCGATTGGTTAGCACGGTCGTGCCGTCGATTTCGACGCCCGGCAGCGAGCGGGCTGCCGAACCTGTGGCGACGAGGATGTTCGCGGTTTCGAGTTCTGTGATTTTGCCGTCTTTTTCCACGGAGACGCGGCCCGGGCCGACGATCTTGCCCCAACCGGTGAAGGATTCGACTTTATTTTTCTTGAAGAGGGCGCCGATGCCGCCGGCGTGTTTCTTTACGATTTTGTCCTTGCGCGCGAGGATGGCGGGCCAATTGATTTTTACATCTTTCACTTCGAAGCCGAATTCTTCGGCGCGTTTGAAGTGATCGTAAATGTCGGCGTGGTGCAGGAAAACTTTGGTGGGGATGCAGCCTACGTGCAGGCAGGTGCCGCCGAGGAACGGATCTTTTTCGACTACGGCGACTTTCAGGCCCCACTGCGCGGCGCGAATGCCGGCGACGTATCCGCCGGGTCCGCTGCCGATTATTACGACATCGTATTTAGCCAAACCAGTCCTCCCCCAGAAATTGTGCGCCGCGAGATATGGTTTCGATCATGGAAGGATGTCCAGGATAGCGGATAAGGATTGCGGCTCTTCCAGGCTCGCAAACTCAAGATTTTAACAGTGGTGTGGGTTGGCCGCAACCCTGCGGTGAGGTGCGGCGGGGGGTGCGGCGTGGCGAAGAAGGTCAAAGGCATCGCTGAGGGAGGCGGATAAACACCGATAAAGGCGAAAGCAGAGGAAACCGCTGAGACGCCGGGTGCGCAGAGAAAGGCGAGTGGGCGACGTGGCTGACATGGTAGCAGGCTCGGGCGCAGCACAAGCAGCGCCCCACTGCCGTGGCTCGCGAGTGGGAGCGTTAGCACACTGCGGCGGGAGCGCGTTGCGGCGGTGTAGCGCAGGCTGTATAATCTTGGTTGGACGCTTGGGAATTGTGGGGCCTTTTAGCTTACTGGGCGGTCCGAGGAGTGCTGGATGTCGTTTTCTGGTTTGTATTTGACGCGCGTTTGGCTGGGGAGCAATTTTTCGACGAAGCTTTTGCCGTCGAAGATTCGGCCGCTGGCGGCGCACGTGAAGCTGACCGAGAATTGCCAGGCGAAGTGCATCAGCTGCGATTATTGGAAGACGCGCTGGCACGACGGAATCAAGGCGGATCGCGCGGTGGAGTTGCTGAACGAGATCGGTGCGGCGGGGATACGTTCGCTGCGATTTACCGGGGGTGAACCGCTGCTGCGCACCGATTTGTTCCAGATCATGAAGCGCGCGGACATGCGTCCTTTTAGCGAAGTGATCCTGCAGACCAACGGGCTGCTGATCAAGAAGATGCACAAAGAGATTAACGCGTCGGCGATTACGAAAGTTTGCATTTCGATTGACGGATTGGAAGAGACCAACGATCTGATCCGCGGGATTGACGGGTATTTTGATCTGGCCATGCAGGGGATCAAGTCGCTGCGCGGGAAGAAAGTTTCGATTGCCGTGACGCTGAACCGGATTTCCGCGAAGGAACTGGGCAAGCTGGCGGAAGTGGCGCATGGAGTGGGAGCGGAGGTGCAGTACAACGTCCTGAGCCAGAGCATTTATTTTATTAAAGACGCGGACATGGATTCAATGTGGCCGGAGGGTGGCGACGTCAAAGCGATCGCGAAATTCCTGCGTCAGGACCTGAAGCGGCCGGAGTATGAAGTGGAATATGTCACAAAATATTTCAAACGGCAGCTGGTCGCCGAGCCGCCTTGCATCCTGGGTTATCTGCAGATGTTCGTGCTTTCGAACGGCGATGTGATGACGGGATGCTATCCGCTGAAGCCGGTGGGAAATATTCTGAAGGACAAATTGGAAACGATTTTGGCGTCTGAGGATTACGCGCGGCAATGCGAGGCCATGGTGCGGCGCGAGTGCCCAGGCTGCACTTGCGGCGTGGAAAGTTCGCTGGCGATGCAGAATGCGGCTTCGAGCGCGTTTTTTGAGTTGGGAAGGCTGGCGCACAAACAAATGCCCGTGAATGCGGGAATGACGGCGGAAGTGGCGTCGGCGGAAAACGCGTAGCGGACGGGACGCGTTGTTGCGCGGGCGGTGCGGGAACCGCCGCTACAAGAGCGACGAGCCGGTTCTACGGGCGCCTGTGGCAGGCGACTTGCCAACTGACGTAGTTCCCTCCTAGACTCCTTCCGTGAATGACCGATACGAGTCCTCAGACTGGATCATTTTGATTACCTCTGACGATTATTTCTTTATGTGCGCGCGCATTCCCTTGCGCGACTGCGCTTCGCGGAGCTTTTCCGGATGACAATTTTCATTTGGGTGCTTTTCGTGGTCGCTGCGGGGATCACGCTGCGCGCTGACGTTTTGCGCAGAAGGCTTTCATTCCAGAGAGCTGCTGGTTGGCGCTTGCTCACTGTCCTGGATGTGGTTTGCGTCGCAGCTACGGTGGGAGCCGCGTTGGGACTGATTCCTCTGGCCGTTGTTAACGGCGGCTTGCCGCTTTATGCGCCGGCGACTTGGGGGATTGCGGCGGCTGGATTGCTTGCGGCTTTTCTCTGGAGTGAGGGGCGGCGGCAACTGCAGTTTCAGCGGCCGGCCGGGATCGTGTTTGGGGAATGGCTGATTCTTGGGGGGGCGTACCAACTTCTTGAAACGGCGATCTTCGGCGGCTGGCCGCATGTGCCGCACGGTGCGGTGGCGCGAACGGCTTGCGGCGTCGCGATTTTGACGGGCGGAGCCGTGATCGGCGTGATTGTACCGCGGTTCGTGAGGCGTTATGAGGGACATCATATTTTGGACCGCGTTGGCGAGCAGGAGGATTTTGTTCAGCCGGAGTATGTGGGGGCGACGGCGGAGTGCCCGCATCCGGAGTGGTGGCAGATGGTGGATTCCCAGAGTTCGGAGCTGGAGGTGCTGGACTTTCTGAAATCCATCGTGATTACCACGAAGCCGCGATTGATTGTCGAGACCGGGACATTCATTGGGTACAGCGCGATCAAGATGGCGGAGGGTTTGAAGGCCAACGGATTTGGGAAGCTGATTACAATCGAGTTCGATCCGGCGATTTTTGCGAAGGCCAAGGAACGGATTGACGCTTCGGGCTTGGGAGACTGGATTGAGTATCGGAATGCTTCGAGCCTGGAGACGCCAATTGACGGGACGATTGATATTTTGTTTAGCGACAGCCATTTGACGATTCGCGAGCAGGAGATACGGCGGTTTCTGCCGCAGATTGATGCGCGGGGATTGATATTGGTCCACGACGCGAGTTCGCATTTTAAGGTGGTGCGCGAGGCGGCTCTGCGACTGGAGCAGGAGGGTTTGATTTCGGTGGTGCTGCTTTCGACGCCGCGTGGGCTCGTGATTGCGCAGAAGCGGGAGGGGCGGAAGTAGAGCTACGCTGGGTGATAGGGAAACTATTCCGGTGGCAGCGCCGTATAGTAGGCAGGGATTGGGAGGGGCACGATGACCACGAATGAAGAGACGAGCCGTTTGCCTGGACCAGTGCAGGAGTTTCATCCCGCGGGGGCGCAGCGTTCGGGGATTGAAACTATTTTCAGGGGGCCGACGGGAATCCGCGCGGGGTGGCGGCTGCTGCTGTTTATTTTTCTGTGGCTCGTGTGCATTAAGGCAGAGGGATTCACGCTGAAACACATTCCGGGAGTGAATGCGTGGTTCAAGGCGCAGGATCCGAACGTGTTTACCCCGCCGGTGGCGATATTTAGCGAGGCTATCATGTTGTTTGCCTTACTGGTGGCGACCGCGGTAATGGCGCTGATCGAAAAGCGCACCTACGCCGATTATTATTTGCCGCTGAATCAGTTTTTGGGGAAGCGGTTCTGGCAGGGCGTGCCTTACGGGTTCGCGATGCTGTCGTTGGCGCTGGGGCTGATCGCGGCGCTGCACGGATTTTCGTTAGGCAGCGTGGCGCTTTCCGGCGCGGAAGCGCTGAAATATGGCGGGCTTTACGGGATTGCGTTCCTGATGGTGGGTCTGTTCGAGGAATTTTGTTTCCGCGGTTACATGCAAGCGACGTTGGGGCCGGGAATCGGGTTCTGGCCGGCGGCGATATTGCTTGCGATTTTGTTTGGCGCAATCCATTTGAGCAATCGCGGCGAAGCCTGGTTTGGCGCGGCGATGGCGGGGTCCTTCGGGATCCTGGCGGCGTTCAGTTTGCAGCGGACTGGGAATCTCTGGTTTCCGATTGGAATGCATGCGGCGTGGGATTGGTCGGAGACTTTTTTTTATTCCGTGCCGGACAGTGGATTCTTGGCGAAGGGACATTTGTTTAATTCTACTTTTCATGGGCCTACCTGGCTGACGGGCGGGACGGTGGGGCCTGAGGGCAGCGTCTTCGCGTTTTTGGTGTTGATCGTGGGCGGCGTGGGGATTCATTTTATATTTCCGCAGAAACAGATCAGCGCGTAGTGGCGGCTGAGCGCGGCACAGGGCAAGAGATTTAACACAGAGGACACAGGGAAAACCGGAGGGCACAGAGAAGGCAATTCCTCGGAAGCACTGCTTAGCGACGTTTTCGTCTCCACGCTTCTCTCGCTGTGGTCTCGCTGCGAAAGAAAGATGCCCGCTCTGTCCCGAAAGCGCGGAACACGGCGGCCGCTCGATAACCTCCTTTAATTTGCGGATGGTCACGGCTGCGAGTGCGTACTGGAATCCTTTTTGGCCGATACAGCATCTATCACAAGCCGACCAGAGACATTCTTCCCGGCCGAGCGTCAAAGTTAGCGGCGAATATGGGTTTATCGCGCGCCGGATGATTATCGGCGGTTACCTTTTGTCGCCAACTGCTTTGTGCTCATTTGACATGGGAAGTGTGTGCCGTTAAACTGGGCGGCTTCGAGCGAGCGATTGGGCCTCGCATAGGGACTGAACGATGGACAAGAAACGATTGGATTACTACAAAAAGAAATTAGCCACGCGGCGCGATGAATTAGTGCGCGGCATCGCGCGCACCGAGCAGGAAGGGCGCGAGGCGGACGAAGATCCGACGGTGGATCTGGGAGACAAGGCGGCGAATTCCTACACCAAGGAATTCCTGTTCGGCCAGACGCATAATGACCGATCGCTGCTTGCGTTGGTGGATAACGCGCTGGCACGCATTAAGGATGGCACCTACGGCGAGTGCAATTCGTGCCACGAAGAGTTGCAGCAGAAGCGGCTGGAAGCAGTGCCGTGGACGCGGTATTGCATTACTTGCCAGGAAAAGACGGAGCAGGGGCAGCTGTAAGTCGCGCGGCGGGTCCGATTCGTTTTCCAAGCTGATTGCGATGGGGTGCGGGTGTGCGCGCTCGCAAGGATTTTCCGGGCTTGCATCGAATCCGGTGCCCCGGCCTTTGAGAGACCAAGCTGTTCCGCACAAAGCAGATTCCTCTCTGCGTCCCGCGCCCGCCGCACTGCGGCGGGAAAGAAAAAGCGCAGGACCTCGTTCGGGATGACGTATGACGTTGTGTTGCGGCCGTTACGGCATGACTGAAGCCGTGGCCTGAGGCAACGTCAAAGCCGCTCAGCGGAAGCTGGCCGCTACAACGTCAACACCTTGAACTCGTTGCAGTCATCGGGGCGGCTTCGCACCGTGCGTAGAATTCCGGTTTATTCTTCCTTTGTCACCCGGGAGCAGCGTTCGCGGTAGCCCTCTTGCTTGCCGACTACTTTGCGATATTGCGGACTGCCATTGACGCGCTTGCTGCAGTGTTCGTTCCTGCGCCTTGCCGGATTTGCGGGACTGCGCTACTGAACGCGAGCCGCATTCCGATTTGCGGTTTATGTCCGGCATCGTTCCCGCCGATCGAGCAACCGAGGTGCGAATGTTGCGCGCGGCCGTTTCTCGCGGCGGTGGCAGGAGTCGGTGCAGCTGGCCTTACGGCGGGTACCGAAGCTGCGCAGCCTTGCTGCCGGCTGTGCCGCGATGGCTAGGATGCGTTCGATCGGGCAGGTAGTGATGGCGTGTACAACGACGCGCTGCACCACGCGATCCGGCTGCTGAACTATGAAGAAGTGACGCGGCTGGGCGATCGGTTCGCGGCGCGTTTGGCGGAGATTGTGGCGCGTGAAGGTGAGGCGTTGCGCGCGGACGTGGTGGTGCCGGTCCCGCTGCACCCGGATCGGTAGGGCGAACGCGGTTACAACCCGGCTGAGCTGATTGCGCGGCCTCTGGCACCTCGGCTGCGTAGGAAGCAAGGCGCGCACTGGTTGCTGCGCACGAAGCCTGGTCCGGCGCGGTTGCTGCTGAGTCGCAAGGAGCATTGGGATTCGCTACGTGGCGCGTACGCGACTGGTAAGGGGCTGCGGGTTGACAAGTTGCGAGTTCTGCTGCTAGATGATGTATTGACGACTGGCGCGACCTTCGATTCATGCGCGCGAGCCCTGAAGCGGTCCGGGCGCGGCGGCGGTTACGGGATTGACGGTGGCGCGAGTCGTGCCAGGCTGGTCGCCCACGGGTCCGCAGCAGCAGACGCAGCAAGAAACAGAAGCAAGCAGGAGAAACCAACGGGGTGCGACGAGCATCCCTAGAGGCTAGGGAAACTCGTCGAGCGACGCAAAGGCGGCGCAAATGGAAATGCGGCTCAAGCATGGCTTACGGCCCCGGCCCGCAATCGGGCTGGGCGGAGTCGCGTCGGAGCGTGTCGCCCCGGCGAAACCTGCTGCGAGTCGTCCTTCCGTGATGCAGGCTCCCGTACTGGTGCTGAACGCGACTTTTGAACCCATCAATGTGACGGCAGTGCGGCGGGCGCTCGTGCTAATGCTGAAGGGCGTCGCGCAGGCTGAAGAAACCAACCACACGGAAGTGCATTCCACGCAGAAGGCGATTCAAGTGCCGTCGGTAATTCGTCTGTTGAGTTACCGGCACATTCCGCAGCAGAGCCGTGCGCTTTCGCGGAAAAATATTTTATTGCGCGATCGAAATACTTGCCAGTTCTGCGCGCGGGCGTTTCCGGCTTCCGAGTTGACGCTGGATCATGTGCTGCCGCGTTCGCGGGGCGGGCGTTCGACGTGGGAAAATCTGGTGGCTTGCTGCTACACGTGCAATAACCGCAAGGGCGATCGCACGCCGGAAGAAGCAGGAATCAAATTGCAGCGGCGGCCGCGGCCTTTCACGCTGCACACTTCGCGACAGTTGATGCGATTGATTGGACATCGCGACGAGAAGTGGCGCAAGTACCTGTTTTATTGAGGTTTGTGATTATTTGCGGCGGCGGCGATTTAGTGCAACCTTTTCCCACCGCAGGCGTCTAATCTTTTAATCGCTTCTAGGACACACCCCGGGAAGTGGTTCTGGCTCAACCCAGGCCGCTTCCCCTCCTTTTTTTTCCAAGAGATAAATTCCCTGTTCGATAAAACATTCTGTGGCGGAAAATAATTTTCAGACCGCGGTGCCAATTCTCCGCAAGGCCAATTCTGGTGACGCGAATTTCCGGTGAGAGATATTTCAGCAGCGCGTCCCTGGCGGAACGGAAACGCAGGCCCGGTGAGACGAGCCACACGAGCGGCGGCTGCGGGTCAATCGGGACGCCCGCGCAATATCCGTCGCCTTGAAAATCGCCTTCGCGTCTGTGGCGGCAGGCGCGTAGCCGGTAATCGACTCGTTGCACCGGCAATTGCAGATCTTCTGATGCCTTTGACTCGATTACGACCAGGCGGCACTGGCTCGTGATTCCTGGTAGATCTAGCACGCCTCGATCACCGCCAGCTAGCGCGGGAACTTGGGAATAAAAATGGCGGATGTCGCCTAGCGCGTCGAGTTTTGCGGGATCTTCGAGCACGATCGATTCGAGCCATCCGTCCGCGGCGCCGCGATGGAGCGCGCGATGGGTGTCGGTGGCCAGCAGGCTACGGTGCAGGTCGAGTTGATCGAGCAGACGCGCGAGGGCGCGTTGGTTCGCGGTAGTTAGCCGTTCGGTGGAATTTCCCAGGCCGAAAAACACTGCTGGTCTCATCCAGCGCGCAAATTGCATGCCGTGGCAGGCAAGCGCGACTTCGTTTGCTGCGGCGGGGACGCGGCATTGGATGAATTCAGCGTTGGCGCGAAGCACGGCGCGGATGCGCGTGATTGTTGCGCTTGCGGCGCGCAGCACGGATTCGATTTGCTCGCGCGGGACCAGCCAGCTTTCCAGATTACCACCATCGGCGGGATCAATTTTTTCCGTGGCGGCGTTTGGCTCGCGCATTTCGTAGATTTCGGCGCGTAGCGATGCTGCGAGCGCGAGCCGGCGTTCGCGCAAATGCTGGCTGGTTCCCTGCGGGACGAAAAAGCGCAGGACTTCGACGCTGCCCAAGACCGCTCGGTCGCTCAGCGCGCGATCCAGGGCCGCCCAATCGTTCGCAGACGAATTCAACGGCACACCGGCATGGGATTCTCTGCCGCGTTAAGAAGCGTGCTGCGGCTAGTGTAAAAGCAGGCCAGTGACTCGTAGGGAAGGATACTCTTGATTCCACTCGGCGGGAACATGTTCGAGCGTGAGTTGGAATTCGCGGCTGAGGCCGGCGTTCAAGGGCGGGTCGCCATGAGGCGCGATCACGAATTGGGAATCGCGCAGGATGACTTGCTTAAGGTCATCGCGAAACTCTACGGTGACTTCCATCGCGCGAATTGTCTGGTCGCCGTCGTTGGACATGGTTCCGTTTACGTAGGTGAATTCCTGCTTGATCATGTTGGTGGAGCGCGACAGGTGCAGATCGTTGAAATGGATGCGCTCGGCATAGGCCTGTTCGGCGGGGCCGAAGGGGAGCTTCACGGCTGTCGCGGGGCCGCTCGAGCCGAGTATGCGCGTGAGCAAGTAAAACCCGCCGAACAATAGCGCCATGACGATTGCTCCGGCGAGGAATGCTATCGGGAAGCGGCGGCGTTCTGTGCTGTAGGAACTTTCGCCCGGTTCCATGGACTGGCTTCCTCGCGCGCCCTAGCGGCCGAACGCCAGACGCTGAATCAGCGGCTCGGGCAGGCCGCCGGCGCCCATGCGTTTCTGTACTGCTTCGATGTCGTAGGGCACGCGCCAAAATTCGATGGATTTTTGTTGCAGGTCGGCGATGACGAATGCGGCGCGCGTGTCGCCGTCGCGGGGCTGGCCAATCGAGCCGGGATTGAGTAGGTAGGTAGTGCCGTCCTCGACGGTGAGCGTGGAAAAATGCTGGCCGGCGGCGGGTTTGAAGTGGAGCACACCGACTTGGTCGTCGCGAAGAGTGAAACCGCCTTGCAGGTGCGTGTGGCCGAAGAAAGTGATTTGCGCGGGAGCGTCGAGAAGGCTGTCGAGAGCTTGGGCGGGGGCGAAAACGTATTCGTCTTCATCGCGGAAGGCGCCGTGAACCATTACGAAACCATTTTCGTTGAGCGGGCCGGTGGGGAGTTGCTCGAGCCATTCGCGATTTTCGGGGCGGAGTTGGTCGCGGGTCCAGAGGGCTACGGCGCGCGCGACGGGATTGAAATCGTCGGCGTTGGCTAGGCCTGAGCCGGCTTTATCGTGATTGCCGCGAATGGTGATGGCGCCGATTTCGCGGACGCGGTCGACGACTTCATTGGGGTCCGGACCGTAGCCGACGACATCGCCGAGGCAGATTACTTTTTCCCAGTGGCCCTTCGCGGCGGCTAGAGCGGCGTCCAGAGCAGTTAGGTTGGCGTGGATATCGCTGAGAATCAGGTAGCGCATGAAACTGCCCCGGAGGGGCAGGATGCGAATTATAGACGAAGAGTGGACGGGTTGCACGAAATCGCGCGGAGGATCTTTGCGCGGCCGGAGAATTAGAGGCTTGGCCGGCTATGAGCGGATTAACATGCAATCGCCGTAGCTGTAGAAGCGGTACTCGCCTGCAACCGCGTGGCGATAGGCGCGGAGGATATTCTCGCGACCGGCGAGTGCGGCGACCAGGGCGAGAAGGCTGGATTGCGGAAGATGGAAATTCGTCAGCAGCTGATTTACTACGCGGAGGGGCTTGCCGGGGTAGAGGAAAATCGTGGCTTCGGATTTTCCGGGGTTCAGGGTGGTGCCGCCGTTGGCGCCTGCTGCGACCTTTTCGGCGGCATCTTCCAGGGCGCGCACTACGGTCGTCCCGATCGCCAACACGGGTCGTTTTTCGTTTTGCGCTCGAGTGATCGCCTGCGCGGTGGCTGCGGGGATGTCGTAGGATTCGATGTGAATCTTGTGGTCTTCGAGGCGTTCGGTGCGGACTGGCGCGAAGGTGCCCAGGCCTACGTCGAGTGTGATTTCGGCGATTTCGACCTTTCGCGTGCGGATGCGCTCGACGATTTCAGGCGTGAAGTGCAGGCCTGCGGTGGGCGCGGCTACCGCGCTTCCCTGCTTTGCGTAGATCGTTTGATAGCGTTCGCGGTCGGCGGGTTCGTCGGCGCGTTGGATGTAGGGCGGCAGGGGGATGTGGCCGAGGCGGCTGAGAGCTTCGTGGAAACCCGTTTTGGAGGTGAAACGCAATGTTCGCAGGCCGTATTCGCCGCGGCTTTCGGTTACGGCTTCCAGTTCAGTTTCGCCGTCGCGGCCGGGCTCGCCGAAAATGATTTTTTCGCCTATGGAGATTTTTCTGCCCGGGCGGACGAGGGTTTCCCAGGTGTCGGGCGTCAGCTGGCGGACGAGCAGAACTTCGATCGGGGATTGCAGGTGTTCGTGGCGCGCGGAGTTGTCGATGCCGGCAGGTTCGGCGTGGATTCCGACGCGACGGCCGAATAGGCGCGCGGGGAGCACGCGAGCGTTGTTGAGGATGATGAGTTCATCGCCGCGCAGCAGCTCGGGAAATTCGCGGAATTGGCGATCTTGCCACGCGCCGGTCGTTTTATCGAGGAGCAGCATGCGGGAGGCGTCGCGGGTGGCGAGTGGGCGTTGCGCGATGCGCTCCGGTGGCAAGTCGAAATTTAGTTCGTCGAGGTTCATGTGGGTTCGCGCGTGTTTGGCTAGCCGCTGGGTTTCCAGCGGGATGGCCAGGACGGCTTTGCGACATCCCTACGGCTCGGCGTTACACTACTTTGCCTGGCCTCGTGCGATTCAAGCACGGGCCGGCGTGACGACGGCGCGGAATCATTGTAGCGAATCGGCGGTCGAATCCTCGAACGTCTGGTGGAAAACGTGGCGGAAGGGTCGGTGGTGATCAGCACGCGCGGAGTCGAGCGGCTGCGCTCGGGGCATCCCTGGGTGTATCGCAGTGATGTACGGTCGGCGCAGGCGGAGGCAGGAGCGATCGTGCGCGTTACCGATGAACGTGGGCGATTTCACGGGCGCGCATTTTACAGCGCCCAGTCGCAGATCGCGGTGCGGCTGCTGACACGCGAAAACGTGCCGGTGGACCGCGCATTTTTCACTCAGCGGTTGCGGCGGGCTGCGGCTTATCGCGAGACGGTGGTGGAAAACACGGAAGCTTACCGGCTGGTGCATGGCGAGGCGGATCTGCTTCCTTCGATCGTGATTGATCGTTATGGGGATTACCTGGCGGTGCAGACTTTGAGCCAGGCCTCGGAGAAGCAGAAGAATTTGATTGTGGAGATTCTGGTTGAGCAGTTTTCGCCCAAGGGGATCTTAGAGCGCAACGATCCGAAGGTGCGTTTGCTCGAAGGGCTGCCGCAGAGCGTCAGTGTGCTGCATGGGGATGTGCCGGTGGAGATTTTGGCGAAGGAAAATGGGATCACTTTCGTTTACGATCTCGCGAAGGGGCAGAAGACCGGTTCGTTCCTGGATCAGCGCGAAAATCATTGGGCGGCACGGCGGTATGCGTCGGGTGAAGTGCTGGATTGCTTCAGCTACCAGGGCGGATTCGCGCTGACGGTTGCGGCGGAATGCGAGCATGTGGAAGGGATCGATATGGGCGCGGCGGCGGTGCAAGCGGCGCGGCGGAATCAGGACTTGAACTCGATTCCGAACGTGACTTTCCGTGAGGGGAACGCTTTTGACGTGTTGAAGGAGTATGACGAGGTGGGCAGGCGGTTCCAGATGGTGATACTCGACCCTCCCGCGTTTGCGAAGAACCGCGATAGCTTGGAGGCGGCGACGCGAGGCTACAAGGAGATCAATCTGCGAGCGCTGAAGATCCTGGCGCCGGGCGGATACCTGATTACGTGTTCCTGCTCCTACCATCTTAGCGAGGCGCTGTTCCTACAGCTGATAGCGGAGGCGGCGAATGATGCGAAGAAGAATGTGGTGGTCGCAGAGAGGCGGACGCAGGCGCAGGATCACCCGATATTGCTGACGATGCCGGAGACGCACTACCTTAAAACGCTAATTCTAAAGGTGATAGAATAGATGAGGATATGAATCGGTTTGAATGTAATGGAGATAGCAAATACTTGACAATACAGCACGCATATTTTATTATCCAATTTAGCTAACATAATGAAATGACGCTGCTGGAGGCGCTCCGAATCCGGTATCCCCGGGCCCTCTGCCCGCGTCAATATAGACTGAGAAGGTTAAATCATGCTGAGTTTTGACAAATTGACTGTGAAGGCGCAGCAGGCGCTGCAAGCGGCGCAGGAAATGGGCGGGCGCGAAGGGCAGCAGCAGATCGAGCCACTGCATTTGCTGTGGGCTTTGCTGGCTCAGGGCGACGGCGTGGTGCCGCCGCTGCTGGAGAAGCTAGGGGTGTCGCCAGCCTCGCTGGCGAGCGAGGTGGAGAAGCAGATGGCGCGGCTGCCAAAGGTTTCTGGCGTGTCGCAGCAGTATTTGGCGCCTGCCACCAACAAGATTCTGGAGACTGCCTTCGACGAGGCGCAGCGTTTGAAGGATGAGTACGTTTCGACCGAGCATATTCTGCTGGCCATGTCCGCGGCGGAGAAAGATCCGGCGGGGCAGGCGCTGATACGGGCGGGCGCGAGCCACGACGCGATTCTGCAGGCGATGGCCACAATTCGCGGCAGCCATCGGGTGACATCGCAAAACCCCGAATCGACTTATCGCGCTCTGGAGCAGTATGGGCGCGACCTGACGGACTTGGCGCGGCGCGGCAAGCTGGACCCGGTCATCGGACGCGACGAGGAAATCCGGCGGGTCATGCAGATTCTGGCGCGACGCACAAAGAACAATCCTGTGCTGATTGGCGAACCTGGAGTGGGTAAGACCGCTATTGTCGAGGGACTGGCGAGCCGCATTGTGGCGGGGGACGTCCCGGAAGTGTTGAAGCCGAAGCGGATCGTTTCGCTGGATCTGTCGGCATTGGTGGCTGGCGCGAAATATCGAGGAGAATTCGAGGACCGGCTGAAAGCGGTGCTGAAGGAAGTCACTGAATCCGACGGGCAAATTATTCTGTTCATTGACGAACTGCATACCTTGGTGGGCGCGGGCGCGGCGGAAGGCTCGATGGACGCCTCGAACATGCTGAAGCCGGCGTTAGCGCGCGGTGAATTGCGGGCGATCGGCGCGACGACGCTGAACGAATTCCGCAAGTACATCGAAAAGGATCCGGCGCTCGAGCGGCGTTTCCAACCCGTATATGTGGGCGAACCGTCGGTGCAAGATACGATCGCGATTCTGCGCGGACTGAAGGAACGTTACGAAGTGCATCATGGCGTGCGCATTAAAGATGCGGCCATCGTTGCGGCGGCGATGCTTTCGCAGCGGTACATCACGGACCGGTTTTTGCCGGATAAGGCGATTGACCTGGTGGACGAAGCGGCGGCGGGTCTGCGCATGGAGATTGATTCCCTGCCCCAGGAAATCGATGTGATTGAGCGGCGCATCATGCAGCTGGAAATCGAGCGGCAGGCGCTGCGCAAGGAGTCCGATGCGCATTCGCGCGAGCGCGTGAAGCAGGTGGAAAAAGAGCTGAGCACCCTGCGCGAGCAGTCCAATGCGTTGAAGGGCCACTGGCAGACGGAGAAGGATGCGATTGGGCGGATCCGCAAGCAGAAGGAAGAGATTGACCGGCTGAAAACGGAAGAACAGCGTTTCGAGCGCGCCGGGGATCTTTCCAAGGTGGCGGAAATTCGTTACGGCAAGCTGGCCGCGGCGGAAAAAGAATTGCAGGCCGCGCAGAACAAGCTCGCCGAGCTGCAAAAAGACCACCCGATGCTGAAGGAAGAAGTCGGCGAAGAAGAAATCGCGAAAATCGTGAGCAAGTGGACGGGAATTCCCGCCGGTCGGCTGCTGGAGGGAGAAGTTCAGAAGCTGGTGCACATGGAAGAGCGCTTGCGCGAGCGCGTGGTGGGCCAGGAAGTGGCGCTCGAGAGTGTGGCGAACTCGATTCGGCGCAGCCGATCGGGATTGAGCGATCCGAACCGGCCGATTGGATCGTTCCTGTTTTTGGGACCGACCGGCGTGGGCAAGACGGAGCTGGCGCGGGCGGTGGCGGAATTTTTGTTTGATGATGAACGCGCGATTGTGCGGCTGGACATGTCCGAATACATGGAGAAGCATTCCGTGTCGCGGATGATCGGCGCGCCTCCGGGGTACGTGGGTTACGACGAAGGCGGACAGCTGACCGAACAGGTGAGGCGGCGGCCGTATTCCGTGGTGCTGCTGGATGAAATCGAGAAGGCGCACCCGGACGTATTCAACGTGCTGCTGCAGATACTGGATGATGGGCGGCTGACGGACGGGCAGGGCCGCACCGTGGATTTTCGCAACACGGTGATCATCATGACTTCGAACGTAGGCTCGACGGCGATTTTCGATTTGTTGGAAAAGGATCCGAAGAAAGCGCGCGAGCAGGCCATGGCGGCGCTGCGGGAGATTTTCCGTCCGGAATTCCTGAATCGCATTGATGATATCGTCCTGTTCCGTCCGCTGGGGAAGGATCAGATCGAGCACATTATTGACCTGCAGATGCAGCACCTGGTGAAGCGGCTGGGCGAGCGGCAGATCACGTTGCACTTGACGGCGGCGGCTAAGGCTCTGCTGTTTGCCGAGGGTTACGACCCGGCTTATGGGGCGCGGCCGATGAAGCGAGCGATCCAGCGGCTGATACAGGATCCGCTCGCGATGAAAATTCTCGATGGCGAAGTGCGTCCGGGTGATGATGTGAACGTGGATTTGGATGCGAAGACGGGCGAGATGAAGTTTGCGCGGAAGGCCGCGAAGGCAGGCGCCGCCTGATATTTTTGCTGGCGTCAAGGCTGAATACCCATGAAGACTCTCAAGACTGCGTTTCTGTTGACGGCGTTGACGTTGCTTCTGCTTTTGATCGGCGAGGCGCTGGGCGGATCGAATGGCATGGCGATCGCGCTGGTGTTTGCGGTGCTGATGAACGGCGGAGCGTATTTTTTCTCGGACAAGATTGCGTTGAAATCCAGCGGGGCGGTGCCGATCGGCCGCGAGGAATCCCCGCGGTTGTATGCGGTGATGGAACGCTTGGCTGCCAAGGCGAATTTGCCGATGCCCAAGCTTTATTTGATCCCGCAGGCGGCGCCGAACGCGTTCGCGACGGGGCGGAATCCGAGCCATGCATCGGTGGCGGTGACGCAGGGGCTGATGGAAATCATGAATGATGACGAGCTGGAAGGCGTGATCGCGCACGAGCTTTCGCATGTGCGGAATTACGACATCCTGACTTCGTCGATTGCGGCGACTTTGGCCGGCGCGATTACATTTATCGGACATGTGGGGCGTTGGGGGCTGATGTTCGGCGGTTATGGCGGCGGTGGGCGGAATCGCAGCGGCGGGATTGGGGCGCTGCTGATGGTGATACTGGCACCGTTTGCGGCTTTGTTGCTGCAGCTGGGGATTTCGCGGCAGCGTGAGTATCAGGCAGATGCTTCGGGCGTGCAGATGATTGGTCACGCGAATGGGTTGATCAGCGCTTTGGAGAAATTGGGGGCTTATAACAAGAAGATCCCGATGGATATTCCGCAGTCTACTTCGGCGCTGTGTATCGTGCAGCCTCTGACGGCTGGGCAATTGTTTGCGGGTCTTTTCAGCACGCATCCGCCGCTCTCGGATCGGATCGCGGAATTGCGGAATATGACGATTACGCGGTGACGGCGAATTGAAAGGCAGCGTTGCCGCAGGGTGGAAGAGGACGCCAGAGAACCTGCGGCAACGGCTGCCCGGTCCCGCTTCGCGGTACCGGCCGCTACAGGTTCAACGGCAAGATCGAAGGTGTCCAGCTCGAGCTGACCGCTACAAATTCAACGGCAAAATCCGATCCGTCATGCTGGCTCTAGTACTTCCGCGACGCTTTACTACTTCGTAGTGCCTGTTATCTTCCACCACGCAGAAATGTTACTGGCACGTAAAATTTGCAGGGGCGAAAGCTTCAGAAGCGTCGCGCTCAGGCTCTCCGAGATTCAGTAACTCACCTATTATCAGCTGATTACCGGCACTTCCCGCGCTGTCCCGCTTTGGTTCTTGGCTTGCACTTCCCTAGCCCGCAAGGGATTTTCGGAGGAGCGAAAAACATGAGTGAAGAACGACAGGACGTAGTGATCGCAGACGAAGCCACCGCGCCGCGCTGGGTGGGGATCGTTGTGGTTGCTCTCGCGGTAGTCTCACTGGTAGCGCTCGGTGCAGGCTGGACCGCATCCACGCGCTCGAAAGAGCTCGAGCAGTCTTTGGCGACCCAAGCGCAACAGTTCAAGCAGAACGACGACGTGGTCAGCCAGCGCCTCGCTAAGGCTGAGGACACCAACGCGCAACTGCAAGGCGAATTGAGCGTGGTGACCGACAAGATGAAGCTGACTGAGGGCGAGCTTTCTAAGGCGCGCTCGCAGGCCAAGCGGATCAAGGAAGACGACGCCAAGGAATTGGCGGAGATGCAGAACCAGACGAATGCGCAACTGGCGACGAAGGCCAGCGTCGATGACGTGAATAAGATTGGCACGGACGTCAACGGCGTGAAGACCGACCTGGACGCCACCAAGAACAACTTGCAGATGGCACGGGGCGAATTCGGCACGTTGATCGCGCGCAACCACGACGAAGTGGAAGAACTTCGCCGCCTGGGCGAGCGCGATTACTACGAGTTCACAATTGACAAGAGGAACTCGCGCGAGAAAGTGGGCAACCTGATGGTGGAACTGCACGCTACGAACCTGAAGAAGAGCCAGTACGGCGTCACGATCTTTGTTGACGACCAGCGCCATGACAAGAGGAACCTGACGGCGAACGAGCCGCTGTACTTCTTCGAAAGTGGCGCACGCGCTCCGCTGGAGTTCGTGGTGAACCAGGTAGGCAAGGACAAGATCACCGGATACTTGAGCGTGCCAAAGGCGAATGCAACGCACGCGCAGGCTGCTACTTCCGGCGGCAACTAACGCATCCGATGGCGCATCACGACGGAACGAGTCATCCTTGGCGGTTTTGACTCGGCTCTGCGCAGCGAAGAGAGGGGCGCTCCCACGGGCGCCCCTCTTTTTTTGTTTATTCGGCTTTTTTCAGAGCGCGGTTCTTGCGGCTCAGGAACTTCTTGGCCAGTGCGGGGAGCTTGTCGTGCGGCAGTTTGCCTTGCTCGTACAGCTTCACCTTCGCCTTGGCGGTCTTGCGGCGGCGGCGCTGGCGTTTCTGAGCTACGTACCTCTTGTCGTAAGACATCCAATTCCTCCCCATAAATTGCGCCCCATGATTGTAGCGGACTAGGAAAAGGATGCAAGGCTGGGCGCTGATTTTCGGGGTGAGTTCAAGTAGCATGGAATTGCCATGACGGCCACCGCAATCTACGCAGGGCGCATTCTGACGCCGCAAGAAGAACTCCTGGACAACGTGATCGTGGTCGAAGGCGGGCGCATCACCGCCATCGGCAATCGCGACGAAGTGCATATTCCGCCGGGCGCGAAGGATTATGTGGCGGCGGGGATGACCGTGGTTCCCGGCTTTGTGGACGTGCACATCCACGGGGCGGGTGGGCACGACGTGATGGAAGCCACCCCTGAGGCGTTGGACGCGATTACGGCGACCGTGGCGCGGTTTGGAACTACGTCTCTGGTAGCGACGACAGTTACGGCGCCGGTCGAGGAGACTTGCCACAGTCTGGAAGGGATTGCGCAGTACGTGCGCAGCCACGAAAAGACGGAAGAGAATACGCGGGCCGCGGCGGAGATTGTGGGAATTCATCTGGAGGGGCCGTTTATTAACAAGGCGCGGCGCGGGGTGCACCCCTCGGAGTCTATTGCGCTGCCTTCGATTGAAGTGCTCGAGAAATTTCGGGCTGCGGCGGACGGACTGGTACGTATCCTCACGGTGGCGCCGGAAATTCCTGGGGCTTTGCAATTGATTGCGCGGGCGGTGGCGGATGGGCTGGTGGTTGCAGTGGGACACACCGATGCGGACTATGATCAGGCGCGCGCGGCGTTTGAAGCGGGAGCGCGGCATGCGGTGCACGTTTACAATGCGATGCGGCCGTTTACACATCGCGATCCCGGTGTGATCAGCGCGATTATGACTGACACGGACATAACCGCGGAAATCATCGCGGACGGTGTGCACGTGGCGGGACCAGCTATCCAGGTGCTGCTGGGAACCAAGGGATTTGACACGGTGCTGCTGGTGAGCGACGGGACATCGGCTACCGGGATGCGCGACGGGAATTACCGGTTGGGGAATTTTGAGGTTACGGTGAAGGGCGGCGTGGTGCGGAACTCGGAAGGCAATTTGGCTGGTAGCACGCTGACGCTAGATCGCGCGCTGCGATTTATGGTTGAGGTAGGCGTGCCGTTTGTGGATGCTTTGCGCATGGCGACGATTTTGCCGGCGCGGCGGCTGGGACTCGCGGGGAAAAAAGGAATTTTGGCGATTGGTGGCGATGCGGATCTGGTGGTTTTGACGCCGGATTTGCATGTGGCTGGAGTCATGACGCGGGGCGTCGGCCTGAGGTGACCTACCGGCGTTGCTGCAACGGGCGCGTCTGAGACGCGCCCCTAAAAATGCGGTTCGGGGCTGGCGACGCAAGACGCATCCCGTAGGGAAACAACGCGCAGCATGTTCACTTGTTCAGAGGGATTTTCAATTCTTCAGCGAACTTGTAAGGATCGAACGGGCTTAGGGAGAAATAGCGGCCTTCGATGCCGATCATCGGCACTTTGCGCTTGCCGTTATTGACTTGCAGCACGATGGCTTCGGCCGCGGAGTCGTCATCAATATTGACTTCGCGGTACGGGATGCCGCGTTCGCGCAGAAAGCATTTGGCCCGGCGGCAATCGCAGCACCAGGAAGTCGAATACACTGTAATGTCTGACATACGCCCCTTCTACTACATTTGTACCATAGGTATACGATGCGCTCGCCAAGCCTGGGGATGCGGGGATATCCAAAAGTAAACAAGCGACATAGGGCTAGGCGGCCTGGTGCTGCATGCTTCGGCTCACCGCGCCTGCTGCGCCGGATCCTGAGCCGGCCTTTGCAGCTGCTTGCAAGCGGGCGGCGGCGCGTTCGATCGCGGCGTTGGCGCGATCCCAGTCGGCTTCCGTAGACCCGGCCTTCGGCGTGTCGGCCTTGGCGCGTTCCAGAGCGGCGGTGGCGCGCGCGACGTCAATTTCTTCGGCGCGCTCGGAAATTTCCGCGAGGACGATTACGCGATCCGGTAGGACCTCGGCGAAACCGTACATCACCGTGAGGTAACGCGTTTCGCCGCCTTTGTGGTAGGTGAGGATTCCGACGCCGAGTTCGGTGATCAGCGGCGCGTGGCCGGGGAGAATGCCGAGGTAGCCGTCTTTGCCGGGCATTTCAAGCGAGTCGACGTCTTCGCTGAGAATGTGCCGCTCGGGCGTCACCACTTGCAGCTCGATTTTTTCTGGTAGCGTGGCCATTTATTTTGTTTCGAGTGCTTCGCGCTTGCTGCGGCGCACTACGCCGCTGCGCCTGCTGCCATTTTTTCTGCTTTCTCGCGCACTTCTTCGATGGTGCCGACCATGTAGAAGGCTTGCTCGGGCAAATCGTCGTGTTTGCCTTCTACGATTTCCTTGAAGCCGCGCACCGTGTCTTCGATTTTCACGTACTTCCCTGCCAGGCCGGTAAATTGCTCGGCCACGAACATTGGCTGCGAGAGGAATTTTTCGATTTTGCGGGCGCGCGTGACGGTTTGCTTGTCGTCGTCGGAGAGTTCTTCGATGCCCAGGATGGCGATGATGTCCTGCAATTCCTTATAGCGCTGCAGAACGGCTTTCACCGAGCGGGCCACGTTGTAATGTTCCTGGCCGACGATGCGCGGATCCAGAATGCGCGAGAAGCTCGCCAGCGGATCGACGGCAGGATAAATGCCTCGTTCCACGATTTGGCGGCTGAGGTTGGTGGTGGCGTCCAGGTGCGCGAAAGTTGCGGCGGGAGCCGGGTCGGTGTAGTCGTCGGCAGGAACGTAAATGGCTTGCACGGAAGTGATCGAGCCATTTTTGGTGGAAGTGATGCGCTCTTGCAGCTCGCCGATTTCGGTGTTGAGGTTCGGCTGGTAGCCGACGGCAGAGGGCATGCGGCCGAGAAGGGCCGAGACTTCCGAGCCGGCTTGCACGAAGCGGAAAATATTGTCGATGAAAAGCAGAACGTCTAGCTTTTCTTCATCGCGGAAATATTCCGCTACGGTTAGGCCGGTGAGTCCGACGCGGAGGCGGGCGCCGGGGGGTTCGGTCATTTGTCCGTAGATCAGGGCGCAGCGCGATTTTTCGGAATTTCCTGGGACGATTACGCCGGATTCCTGCATTTCCAGCCAGAGGTCGTTGCCTTCGCGGGTGCGTTCGCCGACACCGGAGAAAACGGAGACGCCGCCGTGTTTCATCGCAACGTTGTGGATCAGTTCTTGGATCAGCACGGTCTTGCCTACGCCCGCACCGCCGAACAGGCCGATCTTTCCACCTTTCAGGTAGGGCTCGGTGAGGTCCACGACTTTGATGCCGGTCTCAAACATTTCTAGCGTGGTGGACTGGTCCTCGAGCAACGGAGCGGGGCGGTGAATCGGGTAGCGCTTTTCGTATTTCACGGGACCGAGGTTATCTACCGGCTCGCCCAGGACGTTGAGCACGCGGCCTAGCACGCCGCGGCCGACCGGAACGGAGATGGGCTCGCCGAGATCGAGTGCTTTCATGCCGCGCACCAGGCCTTCGGTGGGCTTCATCGCGACGCAGCGCACGCGGCCTTCGCCGAGGTGTTGCGCGACTTCGGCGACGATATCGAGCGGCTCGGGGTTGTTGAAGCCTTCGCTGGTAATTTTCACGGCGTTGTGAATCAGCGGAAGGTGACCCTCTTCAAATTGGACATCGACGACGGGCCCGATGACTTCTACGATGTGCCCCGTTTTTTGTGCGACTGTAGCCATGTTGAGCGTTCTCCCTCGGAAAGCGTGATTAGTGAATCGTGCTGTGCGCGTCGACGCCGATCACGAATTTGCCGATGCGGCGCCGCTTACGATTTCGATCAGTTCCTTGGTAATTGCTGCCTGGCGGATATTGTTCATCCGCAGCGTCAGCTTTTCGATCAGGTCGGATGCATTGCGCGTTGCTGAATCCATGGCGGTCATGCGCGCGGCGTGTTCGGCGGCGGCGGATTCGAGCAGGATGCGGAAAATTTCGCCTTCGAGGTAGCGCGGGACGAGGCCATTGAAAATTTGTTCGACCGGCTGCTCGTAGATGTAGTCAACCAGGCGGCCTTGGCCTCCGGGCGCTGGTTCGGTGGGCAGGGAGCCGCCGGGGCCGGCGTGATGGGCTAGGAGTTCTTCGCCGTCCGCTGCTTTCTTCACGACTTCAGGATCCACGGGCAGGAGTTTTTCGGCGCGCAGATTCTGGACCATCACGTTTTTGAACTCGTTGTAGATGGCGTAAACCGCGTCCACTTCACCGCTGGTGTAAAGCTCGGCGACGCGCGCGGCGATTTCCTTGGCTTTCGAAAATTCCACTTTCGCGGAGACGTCGAGATATTCGGCGACGAACGAAAAGCCGCGCTTGCGCAACGTGTCGCGGCCTTTTTTGCCGACGACGATCAACTCCAGTTTCTGCGTGTGATGTTCGCGGATGAAATCCATGGCGTGGCGCAGCACGTTGGAATTGAAGGCGCCGCAAAGGCTGCGGTCGCCGGTGAGAATCATCACCAGGATTTTCTCTTCGGGGCGCCGCTGCAGCAAAGGATGCGCGGGAGATTCCATGCGCGCGGCGGCGGAGCGCAGAACGCGAAGAATTTCCTTGGCGTAGGGGCGTGCGGCAAAGACGCCTTCTTGCGCGCGGCGCAGTTTCGCCGCGGCGACGAATTTCATGGCGCGCGTGATCTGCTGCGTGCTTTTCACGGAGCGAATGCGGCGGCGGTAATCGAGAAGTGTGGGCATGGAACCGGACTAGCTCGCCTGAGCCGCTACCGCCGGGGCGGACTGGATCGTGGTCTTGAAGCGCTCCTTGAAAGCGTCCAGCGCTTTTTTCGCTTCCGCCCTGTTAGAGTCGTCGAATGCTTTCTTTTCGCGCAGCGATTTCAGCAAGCCGCTGTAATTCGTTTCGATGAAGGGATACAGCTCGGTTTCGAAGCGGCGGCATTCGGAGACCGGCAAATCGTCGAGATATTTATTGGAAGCAGCAAAAATGATCAGGACCTGATTTTCGACGGAAAGTGGCTGGTATTGATCCTGTTTCAAGATTTCCATCAAGCGCTGGCCGCGCGCGAGTTGCGCTTGCGTGGCTTTGTCGAGCTGCTCGGTGCCGAATTGCGCGAAGGCGGCGAGGTCGCGGTATTGCGCCAGGTCGAGGCGGAGGGTGCCGGCGACCTGGCGCATGGCTTTAATTTGCGCGTTGCCACCGACGCGGCTGACGGAAATGCCCGCGTTTACGGCGGGGCGAATGCCGCTATTGAAGAGGTCGGCCTCCAGGAAAATCTGGCCGTCAGTGATGGAAATCACGTTCGTCGGAATGTAGGCGGAAATATCGCCGGCCTGCGTTTCGATTACCGGGAGCGCGGTGAGGGAGCCGGCGCCGAGTTCGTCATTCAATTTCGCGGCGCGCTCGAGCAGGCGCGAGTGCAGGAAGAAAACGTCTCCCGGGAAAGCTTCGCGGCCGGGCGGGCGGCGCAGCAGGAGCGAAATTTCGCGATACGACTGCGCATGCTTCGAGAGATCGTCGTAGAAGCAGATGGCGTGGCGTTTGGTATCGCGGAAATATTCGCCGATGGCGCAAGCGGCAAAGGGCGCGATGTATTGCATGGATGCGGATTCAGAAGCGGTGGCGGCGACGACGATGCTGTGCTCCATGGCTCCGTAATCGGTGAGCGTCTTGATGACCTGCGCGACGGTGGAACGTTTTTGGCCGATGGCGCAGTAGATGCAAATCAGGTCGCCGCCCCGCTGATTCAGAATTGTGTCAATGATGATCGCGGTTTTTCCGATCTGGCGGTCGCCGATAATTAGCTCGCGCTGGCCGCGGCCAATGGGGATCATGGCGTCAATGGACTTAATGCCGGTCTGAATAGGTTCGCGCACGGGTTGGCGGGCGACGACGCCGGGCGCGAGGCGTTCGAGCGGATTGCGCTGGGTGGATTGGATGGGGCCCTTGTCGTCAATGGGATTGCCGAGCGCGTCGACGACGCGGCCGATCATGCCATCGCCGACGGGGACGGACATAATTTTGCCGGTGCGCTTGACGGTGTCACCTTCTTTGATTTCGGTGTAATCGCCGAGGAGCACGGCGCCGACCTGATCTTCTTCGAGGTTCAGCGCGATGCCGAAAACGTCGTGCGGGAACTCGATCATTTCGCCGGCCATGCACTTGTCGAGACCGTGGATGCGCGCGATGCCGTCGCCGACGGAGATGACGGTTCCGACTTCCTCGACGGCCAGGGTCTGCTGATAATTTTCGATCTGCTCGCGCAGGATCTTGGTGATTTCGTCCGCTTTGATGTTGGCCATCCTGACTCCTGTTTTCTAGTGACCGTGTGACGCCGGCGCTGTAGCGCGCCTTGCTGCGTCCTGATGCGTTTGTTATTCCGCTTCTAATTCCTCGCGCAAGCGGTTCAATTGCTCGCGTACTGAGCCATCGTAAACTGTGGAACCGACGCGCACGACGGCGCCGCCGAGCAGGTTCGCATCTTCCGCGAAGCGCGCTTCGATCTTTTTTTCCGTGCGGCGCTGCAGCACGGAGAGCAATTCTTTTTTTTCGGCCTCGCTGAGAGAGCGCGCGGTGGTGACTTCGGCTTCAGCAATACCCAGGCGCTTGTTCAGCTCTGTGCCGAACACTTGCAGGATCTCGTGAAACAAGTGCGTACGGCGATGATCCACGAGCAGGTACACGAAATTGCGCACGGCCTCGTTCAGGCCCATCTTCGCGGCGATTGCGGTGATGACCTTGTTCTTCACCGCGCCGTCCACCGCGGGGCTTTCCAGAGCATTGCGCAGATCTCCCGAAGCGAGAAATATTTCCACGAACGCGGCGAGGTCTTGGCGCACGGCTTCGCCGCTTTTGCGCTCGAGAGCGACGTCGGCGAGCGCGGCCGCGTAGCGTTCGGCGACGGCGCTCAATGGACACTCCTCTCCAGCTCGGCGATGAAAGTGCGGAGCAGCGCGGCTTCGGACTTTGGCGCGAGTTCCTGGCGCAGCAATACTTCCGCGCGTTCCACCGCGAGGCGAGCGCCCAGCGATTTCAGTTCCATGCGGCCGGCGCGCGCGGCTGCGTCAATTTCAGCGCGCGCGGCTTGCTCGATTTTTTCTGCTTCGGCGCGGCCCAGGTCGCGCAGGCGCTGCGCCTCGGCTTCGGCGTCGCGCTTGGCATCCACGCGCAGCTGCTCAATTTCGCGCTCTAGGCCTTCGAGCTTGGTCTTGATTTCGCGGCGCTGGCGCTCGGCAGCTTCGCGGGCGCGGGCGCCCTCCGCGATTTTTCTGGAGATTTCTTCGGCCTGCGTGCGGAAGGCCGGCGCGGCGTATTTCACGATGCAATAGGCAATGGCGCCGAAGACCAGCGCGAAATTGAGCCAGCGAAAAACCCAGCCGGTGGTGGAATCCGCGGGCGATCGATCACCCTCTTGCGCGAATACCGGGGCGGCGGCAAGCGCGAGAGAAATGACCAGGAAGCAGAGCGCACGCGCGGCGGACCTTATTTGCTGCATGGCTCGGAACGTCATTGGCGCGCACCGCCGCGCGGAGGATTGCTGCCTTCCAGGATGCCGCGCGCGATTGCGCTGGCCAGTTCTGGAGTTTGGCGCTCGACTTCCTTGCGGGCTTCAGCGAGCTCGGCTTCGATGCGCTTCTTGGCCTCGTCAACTTCCTTGCGCGCCAGGGAGCGTTGCGCTTTGAGATTTTTGGCGCGCTCGTCCAGGACGGCCTGACGCGCGTCTTCCTGCTCGAGGTAAATTTCTCCCTGGGCTTTGCGTAGAGCCGCGTTGTAATGATCCAGATCCTGGCGCGCTGCCGCTTCGACCGCGGCGGCTTCGGCGCGCGCGCCTTCGATTTTCGCGCTGCGCTCTGCCATGGCTTTTTGAATGGGCGTGAAAAACGCCCAGCGCATGAGGAGATAAAAAAGGAAAACGATGATGACCGTAGGCACAGCTTGAAGAAATAGGTCACCGAGCTGGCGCAGGATTTCCATCGTTAGGAAAGCTTACGAATACGTTTGCCCCATTTATGTCGTTACACTGTTGCCCGGAATTGCGACAAGCCGCTCCGGGACACACTTCTAGGCTCAAGCAAAGGCCGCGATTATCGCATCGAGTCCCGCTCCCGTCAACGCTTTAGGGCCTCTTTGCATTACGGAAAGAGAAACACGATTCGCTCCATTCTACGTCGAACGCGTGAGGTTATGCCAGTCGCGCGCGCGCAATCTTCGCGCGGATATCGTGAGGCCGGGGTGCGGCTAGTGCGGCGTGAGCGAGTTGTGCGGGCCTTCGAAGGCTTGCTTGCGCGTCACTACAAACCACAATTGAATGGCGATCATGGGGAGGGAGAAAACCAGGCTGAACCAGATGGGAAACTGGAAGGGGGTCGGCGGCAGGCCCATGGAGGTTTGCATCGCGGCGGTGGCTGCTTCGTAGCGCGCTTGAGCGCCGGGAAGGATTACGGAAATGATCGAATTGAAGATGGCGAAATTGAAATAGTAGATGGCGAGGCTGCGGCCCCACTTTTCCAGCTGCAGCAGACCGTAGGCCATCAGGAGTTGCACGGACATATAACCGATCACGATCAGCGCAGCTTTTCCGCCGCTGAAAAAGAAGCCGAGGAAGGTAAGCGGCATATGCAGAATATTGAGGATGGGAAACATGCAGGCGCCGACAAGCGCGAGGTAGGCGATGATCGTGATGCTGACGGGCCTTTTCGTTGCGCCGGGCAATTCGGTGGGCGCGAGCACTGCGGGCATCCATGCGGGGCCTGGCGCTCCTGAGTTGCGGAATTGTTCTTTGCTTGGGCGCGAGTTGAAGAAATACGCCCACCAGCCGCCTAACAGAGCCAGCAAAGCGTAGAAGACCGCCATGCCGATGCGCACGGCGGTCATCAGGTGCTCAAGCGGCGGAATCCGCTCGCCGTTTGGCACCGCGGGCACGGGCGGTGTGGGCAGCGGCATGACGATCATCATGATCAGGCCCGGAACAGCCATCACCAGAAGCAGGCCGCTGAAGACGATCATGGAAATTCTGGCCCATTCGCGCAGGTGCAACAGGTTTACGCCCGTGGCAATGCCCCACGCGGCCAGGCCCAGCATGAATGCGGACATGATCAGGCCAGCGCCGCGAGTGACGGCAGGCATGTCGTCTGCAGGCATCACAGCGAAGCCGAGGAGCATGAGGGCGGCCGAAAGCAGCGTGAGGCCAGAGCCGATGAAGACCAGCACTGCGGAAATCGTGATGCCTGCCGACCGCTTCATCGCTTGCCTCCCATGGCGCGCGCAGCTCCTTTGCGCGGGAGTATACACCACGGTCTGCGCGACACGGCGGACGTCTCAGGGTGCATGCCGGACTAGTACGCGTAAGCCTGGAGGAGCGCGAAAACGACGACGCCGGTGACCGAGACGTACAGCCAGATGGGAAACGTGTAGCGCGCGATGCGTTTGTGCTGCGGGAAGCGGCCGCTGAGTGAAAAGAAAAAGGTGATGAGCACCAGAGGCAGCGCTACGATCGAGAGAGTTATGTGGCTGGCGAGAATCACGAGATAGATCGCGCGCATGGTTGCGTGGCCCAGTGGAAAACGCGTGTCGCCGTGCAGCGCGTGGTTCACGATGTAGCTGACCAGAAACAGCGACGAAAAACCGAAGGCGAGCAGCATGCTGGCGCGATGCGCTTTGCGGTCGCGTTTTCTTATGAAGTAGAGGCCGGTGCACAGGGCGATGGCGCTGAGTCCGTTCAGAACGGCATTCAGCGCCGGCAGGAAAACAAATCTGCCTGCGAACTGCGTGGGCGCATGGTGCAAGTACAGCAGCCAAAGAAGGAAGGATATTGCTGCAGCGCTCACGATGACAATCGAGCCTAGCGCGGCGCGTTGGTTGGTCTGCGTCTGGTCCATGAAGCTAGATACGATACTACAAGTTTTCCCGCGCGGCAGCGGGTAAAGAAAAGTTCATCGAATCGGCGTGCGGGCTACGGTAATTTGGCGTTGGCCGCGGGCGGAGTGGGCGGAACGTATTCGGCGGAGAAGCGGGAGCGTTGCAGGCGATAGCCGTCGCGCGTGCGAATGTGATAGTGCTTGTGCTGGTCGCTTGCGAGTTTTACGGTGATGGTGCGCCAGCCGCGGTTGCTATTGGGCTTGGGGTAGTAACTGAGCGAATAGAGGTGCGCTAGGTCGTCGCGGATGGAAGCGAAGGCGTTTTGTTCGTCCTTCCAGTTTTTGGCGAAATAGACTTTGCCGCCGGTGGCGGCGGTCATGCGTTGAAATACGGCGTTGGAGATGGGCTCGAGGTGGGCTTCCTGAGTGCTTACCATATAGATAGTCGTGCCGGTGGATTGCGCCAGCTCGGCGACGTCCTCGGGCGGGACCATGCTGTAGTTGTCGGGGCCGTTGGAGAAGACCACGATGACTTTTCGTCCGGTGAAGTGCGCGGCGTCCTGCACGGTGAGCAACAGGCAATTGTAGAGCGCGGCATCGTCTCCGGCGACGGTAGTGCGTGCGGCGCGCAGAACCTGCGTACGGTCGGCGGTGAGCAGCGAGGCGCGGGAAAGGTCGCGGCTGTAGGAATAGAAGGCTACTTTGTCGGCGCCTTCGAGTGAGCGGACGAAATCGGCGATCGCGTCCTGCGCGAATACGAAGCCGCGGTACATATAGTTGCTGGTGTCGAAGAGCACGAACACGTTGGCGCCCTCTACCAGAGAGGTAAGCTCACTGCCAGACAGGCTCGAGCTGGGGTCGCTTGGTTGGCCAGCGGAGGCGTCGGGCGAGGCGGCACCAGACGGAGCCTTGGCCGGAATTGCGCGGGCGGATACGTTGCCTTCTCCATACGTGGCGATGTCTTCGGGAATGCCGTCCTCGGTGACGATGAAGTCCTGCGGATGCAGACCGGTGACGTACTTCCCCTTGTTGTCAGTTACCGCGACGTTCAGTTGCACTAAATCCACGGTGACGTTGATGCGCGGCGGGCCGCTTTCCTGCGCGACGGGAGAGGGGCCGACCAAAACCGAAAGAGCTGCGAAGAGAACGAGCGCTACTGCGAGTCTTTTGAGCATCACGGGCCTCGATGTTGTCTGTTACTAAACGTTCGCAGGGCTGGCCGGGCGCGTATTGAATCACCGCGGCGTAGCCACAAAGTCTCTAGGGCTGAGGACTGCCGAAACTCGCGGGCAGCGAAGTGACTTTGCCCTGGCGAAATTCTTCACCGGTTTCGCGCATGGCACGCAGAATTGCGGGCCAATCGTTCAAGTCGGTGGCAAAAATCTTCGCGACCATGCGGCCGGTCAGTTCGGGCGCCAGGCGATTCAGCGTTACCGGCGGATAACCCATCTCGTCAGCCAGGCGCGCCCAGTACAGATTCGTCGAGTCCCATGTTTCGGCGAGCAAGCGGCTGGAATAGCCCTGGAACATGGGGAATGGCCTGACGTTCAACAATTCACGCGCATAGGAGCGCGCGAGCACGGGATGAGGAACCCCGAAATCCTGGGACAGGCGCGTCCAGGTAAGTTCCGCTGGATCCTGCTGCGACAAATCTTGCAATTCGTGCCCCGCCATTCCCCACGAACTGGTGTCGTCCGGAAATCTACGGCGAAATTCAGCAGTGAGATAGAACGTATCCGCGGGCGTGACCTGCGATGAGACTTCGGCCGCGTGCCCGGCGCGCAGCGTGGCTTCGAGCTGCGCCGCTCTCTGCGGAATCATGCGGTCGGAAAGAATGCTGGTGACTTTCGCACGCAATGCTTCATTTTGCGCGCACGCCGCGAGCATTTCGTCTCCGGCGCGTTGATAGAGCGCGACGGCGTGGAGTTCGTTGCGGCTGACGTTCCACCAACGCGGCAGGACGGCGTTGGTCAAAACCGAAGGCACCAGGTCCGTCCAAATCAGCGCCTGGACGTTTTCCGGAGCGATAAAATCCTCTTCCATTTGCGCCAGCACGTAGGGCAAATCTGCCAGCGAGCCCACCAGATGCGCGCCTCCGCCCGCGGGAGAGCCCGCGCCAAAGAGGCGGGGAGTTTGCCAGAGCGATTCTTCCGTGCCCATGACGGTCTCGCCGGAGAAATCGTGCGAGCGGATCAGCAGCGGGTTGTTGTGCAGAGCCTGGGCGCCCGGCGGTTCGTAATAGGCGTAGCTGAAACCGACGAGCGTGTCGCGGAAAAACGGAACGAGTTGACCCTTGGCTTGTTCTAATTCCACTCCGGTAGCCTTGGACTTCAGCACTTTGGCAATGTCCGTGCGCATTTCCAAATCGGTGTGGTGGTTGTTGTAGGAGCCGGCGGTGAAAGTCGTTCTCTCACTGTTGGTAAAAATCGGGCGCGGCATTTGGAATTCGCCAAGTTGCTCGGCGAGCGGCAGAAGCATATCGCCCGCGGGAGTCCCTTGCGGCGTGGGCGTGAGGCCGTCCCCCAGCGCCAGCAGAGTATCGAGCGAAACCAGGCGCTGATCGTCCAGCACGGCGCGAATGCGCTCCGCCATTTCGCGGTGAATGCGCTGGCCTTCGGAATTTGTTTGGCGAGGACCCGCGATCAAGTCAACGATTTCGTCCTGCGAGGCCTTGGGATTGCCGCTGGCTGCGCGCAGGAGATGCGCCAGTGAGGTGCGCCCGGCGTCGAAGAGTTGGGCGGAGGAAGAGAAATGGGAAAACGGCTTGATCATTCCCTGCCAGGATTCGTCGCGGGCGCTTGCGGGAATCTCGCCCTGGCGAGCCATGATTTGCCACAGCGTGACGTTCGCTTCAAAGATGCCCATGGCATTCCCGCGCAGGGTGTGGTCGGAAACCTTACTGAGCGCCTCGGCTGTGGTTAGAAATGCGGCGATGGACGCATCGCTTAGTTCAGGAAACTCGGAAAACATCGAATACTGATTGCGAAATTGCTGGAACTTGCTGGCCATCAGTTCGACCGTGGGACCGCTCAAGCGATGCCCTGCCGGACGCCTGGCGTCAATTTCGCTCAGCACGAGATAGGCTTCCGCCGGAGTGCCTTCCATTCCCACGCGAGAGAGGGCGAACATGGTTTCCAGCAAGGCGTCCGGATTGTTCAATCCTCTGGTCTCTATATTCCAATTGCGCGCGAGTTCGGCATTGGCCTTCTGCCGCAAGATGTTCTTCCACGCTTGGAGGCTTCCGGGCACGTGCGGATCGCCGTTGGGCTCCCACTGCATGCGCGTGGTCAGAAGCAGGAGAGTTGGGTCCGGGCGAAAGACCGAAGACATCGCGCTGGGGGAAACCGTCTTTCCACGGAGCGCCTCGTAGCAGTGGCGCATGCGTGCAGGTTCGACGAAGTGCGCTTGCTGTTCGGGTGGGATGCGCGAGAGCGAGTCAAAATAAGCGGCGAGCCAGCCATTGTCCTTCGAGAGAAGCTTGGGGACAAATTCACTCGTGGAGTGCGGGTTTGCGCCCACCAAATCCTTCCACGCAGGCTCGGCAGCGGTGCCGCCGGGCACGATTACGCGGCCCGCTTCGATGCGAATGTAACTACCGTAAAAATCCAAGGGCGCGGCAAGCGAGACGAATCGTTTCAGGCCCGGCGAACGCAGCAGCGCGGCCTGGGTTTCCGGATCCACGTGAGCCCAGGCGTAGTAGAGACGTGCGAGGGACTGATCGTGCAGCAGCGCGTCAATTAATGGCCGATCTTTGTCGTGCCCGCCCTCGCTGCTTGCTTCGACCCATTGTCGTTCGGTGAGACCGATGGGCACTTGAGAATTGGGGTACGCATAGGAGAACGGCTTGCCGCCCTGCAGTGTGGCCTCGAGTTCGGGCAGGGGGAAACCGGAGTCAATCGTAATGAATGCTCGGCGCGGGTCCGCCGTGGCGACGTAGGCGCTGCTCTTTCCGCAGTCCGTGGTCACGCGGTAGCCGAGGATGTCGAGCAGCGGCTTAGAGTCAGCGCAACCCGTGACGCGAATCACGCCGTCCTTCCCTGCCAAGTCGGAGAGTTCCCTGGCCTGCTGCACGTATCGTCGGAGCAGAATCAGAAATTCGGTGGCGCGGCTGCCCAGGCCGGTGCCCTGATAGCCGATCAGAAATACGTTACGGGAGAGCAGGGGCATCACTTCTTCGGCGCTGGCTTTCTGGCTGATTCCGGCGATACGCAAAAATGAACGGAGCGGACCTGGAATCGTAGCTGTGGCTGGTTCGGATGTGACGATGCGCTCTTGAGGTGCGGGTCGACCGGGAGGACGAGCGCTGCGAACTCGAGGGGCAAAAGCGGCACAAACGAACGCCACAACCGCCAACAGGGCCGAAAGACGCAGGGGACGTTTCATCGCTGGCACCCACCCCAACCACTTTCGAGACATGCAACAACCGGTTTAATTGACCGGAGCGGATTGCGAGGCGCGCTTCGTTCCGGCGTAAGATCGACGTCGAAATCTAGGTCGATGCTTGGCTGGGGCTTCGACCTTCGGTTGGTGCATCCTACGCTTCCGCGACGCCGGACGCAACGAATTTGGAAGCGGTCACTGGACGATGGCGATCGGTGGGGACGGCGAAAGTTCGGAGAAGCGGGTGCGGCGCAGGGGCATGCTGCGCCGGAAATACTGCGTGCCGAAATATTGGGAAGAGATCTGGATCAGTTCCCGAAAAATGTGTCCCTCGCGACTTGGACATTCGTTTCGAATTGCCGACTACGCGGAAGCATGAGCTTCTTTTAGGGCGTTAGCGAGATGGCGCCCGGGTATCGCCGAAATGAATGACCAATCGGAACTGCAGGCTGTTTTGCACGTATAATTGGGCGACAGGATCAGCTACACCGCCCCCGTCCCGAGGTCATTCCATGTTCGCAATATTATTGGCGCTTGGGATAGGCTATACGCTACACGCAAAAGATGTCTTCCAGCCTCCCAAGCGGCCGGCTCCAAGCAAATGGAGTGAAGTAGTTCCCCAACGAGAATCCTTGGAATTTCAAACGACAGAAGGCAGGAAGCTGCGCGGATGGCTGTATCAAAGCGACAGAAGTGATGCGCCGTTCGTGCTGTTTTTTTACGGCAGCAACCAGGAGCTGGCACACGAAGCGAAGCGACTTGCATGGCTGCGTGACACGCTGCATGTTAACGCTGTCTGCGTTGACTGTCCTGGCTACGGCTTCAGCGGCGGCTCCATCGGAATTCCGACGATCCAGTCCTCGGCGTTGCAGGAATTCGACTATGTGAAACGACGATTTGCGCCGAGTACGACGACGGCTATCATCTCCTATGGTTGGTCGATCGGCACGAGTATGGCGATGCACGTGGCGGCGAATCGGCACGTCGCGGGATCGATGCTGCAGGCTCCTCCGGCAAATACCGACGACATGATGCGATGGTCTTCAAAACATGATCTCCCGTGGTACGGACGCGGATTGCTGAAGATGAAGGCGGATCCGCATGTTACGCAGGTTTACGAAAACGCCGCCGCGATTCGTGACGTCAGCAGCCCGCTCCTCATCATTCAAGCAGAATTGGATGGTGTGGTTCCCGTTGATCAAGGCCGAGCAGCTCTCGCTGCGTCTCGAGCGGCGCAAAAGGAATATGTGGGAGTACCGGGCGCACGCCATAATGATCTGAAATTTGCCAGTCCCCCGCCTCGGGCGCTGCGGAGCACTTTGCAGAATCGTTGCGATAAATGAGCACCACCCCCGTTGTCGTCTAACCGGAAACGGACCCACTACGCTTGCTGGCACTTAGTGGCGCAGGGCACCGCGAATTCGATACAATCGCGATTTGGGTTGCGGCTCAAATGATCGCCTGCAAATGCGCGCGACCCATTTTCGAGGAGATATTTCATGCCATCGTTTCCCGGGGTTGATTACCTCGACTTCGATTCCCTACTGAGCGACGAAGAGAAGCTGGCGCGCCATACGGCGCGGCAGTTTGTGGATGCGGAAATCATGCCGATCATCGAGGAATACAACCGCGAAGGAAAATTTCCGGTGCAGCTGGTGCCGCAGATGGCGGAGCTGGGCCTTTTCGGCGCGAGCCTGAAGGGTTACGGATGCGCGGGAATGTCCAACGTGGAATACGGCCTGGTGACGCAGGAACTGGAGCGCGGCGATTCAGGGCTGCGCAGTTTTGTTTCGGTGCAATCGGCGCTGGTGATGTATCCGATTCACGCGTTCGGGTCGGACACCCAGAAAGATAAATGGCTGCCGCTGTTGCAACAGGGGAAAGCGATCGGGTGCTTCGGACTTACCGAGCCGCAATTCGGATCGAATCCCGGCGGGATGTTGACGCGCGCGGTGAAGAAGGGCGGCGACTACATTTTGAACGGCGAAAAAATGTGGATCACCAGCGGGTCAATTGCGGACGTGGCGGTGATTTGGGCGAAGTGCGAGGACGAGGTGATCCGCGGATTCCTGGTGGAAAAAGGCATGCCCGGGTACAAGGCCTGGGACGTGCACGGAAAATATTCGCTGCGCGCTTCGGTGACTTCGGGCCTGGCGATGACGGACTGCAAAATTCCGGCGTCAAACTTGCTGCCGGGCGTTGCGGGATTGAAGGGGCCGCTTTCCTGCCTGAATCAGGCGCGCTACGGCATCGGCTGGGGCGGCATCGGAGCGGCCATGGCTTGTTACGATACGGCACTGAATTACGCGAAGCAGCGCAAGCAATTCGACAACAAACCGATTGCTTCGCATCAACTGGTGCAGGAAAAATTGGTGTGGATGATTACGGAAATCACCAAGGCGCAATTTCTGGCGCTGCAGGTGGGGCGGCTGAAGGATGCGGGGCGCGTGCATCCTTCGCACATTTCGATGCTGAAGATGAATAATGTGTGGATGGCGCGCGAGACGGCGCGCATGGCACGGGAAATTCTAGGCGCGAACGGCATCGTGGACGACTACTGCGTGATGCGGCACATGAACAACCTGGAGTCGGTGTTTACCTATGAGGGCACGCACGACATACACAAATTGATCATCGGGGAACGAATCACCGGAATCGCGGCGTTTTCGTGAGGCGCGCGCGTAAAGTTCGCGGCCTTACAGCACTGATGGCCGCGGCGATTTGCGCTGTGGCTTTGGCGTTGCTTGGAATAGCTTCCGTCGCGTTCCCCTCGAGCGCGGCGGATGTTCGGTCGAAGCCGAAAGTGCGCGCGATTACTGCGTTTGTGCGTTTGGACCGTGCGCATTACCAGGAACAAATTCGGGAGACGCTGAAATTTTTGCGCCAGGCCAAAGCTGCGTTCGAAAAATCCGGTTACGAAGTGCAGACCATTCGCATCACTACGCAGCCGTTTCCCGAATACACGCGTGGCCTGGCGGACGAGCAGGTACTGGCGTTCTTCCGCGACTACGACGCGCTTGCGGTGAAGGAAGGTTTCGACGCTGCGATTGGCCCTGCGATGATGGGCGATGGAGACGATCCGCACGAAGCGGAGCTGCTCGGAAAAATCATCGCGAATTCAAAAACTTTGGAAGCTTCTCTATTCATTGCCGGAGAAGATGGAATTCACTGGAAGTCCATTCGTGCCGCCGCCGGCGTCATTAAGTATTTGGAAGCGAACACGCTGCATAGCCAGGGGAATTTCAGTTTTACGGCGGCTTCGCTGGTTCCCTCCGGCACGCCTTTTTATCCGGCGTCATATTTCACTGGCGACGGGAAGCAATTCGCCGTCGGCCTGCAATCTGCAAATGTGGTGAGCGAAGTTTTCGCTGCGACGAAATCTCCGAGCGAGGCCGAAGAGCGACTGAAAAGTACGCTTGGCATTTTTGCCGCGCAGATCGAAAAGGCGGCAACTGAAATCAGCAATTCCAGCGGCTGGAAATATGGCGGGCTGGACCTATCGCCTGCGCCGCTCATGGACGTTTCCATCGGCGGCGCGATTGAAAATTTCCTCGGCGCGCCGATGGGTTCCAGTGGAACGCTTACCGCGACCGCGATCATCACGCGGGCGCTGAAAGCGATTCCGGTGAAGCAGGCGGGCTATTCGGGATTGATGCTGCCGATACAGGAAGATACGGTGCTCGCGCAACGCTGGAGCGAAGGGCGCCTCTCGATGGATGCCCTGCTCTCCTACTCGGCGGTCTGCGGCACGGGACTGGATACGATCCCGCTGCCGGGCGATGTGAGGCCGGAACAGCTGGAGCGCATCCTCGGCGACGTCGCCAGCCTTTCGGTGAAATGGCACAAGCCGCTCGCGGCGCGGTTGCAGCCAGTGGCCGGAAAGAAAGCTGGCGAGATGACGGAGTTCGACGATCCTTTTCTGGTGAACGCGAAGATTCAGCCGCTGCCATGAAGCGTGGTGATTCCCGTCATGAGAATTCGCCCGATTGGATTATGATAGTCCGCCCGAAAAGACAGTCCCGGCCACTTGGAATGAGAGAGTTGAAAATACGTACCGATGCATTGAAATCGAAGCTGGACGGGATTCGCGTCGCGTCCAAGGCACGGATTCGCTCTGCGAGGGCGTGCACGGCCCTGTGTGGCGTGCTGCTTGCGGCGGGCGCTGCCGCGGGTTCCACCGAGTTCCCTGTGCGCGCGCAGCAGACGGATTCCGCGACGGGCCCTGTTGTGGTGCAGCCGGGTGCGCCCGGTAAGCCAAGCAAGACGCTGCCACCGTCAACCAAGGGCACGCTGCCGGCGCGGTCGCAGGCGGATGTGGAGTTCATGCAGGGCATGATCATGCATCATCAACAGGCGGTGGAGATGACGGCGCTGCTCGCCTCCCACACCGATAACAAGGATTTGCGGATGCTGGGGGCGAAAATCAGCAGTTCGCAATCCGACGAAATAAAGTTCATGCAGCGTTGGCTGGCGGCGCGCGGAGAAGCGGTTTCCATGGCGATGCCGGGAATGCCGGATATGGATGCGTCGGGCAAGCCGATGGCCCTGATGCCCGGGATGCTGACGCCGGAGCAGATGGAAGCGCTGCGCAACGCCAAGGGCGCAGAGTTCGACCATTTATTTTTGACTGGCATGATTCAGCACCACAATGGCGCGTTGATCATGGTGAAGGATCTGTTCAATACGGCGGGCGCGGGACAGGACGCGGATATTTTCAATTTCGCAACGGATGCGGACAACACGCAACGCGCTGAGATCAAAATTATGCAGGCTATGCTCGAGAAGGACAGGTCAAAGGAGAAATGATGAACCGAGTGCCCAGCTTTGCGTTCCGTGCGGCGGTGGCCGCGATTTTTTTGTGTTCCGGTGTGAGCCGGATGGCGGCACAGCGGCCTGGTCCGGCTCCTGGTCAGGCTATCCCGCCTGCGGCGGCCGCGCAAGGACCCGCTCAGGAAGCGGCGAAAACACCGCAGTCCGACGATAATCCGTTTGCGGCGCAGCCGGCACCGGCTCTTCCGCCAGGAATGACGGGATCGGATGCGAACGATCCGCGCTACAAGCTGACGCCGGGACTTTATGACGCGGGCGAAACGTCACTGGGCTTGAAGCACTTGCAGCTGGTGAAAAAGCCCGACGCGTTTCAACTCGGGACCGACGACGCCGACGATCCGAAAGTGCAAAAGCTGATCGGCCAGCTCGGCATCGGCGGCGGCGCGATGAAGATGCCGAAGCCCCTGCAGTTGGTTATAGCGGAGCTCGCTTTCTCGAACTCGGACCTGGCGTTCCAGGGCAATCACCTGTTCCAAGGAAACTTTTACGGCATGAATATCTACGACATCTCCAATCCGGGACAGACCACGCTCCTAACTTCGATGGTGTGCCCGGGCGGGCAGGGCGACGTGTCGGTGTACAAGAACCTGATGTTCATGTCGGTGGAAATGCCGAATGGACGGCTGGATTGCGGGACACAGGGATTTCCGCCCGAGCCTCCTCCGGCCGCAGGGCATGAAAAAGAACGCCGGCGACCCGTCGCACAAGCGGAACGTTTCCGCGGCGTCAGAATTTTCGACATCACGGACATCAAGAACCCGAAACAGGTGGCGGCGGTGCAGACCTGCCGCGGATCGCATACGCATACGCTGGTGGTGGATCCGAACGACAAGGACAACGTCTATATCTACGTCTCGGGGACATCGTTCGTGCGCCAGCCGGAAGAATTAGCTGGGTGCTCGGGTGAAGCGCCGGACAAGGATCCGAACACCGCGCTATTCCGCATCGAAGTGATCAAGGTGCCGGTGGCGGCGCCGCAGGACGCGAAAGTTGTCGCCAGCCCGCGCGTGTTTATTGATCCGCGGACGGGCGCGCTGAACGGCCTGAGCAACGGCGGCAGCCACGGCAAGAACGATGAGGAGACAAAACCGTCGGATTCGAACCAGTGCCACGACATCACGGTGTATTCGGCGCTGGGTTTGGCGGCGGGCGCCTGCTCCGGCAACGGAATCTTGCTGGACATCAAGGACCCGGTGCATCCGAAGCGTCTGGACGCGGTGAACGATCCGAACTACTCGTATTGGCATTCGGCTTCGTTCTCGAATGATGGGACGAAGGTGGTGTTTACGGACGAGTGGGGCGGCGGGTTGGGAGCACGGTGCCGTCCGAATGACCCGAACAAGTGGGGCGCGGATGCGATCTTTCATTTGCATGAGGACAAGTTGACGTTCGCGAGCTATTACAAGCTGCCGGCGGCGCAGAGCGACACCGAAAACTGCGTGGCGCACAACGGCTCGCTGATCCCGGTGCCGGGGCGCGATATCGAGGTGCAGGCGTGGTATCAGGGCGGCGTTTCGGTGATGGACTTCACCGACGCGGCGCACCCGACCGAGATCGCTTATTTCGACCGCGGGCCGATCGATCCCAAGATTCTGGTGCTGGGCGGCGAGTGGTCGGCGTATTGGTACAACGGCAACATCTACGGTTCGGAAATTGCGCGCGGGTTGGATATTTTTGAACTGACGCCGACGCAGTTTTTGACGCAGAACGAAATTGACGCCGCGAAGACGGCGCGCGTCGATGTGCTGAATGTGCAGAACCAGCAGAAGCTGGAGTGGCCTGCGCAGTTGGTGGTGGCGAAGGCTTACCTGGATCAGCTCGAGCGCTCGCAGGCTTTACCGGCGGAGCGGATTGCGGCTTTACGAGTTGCGATTCAGGGTGCAGAAAGCTCGCACATGAACAAGGGCAAAGTGACGAAGTTGAGCGGGATGGCGCCGTCGCTCGAAGAGAGCGCTGCAGCGGCGAAGAGTTCGGCGGATGCTAAGCGGTTGCATGCGTTGGCGGAGATATTGAAGCATCCGTCGGCGTAAGGGCGACGCAAGAAACCGGTTCGAGAAAAAACCCGCTCCAGGGCATGCGAGCGGGTTTTTCGTTTCTGCTGAAGCGCTGCTAATCCTGTTCGCCGATGGTTTGGGCGTAGGTCTTGCCGTACGGATAGAAGAGTTCCTTGCGGCCTTGTTGCCACGCGGCTTTCAGTTCGGGCGTGGTGATGTCCCAATCCGGGCGGCATTTCTTGGTTACCGCGCGCAGATCCTGACGGAGTTCTTCCAGAGTTGGCCGACCGAGAAACCAGTAGCCGTTGTAGATCTTGTAGACCACCAGGCCGGGCTCGATCACGATTACGTGGGGGATCATGGGATTGTGCGCAGGATCGGTGTATTCGGCGATGTCCAAATCCTTTTGCACGACGCGTCCGGCGTCGGAGAGGAAAGGCCAGTGGGCGTCGATTCCAGTGCGATATTCGTTGGTCTCGGTGATGTTGTCGGTGCTGATGGTGACGAGGCGGCAGTAGGAAACCTCCAGCTCGCGATGGAGTTGCACGAGACCTTCCGTCTGGCGGCGGTCCTTGGGACAGAAACCGCCGCGACTGAGCACGAGGACCATGGGATGCGGTCCCTGCAGATCGGAGAGCTTCCTGCGTTTTGCGGTGTGGTCGGAAAGCTCATAGTCGGGGAAGATGGCTCCTGGAACGATGTCAGCTCGCATGTAAACTCCTCGGCATCTGGAAACAGTGCGCCAGTTTACGCCGAATGATCGGTGGCAGACATCCTCAAATCGGCATGCGCCAGCCTGCCACGCTGCATCTCGGGTCCGCCGCTACTTCATGAAGTCCCGGATGTACTGCGCAATCGGATCGGCTGCGGTATCGAGCGCGAAATGGCCGCCATCGACGATGTGGATTTCCGCCTTCGGTACGTCGCGGCGATAGGATCCCGGCTCCGAAGGGTCGAACGAGGATTCGTACTTGCCCCAGATCACCAGCAGGCGCGGCTGCTTTTCGCGCATCCAGGCTTGCCACTTGGGGTAATTTTCTACGTTGGTGCGGTAATCGTAGAACAGGTCGCTTTGAATGTCGGCCTGGCCGGGCTGATTGAGAAAATAATATTCATCGGTCCAGAGATCCGGGTCGTGGCGTTCGAGGTCGGGATCATCGCCGACGTGGCGCGAGCGCGTGGTCGCGAGCGAGAGCAGATTCGTGCGCAGGGCGCTTTCGTAGCTGGCGCGATCGGCCCAAAACGCGCGGCGCGTCGTCCAGTTCGCGCCCAGGCCTTCGTTATGTGCGACGGCATCCTGCACGATCAGAGCCTCGACGCGTTCCGGATGCGCCAGGATCATGCGAAAACCGACCGGGCCGCCATAATCCTGCATGTACAGGGTGTAACGTGCGAGACCGAGCGCTTCGGTGAAGTGAGTCATGATCGCGGCGATGTGATCGAAGGTGTATGCGAATTTTTTGGGGTCGGGCCAGGCGCTGTGTCCAAAGCCCGGGTAATCGGGCGCGACGAGGTGATAGCGATCGGCGAGGCGGACGAAGAGCGGATCGAACATGCGCGATGAAGATGGGAGGCCGTGGAGCAGGAGAAGCGTGGGGGCGTCTTTTGGGCCGGCCTCGCGGTAGAAGATCGGGAGGCCGTCGATCTGTGTGGTGCGATAAGCAGTCGGATATTCCACGGGACGTTCCTTTCCTTGGGCCCGGGCCCGGGCTTCGGTTGGGGATTGAAGTGATGCGAGAATCACGGAAACCGCTAAGAGCACCAGTTCCCCTCGGATGATCGCCGTCATAGTTACTCCTTCTGGGAGAAGGTGCCCGCTCCTTGGCCGCGCGCGATGTTGCGACGCGCGGGCCAGTACGCCGCGGAACTTCGGTTACCCCGCGACCTCAAAAATGATTTCCAGCTCGATCGGCGTGGCGAGCGGAAGACTGGCGACTCCGTACACCAAGCGGCAAGGGTTCTTGTCTCTGCCGAAGACCGCTCGCAGCAAGTCCGAAGCGCCGTCTGCGACTTTGGCCAGCTCGCGGCCATCTGCCGAAGTCGCCACCGACACGCCGAGCCGGACGATGCGCGTCACTCTGTCGAGCGATCCCAAATACCTGCGGGCGACCGCGAGGCCGTTGAGCGCCGCAAGGCGAGCGGCCTGGCACCCTGCTTCCACATCGAGTTCTGCGCCAACGCGCCCAACGAATTTCGCCGCGCGGCCCTCGGTGGGAAGCATCCCAGTGAGAAAAAGCAGATTGCCCGTCTGCACCGCTTCGGCATAGGTGCCGAATGGTTCAGGCGGCGCCGGAAGACTGATGCCAAGTTCTACCAGGCGCTGTTCAGCACTGCCCGGCCGAGACGTTCCCGGGCTTACCATCGCTTAACGTGCGCAACGCAGTCCATCTGCGGCACCCCCCGGTCGTCTGACCGGCATTCGCGAGCAGAACGACGACGTCTATGATGTTTGTTACAGGCGATCGGATTCATCGTGAGAGACAAGGTCCGGCGAATCGGTGACCGTCGCGGTCAGCCCCCAGCCGGGGCGGGAGGCTTTTGACGCAGGTTACATCCGTAATCAATGACAATCGAAACCGCTGAATCCACTTCACATATTTTGCTGCCGCCCGCAAATTGCTAACTGGCGGCGATGACGCCGTTATTCCTGGTTCTGCGCGTGTTGTTCCGGCGCATTTTCATGCGCCGAGTTGCTTCGTGAGCGGCACCTCTGCCTGCAAATAACGGATTGATTGGAATTTGGGTATTTGGATTATGATAGGCCGCCCGGAAGCACCGTCCCAGCCACCGGAAGCAAATCACATTTCAGGAGCCGCCATGGAGAAAGAACTTAGCCTCGAATTTCTGCGCACGGTCGAAAACGCGGCCATCGCTTCGGCGCGGACAATGGGCCAGGGAGACCGCGAGGGCTCGGACCAGGCCGCCGTCGAAGCGATGCGCAAGGAAATGGATCGCGTGGGCATGGACGGCACGATCGTCATCGGTGAAGGCGAGCGCGACGAAGCGCCGATGCTCTTCATCGGCGAAAAAGTGGGCGCGGCGGTGCGCGACAAGAGCCGCGAATACCCCAAAGTGGACATCGCCGTGGACCCGCTCGAAGGCACCAATCTTTGCGCGACGGGCGAACCGGGCGCGATCGTGGTGCTCGCGGCGAGCGAACACGGCGGTTTGTTGCACGCGCCCGACCTGTACATGGAAAAAATCATTGTGGGGCCGCCGGCGAAGGGCGCGATTGACCTGGACGCGCCGGTGAAGGATAACTTGCGCGCGATCGCGCGGCGCTATGACCGCGACGTGGAGGATCTGGTGATCGTGGTGCTGGACCGGCCGCGCCACGAGAAGCTGGTTTCGGATATACGCAAAGCGGGCGCGCGCATACGGCTGATTTCGGATGGAGATCTTTCCGCGGGTATTTCGGCTGCCGTGCGCGGCACCTCCGTGCACGCGGTGATGGGGACCGGAGGCGCGCCCGAAGGTGTGCTTACCGCTGCTGCTTTGCGCTGCCTAAACGGCCAAATCCTGGCGCGATTGGTGGTCTCGAAACCTGAACACCTGGAACGCACCGCCGCCATGGGCATCAAGGATCCCAAGCGCGTTTACGAGACGGTGGATCTGGCGCCGGGCAAGAAAATTATTTTCGCGTGCACGGGTGTCACCGGAGGTGGCCTGCTGCACGGCGTGAATTTCTTCCGCGACGGTACGCGCACGCATTCGTTGATCATGACGCTGGAAGAAGCGGAGGTGCGATTTATAGATTCCGTGCACCTGGACCGGCATCCGGGCGTGGAAGTGCGTTTCAACTGAGGCGAAGGCGCGCGCCCAGCGGAAACATTTTCACGCTCGATTGCGTATCTATAAGCGCCGAACAGGCAGGGGGTGAGTCATGTCTAGCGCGTCCGCACGGCCACCCGCCGCGATTCCTCCGCAACGTCGCAGCAGCAATGCCGTATGGTGGATTCTGGGGGTGGTTGCCGGCGGCATCGTGGTGATGGTCCTGTTTGGCCTCGCGCTAGCCGGCCTGTTCATCCGCAACCTGCGCGTGCACAATCAAGGCAACAACGTTGAAATTCAGACCCCTGTTGGCGCGATCAAAGTTAATAAAGATGTGCCACGCGCTACCGGCTTGGCGGTCTATCCCCGGGCAACGTCCAGCGGAAATGATAAAAACGCGAAGGTGGAGCTTTCGGCTGGGGACGGCGGAGTGGGGATTGCAGTCGAGCACTTCACTACATCCGACAATTTAAACCAGGTGGACGCGTGGTACGCGCGCCGCTTGGGTCCCAGCTTCCGACGAGAGGAAGACCTCTCTCATCATCCCGTTCATGGCGTAACGGTTGATTCGGATACGGACATCGCATTTGTCGACGACCACGGCGACGGCGCGCGCGTCGTGGCACTGACCAAGCGAGGCGACGGAGTGGACATCGTGCTGTTTCGCGCCGGCAAGAAGGAAGCGCAGTAATCCCCGCACAGCCCGACGCGACGAATTCCGCCGTGTCACGCCAGCCGCTAAATGACCGGATCGCAGGAAGCGCCAAAACGCAATCATGCGTCTGCATCCCGGACCGTGAAGTGCTCAGCCGGCCAAGCGAAACAACGAATGCAAGTTTTCGTGGATTATTGCAAGCGTAAAGACGCGCCGAGCGAAGTTGCTCGTTGGCGTTGGCGCGTGCGAAGTTCGTCTCAGAGCTCGTGCCGCGCGGCTCGTGCGGAATCTGGTGACGAAGTGCGGGCGGTTCGGGAGCGAGCTTGGCACCCTGCCGATGCAGGCGTGCCAAGCCCTAACCAGAATCCGACTTGTCCATCAGGCGTTCCGCGCCTTACCGATCCGCGACGACTAGCGGTGCAGCGCCGTCGCAGTATGGGGCATCTGCTGTTGCCGGCGGGGCATATGGTGAGGCATCCGCTCGGCAGCTTGCGGCGGCAACGGACGCACGCTGTGATTGGTGCTCACGTGCTCGCTGATCGCCTGCAAACGCTTCAGGATACCTTGCCACTGCGTCCAATCGAGCTGCCGCAGGTATGGGCGAAGACCCTGAATGAAGGGATCTTCCAGCACCGTCTCGCCATTGGTCTCGGGCACGAAGAAGCGGTTCAGTCCAACACCCAAAGCTTCGGCAATCTTTTCCAGCGTGCCGAGGCTAGGCGTCATCTGACCACTCTCGATCCGGGACAAATAGGAGCGAGATACGCGCGAACGAGCCTGCAGCTGGCTCTGCGTCATGCCGCGCGACTCGCGCAATTGCCTGATGCGTTGGCCGATGTTCTCCACAGTTTCGCGGTTCGGCCAGCTCTCAAACAGTTGACGGTCGTCCCCCGGAAGATCTTGAGGCGACGGCGTCGGAATGACGAACGTCACCTTCGGGGGCAGCATACGCAGACAACGACGGCAGTTGTCCGTGCGTGTCCGGTATTGCACTAAACCGCATACCTGACATCGAAGTACTTCTCGATCCAAATCCATGCTCGCTTCTATGGCTTCTTTTTCCGCCACCGGTTCTCCTCACAGACTATTCCGGCGATGCGAAGGGGAGGAACGTCACAACAAGGGAAGGCAGAAACAGGCGCGGGAGCGATTCTCCACAGGGTGCCATTTCTTGTCAAGCCCTTTTTCGTCCTCTTGCCGGAATTATTTTAACTTGCTCGCAGCGGAGACCACAATCAGGAGCCGTTTCGCTTCCCCTACGGCCCCCAAAAGTGGTACGACTTTTGTTCGCCCTCGCCGTTTCACGTCCGCTAACGAGATGGACACAATGCCATTCAGCGTCATCCGCTGACGATTTGTGCTTGCAATTTTGGTGCCCACACTTGGCAAGAGATATTTGGGTTCGATTGGGTCTTTTGGCGCTCGTTGCTCGGCAAATCGCGCCCGCAAAGTGTTTGTGTTCAATGAATGACGAGAACAAACACCGAATCGCTTGCGGCGACTACTTATGCGCCGACGAAATTGTCTCAAAACAATACGTCTCATTCCTTTCAGCGCGGCCCGATTGAGACAATTCTGCCGTAAGTCCAGCACCTGGCCCGCAGCCCTTGCCGCCTCGATCGGCCCTTCCTGGGTTCTTCGTCAGTGGCGGCTAAAGAAGAGCATGCTAGCGCCTTTCAGATGCTGTTCCCTTCGTTCTTCACGGATAGCTGCCACAAAATCTCCCCAGATCTGCGTGTGCGACGTAGCGGATAGCGTCTGGCGGCAGCGTTCGGGATTGCGGTAAACTCCAAACGGGGAAAAATGCCGAATCGGGAAGAATCCTGGAGCTTGCTGTGCGAGTACACGCAGGGTGAAAGCCTTCGCAAACACGCGCTCGCGGTGGAGGCTTGCGTGCGAGCCTACGCCCGCAAATTGGGCGCAGATGAGGAGCTGTGGGGCACGACCGCGTTGTTGCACGACTTCGACTATGAGCGCTGGCCCAATGCAGCTCATCACCCCACCGAGGAGCATCCCTACGAAGGATCGAAGATTCTGCGCGCACGCGGATACCCGGAGGAAATGATCCACGCCATACTCGGACACGCGGATTACTGCAACGTCGCGCGCGCTTCTCCTCTCGACAAGACCCTGTTCGCCTGCGACGAGCTGGCCGGCTTTCTGACCGCTTGCGCGCTGATCAAACCCAGCAAGAGCATTCACGAGGTCGAAGCAGTTTCCGTAAAGAAGAAGCTGAAGGACAAGGCCTTCGCTCGCGGCGTGAACCGCGACGACGTGTACAAAGGCGCTGCAGAACTGGGTGTTCCGCTCGACGAGCACATCGCTTTCTGCATCGCGGCGCTGCGCGGCATCGCGCCGGAGCTGGGGCTCAACGGCGTCGGCGCGGTCGCCGTGCCATGAACACCTAGGATGGCGATCGGTTGCAGGGGCGAGTCTGAGGCCCGCCCCCTGCCACCCGCTGCGTCAGCGTTCGACATCAGTCGGCGCGTTCGATGCGAAACGTGTAGCAGCCTGCGGTGGTGCTGCGCACGTGGATGTAAACCACATCTTCGCGCGCAAGGAGTTTTTCGACCCCGGCATCCACGTTGCCGTTCGCGACGTATTCCACCGCCACGAGTCGCCGTCCTTTTGCGTAGGCGTTCAAGGTTCGCGGGCTGTTACGCAAGGCTGGCGGAAATCCGCCATTTTCCGAATAGCGCTCGCACTTTTCGGCGTGGATGTACACCGGCCCCGGTAGGGGCAACGATTCGATGCCTTCGAAGGCGTCGTAGGTGAACAGCGTGGCCGTTTCCGAGCCGGCGGCGATGATTTGCAGGCAATGACGACACGGCGCGCCTTCGCCGGCAGTTTCCGTGTGAACGGGATGGCCATAATGCGGGTCCTTGTGAGTGTTGCGCACCGCGTCGGCAATTTCGGTGGGTATCGCGACTACGCGGATCGGAATCATCTGTAACTCCTGGTGCAAAGTGTTCGCGCGACTTCATCTCTTCCATACTTACTTTGCACCGCTTCGGTTATCGGAGCTATCCGCTTCTCGCGGCCAAAATTTTTTGAGCAAATATTTCCGCGGACAGATTTGTGCTAGAATCCGCCCTCGATGGAACGCGCGGGAAATTTTCTCGGTGGAATGCTGCGCCAGTTGAAGCGTCCGGAAGCGGCGGTCGCATGGCTCTCCGGCGTGTGGCCCAGCGTGGTGGGAAAAACTCTCGCGCGACACACGCGGCCGGTGCACTGCCACAAGGGATGCCTCGAGGTCGCCGCCGACGGCAAAGCCTGGCGGAAACAGCTGGAAGAAATGAAAAGCGAGTTCTGCGCGCAGGTGAATAAAGCCTGGGGCGGCACGCTGGTCCGCGAAGTGAAATTTGTCGCCGCGAAGCCCGGGCCGCGCCACATCTCGCACGAACTGGACAACGAACACACTCCCTTCATCCGCCGCCGCAAGGCCTGACGATTTTCGCAGCGAATTCAGTGGGCTTCCGCTAGCCCTTGCGCTGAACCTCTTCTGTACTAAGATGGATGCGATGAAATTCCTACTGTTCGAAACCGATCGCGCTTGGGGACTGCGCATTTCGCGGTGTGGCGATGAAAATTAGCCGCGAAGACGTGCTGCGCGTCGCGCAATTGGCGCATCTGGAGTTGGCGCCCGAGGAAGTCGAGGCCTACCGTGGCCAGCTCGACGAAATCCTCTCCTACATCGGAAAGCTACAGGAGCTCGACGTCTCGAACGTGGAGCCAATGGCGCTGATGGATCCCATGGCCGATGCGCCGCACCAAGCTCCGCGTAGGAGTGCAGGCCTCGATGGTGCAATCGCCGCCGCGCCGGCCGAGCCGGAGCTACGCGACGACGTGGTGGCGCCCTGCAGCGTCGCCGACGCCGTGTTGGCGGAGGCGCCGGACGCGGCCAAGCCCTTTTTCCGCGTTCCGAAGGTAATCGAGCGATGAGTGGCGCTCCCAGATGGACTGTCGCAAGTGTGCACGAGGCGCTGCTTGCCAAGAAGACCTCGGCGCGTGAACTGGCCCAGGAATTCTACGCTCAAATCGAGCAGCGTAACCCGGAGCTGAACGCCTTCCTAGAGCTCTGCCCGGACCGCGCCTATGCCCAGGCCGACCGCGTGGACGCGATCGTAGCCCAAGGGAAGCCGCTGGGTCGGCTGGCCGGGGTTCCTGTGGCCATCAAGGACGTGATCAGCACCGAAGGTGTGCGCACTACATGCGGGTCGAAGATTCTCGAGGATTATACCCCGCCCTATGATGCTACCGCCATCGAACGGCTCGAAAGAGCGGGCGCGGTGATAATGGGTAAGACCAATTGCGACGAGTTTGCGATGGGAAGCTCGAACGAAAACTCGGCGTACGGTCCCGTACGGAACCCCATTGCCCTGGATCGAGTGCCCGGCGGCTCAAGTGGCGGATCGGCAGCAGCGGTGGCCGCTGGTTTATCGGTAGTTGCACTCGGCACCGACACCGGTGGGTCGATTCGGCAGCCGGGTGCGTACTGTGGTGTCCCAGCGATGATGCCGACATACGGACGCGTATCGCGGTACGGCCTCATTGCCTTCGCCTCCTCGCTCGACCGGATCGGCCCGTTCGCAACGAATATCACCGACGCGGCAACCGTAATGTCAGTTATCGCCGGACACGACTCGAACGACTCTACCTCGGCGTCCTTGGCGGTACCCGAGTACGCGGCAGAAATCGAAAAGCCCGTGGCCGGGCTGCGAATCGGCATGCCCGAGGATTACTTCGGCGCGGGGCTCGACGCGGAGGTAAAGGATAAGGTGCAGGCTGGCATTACGCTGCTGGAAAGCCTCGGGTGCAAGCGCGTGCCGCTCAAAATGCCGCACACGGACTACGCGATCGCGACCTACTATGTGATTGCGACGGCGGAGGCCAGCTCGAACCTGGCGCGCTACGATGGGGTGCGCTACGGCTTGCGTGTCCAGGGTAACACGCTCATGGAAATGTACCGCAAGACGCGCGAGCGGGGCTTCGGGCCGGAGGTGAAACGGCGGATCATGCTCGGAACGTATGCTCTTTCATCCGGCTATTATGACGCCTACTATCTGCGTGCACAGAAGGTCCGCTCCTTGATCGCACGGGATTTCGCTGAGGCCTTCGAGAAGGTTGACGCGATCATCACGCCCACCGCGCCTACTACAGCTTTTAAGCTGGGCGAGAAGACCGCCGACCCGCTGGAGATGTATTTAGCTGATATATATACAGTTACAGGCTCTCTCGCGGGCGTGCCGGGTATTTCGGTGCCGTGCGGAAAGTCCGCTGCCGGGTTGCCCATTGGCATGCAAATCTTCGGCAGCCATTTCGGCGAGGCCCGCATCCTGCAATTGGCGCGCGCGTTTGAAAAGGCGGGTGGCTTCTCGATTTGAGGAGATGCGCTTCTGCAAGACTTGTCCCCGATCGTGCTGCATCTGCAAGCCTCGCGCGCGAAACTGCTGTCCGTCGCTGAAGATATCAGCGACCAGCGCTGGCGCGAATCACCTGCGCCGGGGCGTTGGTCGGCAGCCGAAGTGGTTGCGCATGTGGCGATGGTCGAAGAACGCACAATTTACGGGATGAAAAGACTGCTGCAATCCGCGCCGCGACCGGTGCCGCTGCGGAAGCATTTCCACCTGCCGCTGGCGATCGCTACCTGGCGCGGGCGCAAAGTGCGCACGCCGATCCCGCTGGATGCCAAGCGCGTTTGCGACAAGCGGGAGTCCTTAGCGGGGTTGGATGCAACGCGCGAAGCCACGCTGGCATTTATTGAATCAACGCGCGGCAGTGATGTGAGCCTTTTTCACTTTGAGCATCCCTTCCTCGGCAACCTCAACATGTATGAATGGTTCCGCACGATCGGTTACCACGAATTGCGCCACGCGAAACAAATCCGTGAACTTGTAGAAACATTCCACCTGTAGACTTTCCTTTCCTGTTTGAGGCAACAATGTTCAATCCAGAGCTTCGGAGTGAATTCGCCTGTTGCGCTGTCAAACCCTAGAGAAATCGAGGGTTCGGCCCATACGGATTATGAAGGGTTCCAGGCGTCTAGAACGGAAGGACTATTGCATGGAGCTCTAGCAGCGTTTAATTTGGTGTCAGCATCGAAGGAAGCAGGAGGCCTGGTGATGGTGAGAATCAAGCTAAGCCAGAAAATCTTCACCGAAGACGAAGTCGTCTCCCTCACGGGCATCTGCACCGACCATCTGCGAAAGATGGCGCAGAATAAGCACCTCGGCACGATCGCGCGCGCGGCGGAAGCGGCCGGCGCCGAAGCGGAAAAGTGGCTTTTTTCGCACTCCGATCTGATGATTCTCACGGTGCTGCAGCCGCGCTGCGACCACTAATCAAAGTCACCGATCAGCGCCGCTAAATCCGGCGCTTAGCAAGCGCTTTGTCAGGCCTTCCGGGACGCTGGAGGGCCTGTTTTTTTTGCATCTCTCTCCGGACGTTGTGCCCTGCGGCCTGCTCAGGCTATTCTTACTGCGCTCAACCCGACGAGCGGAATTTGCATCCCAGAGTATGGGTGGGGGCTCTGCGCCGAAACAAGTCCTGGCGAATCTCTGAAGCACGGCCCGCTGATGGCGGCAAAACCAAAATTCGAAGGTTGCGTGCAGGAGCTTGTTAGCTCGCTCGTGCTCTTGGGTTTCGCTTTCCTATCCCTGTGCTCGGCAACCCGTGCGCAAACTCCAGCCAATCCGCGCACTACCACGGCCGTCTCTGCCGCAGCTTCCGCTCCAGCACAAGATGCAACCGAACCAGGCCTGCCGACCGGCAAGAAGCTGATGCTCAAGGACGGCAGCTTCCAACTGGTCCGCGAGTATGAGCTGGACGGCGATCGTGTGCGTTATTTCAGCATTGACCAACGAGATTGGGAAGAGATCCCGGCTGCGCTCGTGGATTGGGACGCCACCAAGAAATCCGCAACGGATGAGTCAGCCCGCAAGGCCGCGCTGATCGCCAAAGTGCACGCGGCGGAAGTGGCGCGGCGCGCTGACGCGATGGACGTAGACGCCAGTATCGAAATTGCACCGAAAGTATTTCTGCCGCCGGGCGACGGGCTTTTTGAGTTCGACGGAAAGGCCATTTATCCGCTGACGCAGGCGGAAGCGGACATGAAGTTCAGCAAGACGCAGATGCTCAAGCAGGTGCTGATACCCGTACCCATCGTCCCGACGCGGCACAATATTTCGCTGCGCGGCGCGCGCGCGAAATTCCGGGTGAAGAGCACCCAGACCGAGTTCTACATGCGCACGGCCGACGGGCGCGAGCCGCAACTGGACCTGATCCGCGCGAAGGTACACGGCGACAAGCGCGACCTGGAAAATCTGGACGAGCTTTTCAAGGAGCAGGCCACCACCGGAAAAATATCGATCCCCATCCAGCGGTGGGAGATCGCGCACGGCGTGTACCGCTTCACTCTGGGCGCGAGCCTGGAGCCCGGTGAATATGCGATGGCTGAAATTGTACAAGGCGGAGCGACGAGCTTGTATTTCTGGGATTTTGGCGTAGACGGAAATTCCACGCCGGCCGCGAGCACCTCAAGCAGTAAGCCGAAGTAGCAAGGGCGACGGTCGAGCGGGAGGCGGTCGTTACTTGACTGCGGCGGGTTGCGGCTGGAGAAGTTCGGTAAGCAGAGCTGCCAACGCGGCGATGTGAAACGGCTTTTGCAGTACGGAGGCGCCCTTCTCCGTGAAATGAGCCAGCGTGGCGGGATCCAGCAGCGCGCCGCTCATGAACACGAATTTGGGAGCCGGCTTGCCTTCCCGCGGCTGAACCCGTTTGAAGAACTGCTCGCCATTCAACCCCGGTAGATTGAAATCGCAAATTACAAAATCGTAGCTGTGCGCGGCCAGATGAGGCAGTGCCTCCTCCGAGCTGGACGCGCCCTCGACCGTCATGCCGCGCGCCGAGAGGCCTTCCTGCACGATTTCGCGGATGCTTTCTTCGTCATCCACCACATACACCGAATGTCCGCGCAAGGGTGCCGAGCCGGCCGGGGCGCCGACCGCGGGTCTGATCGCGAGCGCCGGCGCGCTGATTTCTTCCACGAATTCCGGCAGCCACACGCGGAATTCTGCGCCTTTGCCCGGCGTGGATTGCACTTCGATGGATCCGCCATGCTCTTTGACGATCGCCGTGCAAATGGCGAGGCCCAGGCCGGTGCCGCCGCCGGGCCGCTTGGTGGTGAAGAAGGGATCGAAAATTTTGCCGATGTTTTCCGGAGAGATGCCGGGGCCATCGTCCGCGAATACGAACGCGATCTTGCCGTCGGCGTGTTCGACGGAAACGCGCAGCGCGCCACGCTCGCCATGGCTGGTGATGGCTTGCTCGGCGTTGACGATCAAATTCACAAAAACCTGATGCAAGAGCTTGGGATCAGCTTCCAGGGCCAGCGCCGCGGGCGGCGGCGCAAGCTCAATCGAAATATTTTTCTGCGAGAGCGCGGCCCGTTGCTGGTCCACTGCCGCTTGCAGAGCCTCCTCCGGCCGCATTTTCTTGCGCGCCAGCGCGGAAGGCCGCGCATAGGACAGCAGGTTCTGCACGATGACGGCGGCGCGGCGCGCCTGTTTCAATATGATTTCCGTTTGGCGGCGCGTGGCGTCGTCCGCCGCGCGCTCGCGCATCAAATCGCTGACACCGAGAATCGCCGTCAGCGGATTATTCAGTTCGTGTGCCACACCAGACATCATCTCGCCCATGGCTGCGAGTTTTTCTTTCTGCAGATTCTGCTTTTCCGCCGCCTTGGAATCAGTGACGTCGCGCGCTGAGGCCACCACGCCGTTGATGATCCCCGCCGCGTCGTAGAGCGGGCTGGCGCTGGCGCGCATGGCTCGCCAAGTTCCGTCGGCGTGCCTGGTGCGGTATTCGAATTGCGCGTTGAGGGCGCGGCCGCTGGTGAGTCTCTCGAAAGCCTCGCGCAGCTGCGGTACGTCGTCGCGGTGAATCTGCTCGCGCAGCAACTTGCCGACCAGCTCCTGCGCCGGATGCCCGAGAATATCCTCCACGCGCGGGCTGACGAAAGTGAAGCGGCTCTCGAAATCCATCACTGCGATCATGTCTGGAAAGCTGGCCACCAGGCGCCGTACGAATTCCTGCTCCTGATGCAGGCGCGCTTCGATTTCGATTCGCTCGGTGATGTCCACCAGCGTGCCCTGCATGCGGATGGTCCGGCCGAAGGTGTCGCGAATGGCAAATCCCGAAGCCAGACAATGGATGTGCGTTCCGTCTTTGCGGCGGAAGATCAGATCCACGTCCTGCACCGCGCCTTGATAGACCACCTGGTGTACCAAGGCGTCGCGTTGTGCGGGGTTCGCGTAAATTTCACGGAAATTCAGCTTCTTCAGTTCCTCTTTGCTCTCGTATCCCAACATGCGAACGAGCGCCGGATTGGCATCGAGCAATGTTCCTTCCGGAGTGGTGAAGAAAATTCCTTCGCGCAACGATTCGAACAGCTCGGTAAAGCGAATTTCGGATTCGTGCTGTGAGGTTACGTCGCGAACCCAGCCGCATACCGACGTCACGTGCTCGTCGTCAGTCAGCGCCTGCAGCCAGCAATCGTAGAAGCGGCGGCGCGGATCGCTTTTCAATTGGATCGAAATGCGCCCGGCCCAATGTCCCTTGTGCAGAAAGGCATCGCGGCTGCGGATAGCCTCCGCGATCGTGGGCACAGCGATAAATTCATCCAACCGGTGACCGATCAGATCTTGAAACGAGACGCCCAGAATTTCGACGAAGCGCCGATTGGCGACGCGGATTTCACCGTCGAGCGAAATCGTGAAGACCGCGTGGTCCAGGCTGTCGATCAGTTCGCGGTAATTCAGCTGCGACCGGGAAATTACTTCGACGAGCTGCTTGAACTGCGCTTCGGTGGAAGCGCCCGCGGCGCCCGGCGCTGGCTGCGCTGGTGGCTCTTGCCGGGGCGCGCGTTTTCGGGCCTGCGGCGGCGATTGGGTTGGGATTCGTTTGGACATGCGGACACCCGGGCGCCTTCTCCCCCGGAGAAAGCCACAAGGTTTCGTCCTTCCCATTAATTTTACTGACTGTGCGCGCTACAGAGGAAAAGAAAGCTGCGGCATATGCCAAGTTACATAACAGGCCGGAAGGACAGGGCGAATGGGTCCGTGTTGGGATGGCGAGAGAAGGCAACCTCAAACTCGCCCAGCTAAGGCTGGCCGCTACAAGGTAAAAACGCGACAGCACGAGCATTGATCCGCAAAAAAAAGGGGGCGCCGCGAAACATCGCAGCGCCCCTCGCCTGGAAAGCGCGCCACCCGCGGGCTCCCAGGGTTGAATTGTAAATTGCGTCTAGCTTTCGGCTACAGCGTCCGTATCCTTGCGCAGGAAATCGAGCGCTGCCGCTTCTTCCGGCGTAAGCTCCGGCTCCATGGATTCCGGCTCTTCCTTGGGGATTTCGGTGAGGAGCTGAATGTTGCGATAGCGCTCCAAACCGGTTCCCGCCGGAATCAGACGGCCCATAATCACGTTTTCCTTCAAGCCGCGCAGGTAATCCACCTTCCCTGAAATCGCCGCCTCGGTAAGGACGCGGGTCGTCTCCTGGAAGCTGGCCGCGGAGATGAACGAATCCGTGGACAACGACGCCTTGGTGATGCCGAGGAGCAAAGGACGCCCGGTAGCTGGCCGCCCGCCGTCGCGGATCACACGATCGTTCTCCTCGCGGAAGCGGAACTTGTCCACCTGCTCCTCCAGAAGGAACGTCGTATCGCCCACGTCCTCGACCTTCACCCAGCGCATCATCTGCCGCACGATGCACTCGATATGCTTGTCGTTGATGTTCACGCCCTGCAACCGGTAGACCTCTTGAATCGAGTTCACCAGGTATGCCTGGGTGTACTTTTCACCGAGCACGGCGAGAATATCGTGCGGGTTCAGCGGACCGTCAATCAACGGTTCGCCGGCCGCAACGTGCTCGCCTTCCTGCACGTTGATGTGCACGCCGCGCGAGATCGAATATTCCTTGATAGTTTGCGCGACGCCCTTGCCGTCTTCGCTTTCGACGTAAATCTTGCGCTGGCCCTTGACGATTTCGCCGTACTTCACGACGCCATCAATTTCGCTGATAACCGCGGGATCCTTCGGCTTGCGCGTTTCGAACAGTTCCACGACGCGCGGCAAACCTCCGGTGATGTCCTTGGTCTTGGTGGTCTCGCGCGGGATCTTCGCGAGCACGTCGCCGGGTTGCACCTCGTCGCCATCGACGACCATCAAGTGAGCGCGCGATGGCATCAAGTACTTCTTGGTGCGGCCCTGCGCCCCGCGGATCAAGATCGTGGGCTGGTGTTTTTCATCGCCCGGCGGCAGCGTGACGACCAGCTGCGACAACCCGGTGACTTCGTCCACCTGCTCTTCGATCGTGATGCCCGCTTGCAAGTCCTTGAACTGCACCGCGCCCGCGGTTTCCGTGAGAATCGAGAAGGTGTAGGGATCCCACTCGACCATGGTCTGGCCGAGAGTGACCGGCTGCCCGTCCTCGACCTTCAGGCGCGCGCCATAAACGACATGGTGACGCTCTTTCTCACGGCCCTTTTCGTCAACGACAGCAATCAAGCCGGACCGGTTCATGGAAACGATCTGCTTGCCGCGGCCTTCGACGACCTTCAGGTCGATGAACTTCACGAAGCCGTTGTTGCGCGCTTCGACCTTGGACTGTTCGGTCACGCGTGTAGCGGTGCCGCCGATGTGGAAGGTGCGCATGGTCAACTGCGTGCCGGGCTCGCCGATCGACTGAGCCGCGATCACGCCGATGGCTTCGCCCATTTCCACGAAGCGTCCGGTAGCCAGGTTACGGCCGTAGCAACGCCCGCAAACTCCGCGGCGTGATTCGCAGGTCAACACCGAGCGAATTTTCACGCGCTCGATGCCGGCTGCTTGAATCGAGTTCGCCAGTTCTTCGGTGATTTCCTGGTTGATCTCGACGATCACGTTGCCTTCGTAGTCCTTGATCTTCTCGAGTGACACGCGACCCACCACGCGATCGCGCAACGGCTCGACTTCGACGCCGGCTTCCAAAATCGGCTCCACGTAAATGCCGTCTGCCGTGCCGCAGTCGAACTCATTGATGATCACGTCTTGCGCCACGTCCACCAGCCGCCGCGTCAGGTAGCCCGAATCGGCCGTCTTCAGTGCCGTATCGGCCAGACCCTTACGCGCGCCGTGCGTCGAAATGAAGTACTGCAGCACGGTCAAGCCCTCGCGGAAGTTGGAAGTGATCGGCGTCTCGATGACTTCGCCCGAGGGCTTGGCCATCAATCCGCGCATGCCGGAAAGCTGGCGGATCTGCTGTTTCGAACCGCGCGCTCCGGAGTCGGCCATCACGTACACCGGGTTGATCACGCCCTGCTTGTCCTGCTCTTCCAGGGCCTTGAACATTTCGTCCGCCACTTTTTCCGTGACGTCCGACCAGATGGCGATGACCTTGTTGTAGCGTTCGCCGTTGGTGATGGCGCCGTCCAGATATTGCTGCTGGACTTTCACCACCTCATGCTCGGCCGTATCCACCAGCTTGAATTTCACGCTGGGGATGACCATGTCGCTGATGCCGATGGAGACTCCGGACTTCGTCGCATACAGGAAGCCGAGTTCCTTCAGCTTGTCGAGCGCCAAGACCGTCTTTTCCAGGCCGAAGCGCAGGTAGCAATATTGCACGAGCGCCTGCACGCCCTTCTTCTTCAGCAAGCCGTTGATGAACGGCATGTCCGTGGGCAGGTGATCGTTGAAGATCACGCGGCCAACGGTGGTGTTCAGGAACTGCTTGGTGAGGTTGATCGGCTCGGTGTGCGATACGTCCTGATCGTCGTATGCGTTGGTGAGGTCGATCAGTTCGCCGGTGTAGCGCATGCGAATCGGCGTGAGCAATTCCACTTCGTTCGCTTCGAGCGCCATGACGACTTCTTCTGGTGAGCCGAACGCGCGGCCTTCGCCCTTGGCCTGTGGCTTGGACTTGGTCATGTAATAGATGCCGAGGACCATGTCCTGCGTGGGCACCGCCAGCGGATAGCCGTTCGCCGGCGAAAGGATGTTGTGCGAGCTGAGCATCAACACCGACGCTTCCACCTGCGCTTCCGGCGACAGCGGAATGTGCACGGCCATTTGGTCGCCGTCGAAGTCCGCATTAAACGCGGTGCAAACCAGCGGGTGAATGCGGATGGCCTTGCCTTCCACCAACACGGGCTCAAACGCTTGAATTCCCAAGCGGTGCAGCGTCGGAGCGCGGTTCAGCAGCACGGGATGTTCGCGAATTACGTCTTCCAGAATGTCCCAGACGACCGGTTCCTGCGCTTCCACCAATTCCTTGGCCTGCTTGATGGTGGTGCAGTGTCCGGCGGCTTCCAGCTTGTGATAGATGAACGGCTTGAAAAGCTCCAGCGCCATTTTCTTCGGCAGACCGCACTGATGCAGCTTCAGTTCGGGGCCGACGACGATGACGGAGCGTCCGGAGTAGTCCACGCGCTTGCCGAGCAAGTTCTGGCGGAAACGGCCTTGCTTGCCCTTCAGCGTGTCAGACAGCGACTTCAGCGGACGATTGTTCGTGCCGCGCAGCACGCGTCCACGGCGGCCGTTATCGAACAGCGCGTCAACAGCTTCCTGGAGCATGCGCTTTTCGTTGCGCACGATTACATCGGGCGCGTGCAATTCCATCAGCTTCTTCAACCGGTTGTTGCGATTGATCACGCGGCGATACAGATCGTTCAAGTCCGAAGTGGCAAAACGTCCGCCATCCAGAGGTACCAGCGGGCGCAGCTCGGGCGGCAGAACCGGAATCACGTCCAGAATCATCCACTCCGGCTTGTTGCCGCTCTTGCGGAACGCTTCCAGCACCTTCAGCCGCTTGGCGAACTTGATGCGCTTCTGCAGGCTGGGGTCAATCTTCATCTTCTCTCGCAATTCTTCCGAGAGCTTGTCCACTTCCACGCGGCGCAGCAATTCCTTGATGGCTTCGGCGCCCATCCCGTAGGTGAACTTTCCGGGATATTCCTTCTGCAGCTCGCGCAGCTTGTCTTCGGGAATGATGTCCTTCTGCTTCAGGCCCAGCACTTCGCCGGGATCGATGCAGACGAACGTCTCGAAGTAGAGAATGTGCTCCAGGTCGCGCATGGTGATGTCCAGCAAGTAGCCGATGCGGCTGGGCAGACCCTTGAAGAACCACACATGCGAGCAGGGCGAAGCCAGCTCGATATGGCCCAGGCGCTCGCGGCGCACTTTGCTGAGCGTGACTTCCACGCCGCACTTGTCGCAGATCACTCCGCGATGCTTCATGCGCTTATATTTCCCGCACAAGCATTCCCAGTCCGTGACGGGGCCGAAAATCTTGGCGCAGAACAGGCCGTCGCGTTCGGGCTTGAAGGTGCGGTAATTGATCGTCTCCGGCTTGGTCACTTCACCATGCGACCAGGAACGGATTTTTTCAGGACTCGCCAGGCTGATGCGAATGGAATCAAAATCCGCTATCTGGCTGGCGCGATCATACGGGCTCGATCGGTACAAGGGCGATCCTCCTGTCCCGCAGAGCGGGACCCAAATCCAGTAAAACAGGAACAGTTGCTAAGAATCTTGCGCGCCGCGGATTTTCTCCGCGGCGCGATTGCCTGCAGTTAGTCCGCCGCTTCCACTTTTTCCAGCTGCGGTTTTTGCCGCTTCATCAATTCGATGTCCAGGCACAGGGACTGCAATTCGCGCACGAGAACGTTGAAGGATTCCGGCACTCCGGGCTCGATTCCCGGCTCACCCTTCACGATGGCCTCGTAAATTTTCGCGCGGCCATACACGTCGTCGGACTTCGCGGTGAGCAGCTCCTGGAGAATGTGCGCCGCGCCGTATGCTTCCAGCGCCCACACTTCCATTTCTCCGAAACGCTGCCCGCCGAATTGCGCCTTGCCACCCAGCGGCTGCTGCGTGATCAGTGAGTAAGGCCCGATGGAGCGAGCGTGGATCTTGTCGTCCACCAAGTGCGAGAGCTTGAGCATGTAGATGTAGCCCACGGTCACTTGCTGCGCGAACAGGTCGCCGGTCATGCCGTCGTAGAGCGAAATTTTTCCGCTTTCCGGCAGCTCGGTGAATTGCAGCAAGTGGCGGATGTCGCCTTCGCGCGCGCCGTCGAAAACGGGCGTGGCGAACGGCACACCGTCGCGGAAGCTGTGCGCCAGGTCCAGGATCTCGTCATCGTCCATGCCGGTGATGGTCTTCCACACCGCCGTAGGACCAAACGCATCCTTGAACCATTTGCGCACGCCCTCGGCGCGCGTTTCCTTGTCGAGCAGCTTCCCGATTTTCTCGCCGAGCTCTTTCGAAGCCCAGCCCAGGTGCGTTTCGAGAATCTGTCCCACATTCATACGCGAAGGAACGCCCAGCGGGTTCAGCACGATTTCCACCGGCGTGCCATCCGGCATGTAGGGCATGTCTTCCTTCGGAACGATGCGCGCGATCACGCCCTTGTTACCGTGGCGCCCGGCCATCTTGTCTCCGACCGAGAGCTTGCGCTTCATGGCGATGTAGCACTTCACCAGCTTGATCACGCCCGGAGGCAGCTCGTCGCCCTTCTTCAACTTGCCGATGCGTTCGTCGGTGATCTTGCGCAGCACATCGATTTGCCGCGAGGTCATTTCCTCAACCTCGTCGATCTTCTCGATGAGCAGCGGGTCCTTGTCGTTCAGCCGCAGGCGCTTCAAGTTGCGCGTGGAGATTTTTTCCAGAATGTCGCGCGTCAACTCGCTGCCCTTGGTCAGCAAACGCTTGTTGGTGCGCTCGTCGTGCAGGTCGGCGGTCAAAGTCTGTCCGCCCAGCAAGTCGTTCAAGCGCTTCAAGCGTTCGTCCGTGAGAATGCGGATTTCATCGGCCAGGTTCTTTTCCAGCTTGGCGACCTGCGCGGCTTCGATGGCCTTGTGGCGTTCGTCCTTCTCCGCACCCTTGCGGCAGAAGATCTTCACGTCCACGATGGTGCCTTCGATGCCCGGCGGGCAATAGAGCGATGCGTCCCGCACGTCCCCGGCCTTTTCACCGAAAATCGCGCGCAGCAGCTTTTCTTCCGGCGTCAGGGTGGTTTCGCCCTTCGGCGTTACCTTGCCTACCAGAATGTCGCCCGGCTTCACCGTCGCGCCGATGCGGATCACGCCGCTCTCGTCCAGATTGCGCAGGAAGCTTTCGTTGATGTTGGGAATGTCGCGAGTGATTTCCTCGGGACCCAGTTTGGTGTCGCGTGCTTCGATTTCGTACTCTTCGATGTGAATCGAAGTGTAGTAATCCTCCTCGACCAGCTTTTCGCTGACGAGAATCGCGTCCTCGAAGTTGTACCCGCGCCAGGGCACGAAGGCCACCAGCACGTTGCGGCCGAGCGCTAGCTCGCCGCGATCCGTGCAGGGACCGTCGGCCAGCACTTGACCCTGCTTCACGCGGTCGCCCGCGCGCACCAGCGGCTTCTGGCTGATGCAGGTGTTCTGGTTCGAGCGCTTGAACTTCGTGAGCAGGTAGATGTCCGACCCGACTTCGCGGCTCAGTACGCCGGACTGATCGGATTCCACGCGCACGATCACGCGCTCGGAGTCCACCTGGTCCACGATGCCATCGCGCTTGCACACGATGACAGCGCCGGAATCGCGAGCCGTAACGCGTTCCATGCCGGTCCCCACCAGCGGTGCGTCGCCACGAATCAGCGGCACAGCCTGGCGCTGCATGTTCGAGCCCATCAACGCGCGGTTGGCGTCGTCGTTCTCGAGAAACGGAATCAAGCTGGCTGCGACCGATACCAGCTGCTTCGGCGAGACGTCAATGTAGTCAACTTCCTCGCGGCTCTTCAGCACGAAGTTGCCGGCCTGGCGGCAGTTCACCAGTTCCGTGGTGATGCGTTCTTTTTCGTCGAGCGACGCGTTGGCCTGCGCTACGACGTAGCGATCCTCTTCCCAGGCGGAGAGGTAGAAGCAATGCGCCGCCCAAACGACGCGCCGCCGCTTCAGCTCTTCGTTGGCGTCTTCGACTTTTTCCTTCTCGACGATTTCCCCGGCTTTGAATTCGCTGTCGCCGGAGTTGACGATCTGCACGAAGTCAATCACGCGCCCGTTCTTCACCTTGCGATACGGCGATTCGATGAAGCCGAATTCGTTGATGCGCGCGTAGGAAGAAAGCGAGCTGATCAAGCCGATGTTCGGGCCTTCCGGCGTTTCAATCGGGCAAATGCGGCCGTAGTGCGTCGGGTGCACGTCGCGGACTTCGAATCCCGCGCGCTCACGCGACAAGCCGCCTGGTCCCAAGGCCGAAAGGCGCCGCTTGTGCGTGATTTCGCTCAAGGGGTTGGTCTGGTCCATGAACTGCGAAAGCTGCGAGCTGCCGAAGAATTCGCGAATCGCCGCCATGACGGGCTTGGCGTTCACCAAATCGTGCGGCATGGCTGTCGACATTTCCTGGTACACGGACATCTTTTCCTTGATCGCGCGCTCCATGCGCACCAGGCCGATGCGGAACTGGTTTTCCAGGAGCTCGCCCACGGCGCGGACGCGGCGGTTGCCCAAATGGTCGATGTCGTCCACCGAGCCCACGTTCTTGCGCAGCTTCAGCAAATACTTGATCGCCGCGACGAAGTCCGAAGGATCGAGCGTGCGCTTCTCCAGCGGAGTCTCCAGGCCCAGTTTGATGTTGAACTTCAGCCGGCCTACCTTGCTGAAATCGTACTTGCGCGCGTCGAAAAACATTCCGTTGAAGAGCGCCGTGGCGGTTTCCAGCGTCGGAGGATCGCCCGGACGCAGCTTGCGGTAGATTTCGATCAGCGCTTCCTTCGGCGAACGGATGGAGTCTTTTTCCAGCGTGCGCGTGACGATGATGCCGGTGTCGTCGCGGTCCGGGAAGCAGACATCCACTTCCGTGATGCCAGCTTCGGCGATCGAAGCCCACATTTCCGCGGTCAGCGCTTTGTTGGCTTCGAGCAGCACTTCGCCGGTCTGGCGGTTCACCAGTTCGCTTACGGTTACAGCTGTTTCCAGGTCAGCCACGCCGATTTCGGCTTGGGTGACGCGCGCCTTCACCAGTTCCTTGTAGAGTGGTTCGGTGATGCGCTTGTGCGCGCCCACCAGAGTCTCGCCGGATTTCGGATGCTTGATTTCCTTTGTCAGCTTGCGGTCGATCAAGCCTTCCGAAGCGTTCCAGTACAGCTCTCCCTCGCGCAGCGAAATGCGCTCCACTTGATAGAAGGTGCGCAGGATGTCTTCGTTCGACTTCAACCCCAGCGCGCGCAGGAAAATCGAGCCGAGGAATTTGCGCTTGCGGTCAATGCGCACGTACAGGATGTTCTTGGTGTCGTACTCGAACTCCACCCACGATCCGCGGTACGGAATAATCTTGCCGAGGAAGTAACTGCGGTTGTTCGACGTTTCAAAGAACACGCCGGGAGAACGGTGCAACTGGCTGACGATGACGCGTTCGGTGCCGTTGATGATGAACGTGCCGTTCTCGGTCATCAGCGGAATATCGCCGAAGAAAACTTCCTGCTCTTTGATGTCGCGAATGGACTTCGCGCCGGTATCCGGATCCTTGTCGTAAATCGTCAGACGAATCGTCACCTTCAGCGGCGCGGAATAGGTCATGCCGCGTTCCTGGCATTCGTTCACGTCGTACTTCAGCTGCAGCGTGACGGGATCGCCGCACTTATTGCAAAAAGTCGGCGTGTTCTTGTTGAACGTGCCGCACTTGGCGCACAGTACGTCGCCGGTCTTGTAAGGATTGGTGACGACCGAAGCTCCGCAATTGCGGCAGGTGGCGCGCAAATGGTGCAGGCCGCGCAGATGGCCGCACTTGCACTCCCAGTTTCCGATCGCATAATCGACGAAATCCAGTTGCGAGAGGCCACGAAAATCCTGTATCGGAAACACGGAGGCGAAGACCGACTGCAAACCGGAATCTTCCCGCTCGCTCGGCAGCAAATCCATCTGCAAAAACCGTTGATAGGACTTCTTCTGCACGTCAATCAGGTTCGGAATCTGCACCGTGGTCTTGATTTTTGCAAAGTCCAGGCGTGCTCGTTCCCGATTGGCGCGATTACCGTTGCGATTGCTCATGGACCATCCTTAAATATAAATTCATGCCGGAAATGACGATGCGGGTAGACACCCGCCCCGTCAGTCCGGGAAGGACGTATTGTGAAGTGCCAGGATCCTCAGGAGTGCGCGCGTACGCGAATTCCTTCGCGGCCCGTCCGCAATGGTTTCGCGGGCCGCACTGCCAGGCGTTACTTGACTTCGACTTTCGCGCCGGCGTCTTCGAATTTCTTCTTGATGGTGGCCGCTTCTTCTTTGTTGACGCCCTCTTTCACCGTCTTGGGAGCGCCATCCACCAGATCCTTGGCTTCTTTCAAGCCCAGGCTGGTGACTTCGCGGACCGCCTTAATCACGTTGATCTTGTTGGCGCCGACTTCGGTGAGTACGACGGCAAATTCCGTCTTCTCTTCCGCCGCTGGCGCGCCTGCGCCACCGCCGCCGGCTACCATTACGGGCGCTGCCGCTGCCGCCGATACTCCGAAGGCTTCTTCCATCTTTTTTACGAGGTCAGAAGCTTCGAGCAGCGTGAGACCCTTGATTTCTTCCAGAATCGTTTCGACTTTGCTGGCCATTGCTGTTTCCTATCCTCCTCCGAATTGAAAAACCGTTGCCTTGCTGGGATTGCGGTGCTGCTCAGTTGTTGGCACGACTTTAGGGCTGAACCGCTTCGGGCGCCGGTGCTGTACTGCCCGCACCGCCTGCGTTGCCGCCGCCCGCAAACTTGTTGGCCTTCACTGCCTCGCTCGTCACGACTGCCAGATTTCGCGGCAGAGCTGCCAGCGCCGTGGCGACGCGCTGCGCCGGAGCATTCAGCAGGAACATCACCTTGCTGATGAGTTCTTCCTTGCTCGGCAGGTCTGCCAGCTGCTTGATTTCCTGAATGGAAATGACGCGCCCTTCCACCCAGCCGGCGCGAAATTGAAACGCCGGAACATCCTTAGCGACCTTGGTGAGAATTTTCGCCAGCGCCACCGGGTCCGTCTTGGTGTAGGCGATCGAGTTCGTGCCCTTCAGATTCTTCAGCAAACCTTCCGGAGGCGTGCCGGTTCCTGCGCGCTCCGCGACCGTGTTCTTCACCACCTGATATTTTCCACCGGCGGCTTCCACGCTGCGGCGCAGCTGCGTATCCTGTTCCACCGTAATTCCCTGAAACGTCGAGAGAATCACCGTCGAGACAGTCGCCAGCTGCTTTTTCAGATCTTCCGCCTGCGTGACCTTTTCGGACTTCTTCTTCATGCCCCAATCTCCCTGTCGCGCGTTCTGCCTACGCTGCTGCCGCTACCGCCGTATCCGCTTCCGCTTCCTCGATCAGAATTCCTGGGCCCATCGTCGAGGTGAGCGTGATTTTCTTGATGAACTTGCCCTTGGCCGCCGCTGGCTTGGCCTTGATGATGGCCGCGAGCAGTGCATGCGCGTTGTCCGCCAAATTCTTCGCGGTAAAGCTGATTTTGCCCACCGGTGAGTGAATCAGCCCCGTTTTATCGAGACGGAATTCCACTTTACCGGCCTTGATTTCCTTGATCGCCTTCGCCACGTCGGTCGTCACCGTGCCAGTCTTCGGGTTCGGCATCAGGCCACGCGGTCCCAGAACCTTGCCCAGCTTGCCGGCCGAGCGCATCATGTCCGGCGTTGCGATCACCGCTTCGTAATCCGTCCAGCCGCCTTGAATCTTTTCCACAATGTCTTCGCCGCCCACAAAATCCGCGCCCGCTTCCTGCGCCTCGCGAATCTTCTCGCCGCCGGCGATCACCACCACGCGCTTGGATTTTCCCAGGCCGTGCGGCAGCACCACCGTGCCGCGCACCATCTGGTCCGACTGCTTGGAATCCACGCCCAGATTCAAAACCAGCTCGACGGTCTCATCGAACTTCACGTAATGAACTTTGCGCAGTAGCTCTGCGGCCTCTTCCAGCTTGTAGGGACGCGCCTCGACCTGCTTGCGCGCCCGATCGATATTTTTCCCGCCGACTTTTGCCGAACGACCCATCGTTTTTCTCTCCTGCGCAGTTAAGAACTACTTGCGTCCGTTTTCGGTGCGGACTCCTGCGCGTGCTGCCAAACTAATCGCTGACCTCTACACCCATATTGCGCGCCGTTCCCCGGATCGATTTCACGGCGGAGGCAAGGCTCATGGTGTTCAGGTCCGGCAGCTTCAGCTTGGCGATATCTTCCACCTGCTTCGCCGTCAGCTTGCCGACTTTGTTACGGTTCGGCTCGGGAGAGCCTTTCACGATCCCCGCCGCGCGCTTGATCAGCTCGGAAGCCGGCGGCGTCTTCATGATGAACGTGAACGTGCGGTCGCTGTAGATCGTCACCAACACCGGAATGATCATGCCATCGGGCTCTTTGGCCGTCTTGGCATTGAACTGCTTGCAGAAGTCCATGATGTTCACGCCGTGCGGGCCCAGCGCGGTGCCCACGGGCGGCGCCGGTGTGGCCTTCATGGCGGGCAACTGCAGTTTTACGGTAGCCTGTACTTTTTTTGCCATCTCTTCCCCGTTTTACTTCACTTCTTCGTTTCAGAGCGCGGCGCATTCGAGCGCGCGGCGCATCTTGGGTTACGCTACTTTTTCCACCTGCGCGAAATCCAGTTCCACCGGCGTCGAGCGTCCGAAAATCGTCACTGACACCTTCAGAGTCGAGCGGTCGGAATTCACTTCTTCCACCACGCCTGTAAAGTTCGCAAACGGCCCCTCGCCGATGCGGACTTTCTCGCCGCGATCGAACGACAGCTTCGGTTTGGGCTTCTCCGCCGTGGTCGTCGCGCGGTTCAAAATATTCTGCACTTCTTCTTCGGTCAGCGGCGAAGGCGTCTGCCCCGAGCCGACGAATCCCGTGACGCGTGGCGTGGAGCGCACGACGTGCCAGGTGTAATCGTCCATATCCATTTCCACCAGCACGTAGCCCGGATAGCACATGCGCGGCGAAATCACTTTCTTGCCGCCGCGCACTTCCACCACCGATTCCGTCGGGATAATGATCTGCCCGATCTTGTCGGTCAGCCCGAACGCCGCGACGCGGCCTTCCAGGCTTTCTTTTACTTTCTTCTCGAAGCCCGAGTAGGTGTGGACGATGTACCACTGCTTCGTCGAGGGGATCGCCCCCGCGGCGGCGGCTTCGTCGTGCCCTTCGGGCATTTCCGGCACTGCGTTCAAGTCGCTCACTTCGTTGCCTTCGTTGCTCGCGTTGGCTTCTTCAGAATTTCTTTGCATATTTCATCAACCAGCCGATGACCTGTGTGCAGATCGAGTCGGTCAAAAAGAAATAGACGCCGAAAAACGCCACCGTCACAGTCACCACGATGGTGGTGGAAATCACGTCTGCGCGCGACGGCCAGTTCACCTGCCGCATTTCCACGCGCACATCGTGCAGAAACGAGCGAAAACGCTTCGGGTAACCACCCAGCTTCTGCACCGGCTCCAAAAGCGCAAACCCGCTTACGCGGTGGGATTCTTCGTCTCGGTTCGTGCGTATCGCGTCGGCCATTTCACTCCGTGTCCTAATCCGCTAATCCAGCTACGTTCCCTGCCCGCTTCAGCGCCAACAAACTGGCAGGGGAGGAGGGATTCGAACCCCCACTCTCGGTTTTGGAGACCGATGGTCTACCGTTAAACCTACTCCCCTAAATTCGAGCTTGCGGCTCGAATTTAGCGCTAGAGCCCGCAAGCGATGGCGCCGGAAACATCCGCCGACGCCTTGTGCATCCGGCTTATTTCACTTCCTTGTGGCCGGTGTGTTTTCTGCACGTGTTGCAGAATTTAGACGTTTCCAACCGCTCGGTGTGCTTGCGGCGATTCTTGGTCGTCGTGTAGTTCCGGTTTTTACAATCGTTGCACTGCAGCGTGATGATTTCTCTCATAGTCGTTTACTCGATGATCTCGGCAACCGCTCCGGCGCCCACGGTGTGCCCGCCTTCGCGAATCGCGAAGCGCAAGCCCTTCTCCAAGGCTACCGGTGTGATCAGCGTAATCTCACACGATATGTTGTCCC
>Ga0308309_10000063_pt1 | contig 99173 bp, 80 predicted proteins | sample HubBroMetageWFT5_FD_192491 | JGI IMG/M metagenome (GOLD analysis project Ga0308309, IMG submission 192491) | Warmed and freeze-thawed soil microbial communities from the Hubbard Brook experimental Forest, New Hampshire - Hubbard Brook CCASE Soil... | ecosystem: Environmental > Terrestrial >...
TGTATGGCTTGAAAGCGGCGTTTCTCCAAGGCATCAAAATCGCGAGGCACTCCAGCAGGGTTTCCCATATCTGGTTAGACGCAGCATATCCGAAAAAGGTCCGCTATATTATGCGAGATTCAATAGGCTCTCTGAACGTCGTGAGCGATGGGCTTGGGCGCTACTTGAGGCTGGCGACGTATGCGACGAGCGCATTCATCTCGTCTGGCGACAACTCCGGCGTGGGCATGCCTCCGGCTTTCATCTTGGCGGTCGGATGGCGCAAGAGCTCCGTGATTTGGTCGGTAGAAAATTTCGCGCCTGTGCCGATCAGCGCGGGTGCAGCGGCCGTACCGACTCCGCCTTCGCCGTGACACGCCGTGCAGTAGTGCGACTCGAAAATTGCCTTTCCTTTGGCGGCGAGCGGATCGGCCAGCGCCACATTCGCGGCGGCGAGCGAAGCGGAAGAAAGCTCCGGCTCGAACGGCTCGCTCATGTACGCAACTTCTTCCGCTTTCTGCTTGGCGAGTTGCTGCGCGATTTCGGGATCGCGGCGGTCCAGATCTTTGCTGCGCAGTCCCAGCCCTATGAGCGCGCACATTACGAATAGGTAGGCGGACATCGCAACGGGACGTTTCCACGGACGGCGCTCGACGCTGCGATCGAGAAACGGCAGCGCGACAACGGCGAGAGCGAGGACCGTAGGAATTACGAGTACACCGATCACCGACGCAGCGCCGTGCCAGTATTTGAGCCACTGAAAAATCGGCAAGTAATACCATTCGGGCCGCGGGATGTACTGGGCGTCTGCTGGATTGGCCGGGGGACCGAGTTGCACCGGCATGAAGAAGGCGAGGCACCCTAAGCCGATTATGAGCAGGGCCGTCAGGGACAAGTCCATCAGGATTTGGCGCGGATAGAAAAACTCCGCCTTCTGCGTGGGTTCCAACGGATCTTCGGTGAATGGACCAGCAGCGCCGACTTTGCGAAAGAGAAAAAGGTGCGAAGCGACCAGTGCGAAGATGCACGCGGGAATCAAAAACACGTGGGCGACAAAAAAGCGCGAGATGGTCAGAGTGCCCATGTCCGTGCCGCCGCGCATCAGACGCTTAACGCTTTCCCCGATCAGAGGCATTTCGCTGGCGGCGTTGGTGCCAACGGCGGTGGCGAAGTAAGGGCAATCAAAATCCCCCCTTTCCTGGAGACCAGGAAAAAACGGGGGATGGAATGAAAGAAGAGTTGCGCGCCGCGCTTTACGCCAGAGTCAGCACCGTAAATTCAGGACAGGACCCGAGCATGCAGATTGCGGAGTTGAAGGAATATTGCGCACGTCGCGGTTGGAAAGTCGCAGGACTGTATGTGGACAAGGGAATCTCGGGGGCAACTGATTCACGTCCGCAACTAAACCGCCTTATGGAAGATGCGCATCGACGTGCGCACGACGTAGTCATTTGCTGGAAATTTGACCGTTTTGCAAGAAGCAAATCGCACCTGCTGAGGGCGGTGGAAACATTCCGTGCCCTGGGCATCGATTTCGTTTCGGTGACGGAGCAAATCGACACGAGCACTCCAACTGGAAAAATGGTTTTTACGATTCTGGGTTCTGTCGGTGAAATCGAAAGGTCCTTGTGCGTCGAGCGGGTGAAGTGCGGCATGCGGAACGCTCGTGCAAGAGGAAAATTAATTGGGCGTCCGCCATTGCGGAAATTCTCACAGGTGGAGATGGAACAAATTCAATCAGCGCGGAAGAAGAATCAGAGCGTTCGGCGGCTCGCGCTTTTGCACAAAACGACGCAGTACACGGTTGGCCGGATTCTGGCGGGGCAGTATGGACGCTCTTAAAACCATTTCCTTTCTTGAGGGTGAAATCGACATGACCCGCTACGTGGCCTATCAACAAGATACAGGAACCGGCTCGGGACACCCTTTTTTGCATTTGGTTCCGGCGGGAGCTACCAGTCTCAGCCAGCGGCAGATATCGGCGGGAGTCCACCACAATCAGCCAAAACCAGCCAAAAACAGGTCAACTTGGGTCGACTTCGGACGAAATCCGACAAAATTCAGTCAGCTTAAGTCGGTTTAAGTCATTTCGAGGGTCACGGCGGGTCAGGGAGAAGCTCAGGAATTCTCTCCCCGAGTCACGGAGACAGTACGGGGTCAGCAGCAGAAGCGTTCTCCATAGCCAGCAGAAATGGCCAGCAGAAGTGGATTAATGGCAAGGAGCAGTTGATGGGACTGTACCGGAGAAAGTGGCGCAATAGCGGTGGAAAGTTCATCACCAATTCACACTGGTGGATGAGCGCTATGGTCGATGGCCGCCAAATCTGTAAGCCCACCGGCGTAATCAATAAAAGGACCGCGCAACAGATTTACGATGCCTGGAGAGCGGAGATATCTCAGGGCCAATTCAATCTGCTCAAGAAAGCGCCGAAGTTCGCGGAGTGGTGCGAACGATATCTCAAAACCGTTGACCACCCCAATACGCGCAAGCGGTATGAAGCGTCGAAAGAAAACCTCATATCCTTCTTGGGTGATGGTGCACGGTTGGACCACATCTCCACTACTCGCATTGAGCAGTTCAAGCAGAAGCGCCGAACAGACAAAGTGAAGGCGGCGACGATTAATCGGGACCTCCGATTCCTGGCTCAAATCCTGAAGCAAGCGGAGAGGGAGCGGTATCTTGCGCGAAGCCCGTTCAATCTCACGAGATTCTTCCTGAACGAGAGCAAGGACAGAAGGAAACCCCACATCCTCACGTTGGAGGAGCAGGAAAAACTCTTGGCTGTGACTTCGCCGCGCCTTCGAGTATTAACGGTCGTTGGCGTGGAAACCGGAATGAGAACGGGTGAAATGCTCAAACTCCAGTGGAAGGATATCGACTTGCTGAACGATGAGATTCAAGTGGGCCGCAGCAAGACTCTGGCCGGAATGAGGGCGGTCTCGATTTCGGCTCACTGCAAAACAGAGCTGTTACGGTGGCGGAGCCTCGTTGGTCCAGAATTTTCGGAATGGGCATTCCCGAACTTTGCGAACCGACGGCATCCGTTACAGCGTGGTGGACGGAAGGCTTGGGCAAAGGCATTGAAAACGGCGGGACTGCCATATTTTCCGATTTACCACCTGCGACACACTTTCGCCTCCAGATTGACGGCGGCAGGTGTATCGCCTCTTACGATTGCGCGTATGCTGGGGCATTCATCCACTCAGATTGTTCCGAGGTACGCGCAGGTGATGGACCAAAACCGGCTCGACGCCATGAAGAAATTGGAAGAGTGGAAGAAAGCGGCCGTCGCCAGTCACGAGGCTGCCGAATCGCCGTCGAATGAATCAACCGATGGAATGCCGGAATAAAATCTTCAAGTCGACCCAACTCAAAATGTCGTATATACAGGTCACCACAGTCCATGTCCAACACATACGGTATTTCTGAGCAAGTTGAGCGAGAGATTCGAGCGAGAGACAAATCTTGCGTATATTGCCGAATTTCGATGAAGCATCCCCCTCACGCAAGGTGCGCTTCCGGAGCAACCATAGAGCACTTCAATAACGACGGACCCTTCCAAGAAAAATATAACGTGGCGATTTGCTGTCGGCGCTGCAATTCCAGCAAAGGAACCATGAGTCTGTCCGCTTGGTTCAAGACGCCTTACTGTCTCCGGAGGAAAATAAACGAAGAGACCGTGTCAAAGCCGGTCAAGGAATATATGCGGTTGAAAAAGCGGTCTTAATTCCCGGTCAGTTACCGGTAAATGCTGGCAGCGTTTATCAGGCACTAGCCCGTTGTGCGCTTATTGACTGGACTTCCGCGCCGTCGCAAAATGTGCGAATGAAGCAACTTTTCTGTGCAATTGCGATTTCGTTTTGCCTCTTCCCTCGATGCGCATTCGGGTACTGTGGCGTTCCTGAGATAAGAGCAAACGGAGAGTATTTTCAAAGCGATGTCGTGTTCACCGGCACCGTCATATCGAGTCGATATACAGACCGCGATGTTGGTGGCTGGTATTATCGCGTCCGCGTGACGAGAGTTTTTCGAGGACCCACACAGGCCGAATTTTCCGTATACACGGAAGATAGCGACATCCGTTTCCCTCTTGAGAAAAACCGCTCCTATCTTCTTTTCGCGTACAGGAGGCATGGGCGTCTCGAAATTGACACTTGCGGCAATTCCGGTTTGCTCTCGACAGCGGCTGAATCGATTCGCAGCATCGAGGCCATTCCTCAGGCGTTGCCGTTCGGCGTTATCGAAGGCTGGGTGGCTGCAGAAACCGATGGCATTGACGTGTCAGGAGTGCGAGTAACCGTTCGCGGCCATTCGCGAAACTACACAGCGGTTACGAACAGGGATGGCTGGTTCGAATTCCGTGCTCCCGCGGGCGCGTACAAAGTTGATTTTAGTTCAGGAGAATATTACCTAAATGGCGGCGATTACTTTAGGTACGACCCGAACCATTTCGTCCTTCATGCGGGAGAAACCGCCTCACTTCAGGTCGTTTCGGTGCGGCACCTAGCCCGATAACTCCTGAGTTGTCGCGTTACCGGTAACTTGGGTACTGGGACCGACTTTACCGGTTAGCGTTAATCAGTTGGGCGGAGTTTTGCCGTTCACCGGACGACAAATCGGTCATCAACGCTCTCATTTCGGTTAGCCAATTTTTCCCATGCGACAACGGCTTCGAGCGAGCAGGATTGTTGAATGCGAAGCACGGTTCCGGCGGTGGCTAAAACAGTGAACATCTCCTTGCAGTCTTTTCCGGTGCTCGGAAGAACGATAACGGCGCGGTCTTCCGTCGTCGGAGGCTTCGAGGCAGGTTTGTCCTGAATTTTTCCTTGTTCGATTATTCTCACTGCTTCTTTTAGCCGGTCGTCGTATTCCTTCTTCGCGCCTTCGCGAGAACCTAGATGCACCAAGTAGACGTAAACCTTTACTTGATTCGCAGTTTCGTATGTCATGCCGCTAAAGGCGAAGCCGTTTTTAGTACTTCCGTTAGACATCATTACAAGTTTGAATTTCATCTCCACTTGCGGCGTCGTTTCCGGACTGCTCTGTTGAGTTGCGGGCCGCTTCGTATCGGCCTGTTGTCCCGTTGGAGTCGGCGATTGTGACCCGTAGGCAGCCGTCGCGGAGAGGCAAATCGCAATAATCGTTGATAGCACTGTTTTCATTTCAGGCCGCCTTCCTGTCAGCCCTAACGAAACATGCTCGGAGGTGTAAACGGGCCCACATCGTCGTCCCTCTTCACTTTCAATCGAGGAGGGAAAAATTGGGCGAGCATTACGGCAAGCCAAACCGAACCGAACCACCACGCTATGAGCATCGTTACACATGTCCATAGCCCCGCTTCGACGCCCCAAAAGCGTAACGCGATAAGCAGCAGGGGCAGTGTCGAGACTAGGATTATGCGACCATAATCGGGGGAATAGCAGACTTCGATTCCACACGAAGGGCAAAGCCGCGAATTTCCCAAGACCATGGCATCCCTCAGACTAACCCTCAGGTCATTGGGTAAGAGCGTCGCGGCACAGTTCGGGCACACAAAAATCATCATGGCAATCGTGTGAATCCTGCGAACTGGGTTGATTCACTCGGCATCTGCCGACACTACCACAAATCCACGTCTTAGCTGACAGACCCAACCCAACTCCCGATAAGTCGTAACCGGAAAAGTCAAATTGCCTGAAATCCACTTGGACGGTTACAGCGTTAATCACGAGTTTCCTTTCCGTCGAATCACGCTGTTGCCACAATAGGACGGGACTTTTATAATCGCGCCACGGAGGGGCATGCCATGAATCGAAGCTTTGGCCGTCTTTTCGCGGTCATCCTCGCATTCGGGACGTTTGGTGCGCATCGCTCGTTGGCTTGTACATGTCTGAAACCGTTTACAGCTGTGGGCAATTGCGCCGATTTGAAAGCAACGGGCCCCAGCTTCGTCGGAACCGTTATTGATATTGAAAATCCGCCGGACGAACGGCGAGGTGCTGACCAAAGCGGTTTTTCCCGTTACCGATTTCGAGTGGACGAAAACATCAGTGGATTCGAGGATAAGGAGATTGATGTTTACTCAGGGCGAGGTGTTGGGGACTGCAGTTACCATTTTCGGTGGGGCCAATCGTATTTCGTGACACCGTACAAGGCGGAGTTGAAGAATTTCTATGGGGTCGAGCCGGGAAAATTTGTGGCGGGGATATGTACGGAAACTCAGCTAGCGGCGAGAGCGGGCGCTCTGCTCGCGGAACTGAGAGCGCGAAAACGCGGGTCAGTGGTCGAGGGTGTGCTGCGAACGAAGGAACAGCCGAATGACTATAATCACGAGATGCCCGACGTCACTGTGGAACTGCGGGGTAACGACATTACGCTCTCGACGCAGACGGACACACACGGCGTTTATCGATTTGTTGGGATTCCTGCGGGAACATATCAGCTCGCAGCAAAGTTGCCGCCGGATTTTCCGCGCCTAGCTAACATGCTCAGCGACACTCCCCCGTCGATTACGATTTCCGACCAAGCGTGTTACCCAAAGGATATTTTTGCGCTGCCAGCCGCCCAAGTCGCACCGTAAGCATGCAGGGTCGCTGCTCTCTGGGATTCCTAACTCCTGATTAGCAGTTTGTTGAAAAAGGCTCCTGAACTCGCCATTACGAGCGCAGCGGGGAATTCCTCATCGCTAAAACCCAACAAGAAGAGAGATTCTGTGTCGCAGCGCACCTCGAAATGACGACCAGAAAGAGTTTTTCCACAAACTGTTAGTCGCGTAAGCGGAAACTACGTTACGGTCGAACGAAAAAGTACTACAGTACACCGAAGGTGGTGTCACGCGGACCTCGAAGCGGCGGCCCTGTTCCGTATGGTGATTTTGAGCTTTCCTCGGCGAAAACCGATGAGAACTTTTGAAAAAGTACTACATATTTACTACATGCGGCTTTTTAGGCCACCGGAATGTTCGGCGCGATTCGTGCAAATAATATAAAATCACGCAGTTACAACCGTGGGGGCCCGTAGCTCAGCTGGTTAGAGCAGCGGACTCATAATCCGTTGGTCCTAGGTTCGAATCCTAGCGGGCCCACCAACCAATCGCTAAGTCGACACGTTGCAATCAGTTGATTTGCCCGGTTTCCGCGCCGTCCTCTAATTTGAGAACATCTGAGAACAATACTCCCGCGACTCGTTCGACGGCGCGACGTTGCGAGTCGGGGATTGCGTGTGCGTAAGTATTGAGCGTGGTACCAAGATCCGAATGACCCCCAAGTGACTGTGCGGTCTTGATAGACTCGCCCACTTCCGCAAGCAACGTCGCATGAGTGTGCCGGAACGAATGCCAGGAGATGCGTGGCTGTTTGATTCGGTCACACGCGGGCGCGAGCACGCGGTTGTAGAGATTCTTCGAGCTAAGTGGGGTACCGGTTCGTGTCCTGAATACCATTTCATCGGGCGAATTCAAAGCCTTCCTCGTGCTCGAACGCTGACGCGATACGGCCGATCTCCGTTTTGTCGAGACCGTGCCGCCCAGCACACCACGAAGATTATCTCGCCTCACCCTACTAGATCGAGTGTGCGGATAAACACAGACCCGTCCGTTTCTGTGGCGCCGGCGAGATATTTCTTGCGCGCCTCTTCTTCAATCGCTTGCCTGTTGGTCCTGAAAACTTCGAGCTTGTCCTTGTTATCGCCCTTGAAGTAATCGTCCAGCGCTTCTTGGTTGATGGCGCATTGGACGCGGGTTTCGCCGTCCTGTCCCCAGAAGACGACAACCTCGCGATCAAAAATAAATGCCTCTCGCGGGTCTGGGAAGCGTAGTTCGTGCGCGGCCTCCGGTTCGACGCTGTCACGGAGTTCGCCCGCCGCGGTGCCCTGTGCGTTGAAACCGTCAAACGCCTCGTTGACGACCGCTTCAAGCGCGGTTACCTCTCTGTCCGTCAGTTTCTCGAATTCGCCTGTGCGTCGCCGCTTGGGCAGCTTTCCCTTGTTCTGCCGTATGAACATCAGCAGGTTCTCGGCAAGCCTGTCGGGCATCTCGACCGTATTCATGATCCGGCTCAGTGCTTCATCGTGCCGGCGCAGATAGTCGATTTCGCGGGGCAAGTCCTGCTCGACCGTCCGCAGAACGCAGGAATACAGAAACTCCGCCGCTTCCGTCGCATCGAAGTAGCGATAGAGGTCCGCCGTATCGTTCAGCACTTCGACGTTCCGCTGCGGCGTTGGCCGCCACTCGATGAAATTCTTCAGCGGTCCTGAGTGATCCCGCAGGGTTTTTCGATATTCTTCGATTCGGTCGTACATCACCGAAGAAACCGGGAAGACCATGCCCGCCGGGGTGAATTTCCTTTCGGCCAGAACATGCTGGACGAGGCAGCGGTGCAGGCGTCCGTTACCGTCCTGAAACGGGTGAACGTAGACGAAGCCGAACGCAGTTGCGGCCGCCTGTATGACGGCATCGATGCCGTCCTCGCTCATGCGGTCGTTCGCATCGAACAGGCCCTTCACAAGGTTGTTGAGGTCCTGCGGGCGGGCGCCGATAAATTCGGGCAGCGGGTCTCCGTTTCGGTCGCGCTCCCCAAGAAACACGCCGTCGGGCCGCAGGCCGACATGGACGAACCGGTTGTCTTCGATCAGCACGGCCTGAAGGCGGACCATTTCATCGACGGTCAGTTTGTTCTTGCCCGCTTGCAACACCGCCCGGCCCCAACGTTCAAGCCGGTTGCGCGGCGGACGCTCGCCCTCGATCTCGAAGCTCGCGCGGCTGTCCGCCAGCAGCAGGAAGCTCGCGGCGCGCGCGACGAGGTGGCCCCCGACGCGGCTGACAGTCTCGGCAGCCTTGCCCGCCAGCCCCTTGTTCGTAAATTCCGTCAGCAGTTTCGTGCGCCGCACGACCGGGTAGAAGCCCCCGCTTCCAAGAAGGTTGTCGCGCACCCGATGGCGCTTCGAGAGACGCGGCTTGCCCGTGAAGTGCGCGTCCGGGTCGAGAAGATCCACGGCCGGCACGCCCGGATCGTCGGGCACGTTGAGCTTGCGGCCCGTCAGCAATTCGAAGAGATACCAGGCGCGACGGGAGGGGATTCCCGTTGGCGTTGCTTTGACAAATTCCTCGACGAGCTTCGCGTCGACGGCATCGAAGACCCGTTTGAGAATGAGCAGGTCGAGATTTTCGTTCCGCAACGCGAAATTGAGGTGATCGCCGAAGGTGTCTCCGGGCCAGTACCGTTTGTCGAAGATGCGCCAGTCTCCCCCATCGCGGAAACTTCCGCTGACATGCCTGGCTGAGACGGACGCCGACTTTCGTACCGGGCCTTTGACTCCGAGTGCCTGAACAAGCGCAGCCCATCCTGCGATCCGGGTTCCTTCGGGGATGGCCAACCCCTGAAATGTCTTTGACCCATCGTTCGAAATCTTCATCGTCGAAATCCTTGTATCGTCTGTCGAAAAATGACTACCATAGATCGATATCATCGAAAAACAGTATAACGTTTATGTCGTCGAAGATAAACTACGAACAGTCGAAAAATATAAACAATACGGCTATCGCGTCGAAAACTAGTAATGCCTTTTCGTTACAACGTGTTGCCGGGCCCATAGAAGAGCCATTTGTTGAGTGCCCGGCGTTTCTCCAACCGGGCCCTGCTCGCCCTGCTGACCCCCCGAGCCTTTAGTTCCGGCCATCCGGTGACAATCACCCAAGCGAGAAAGCGAGGCGTCCCGCCCCGTTCCGTCAAGCACTGGCCGCGAAGCGCGGGCAGAGGGGTGTCCCCCACCTTCCTCCGCGATGCTCTGTGCAGGTCGGGTGATCCCCCTCCCCTCGCCCCGGTGCTGGACGGAAGTTCCCGCTGATTGGCGCTGGCCTAGCAGGGTTGCATGCGCAACCCTGTCAGCAAGGACAGAAGCCAGCGAGTGATGAGAAAGCAACACAGATTGCCGATACGACCGACCCACTTCGCGTTGCAAAGCAGGTGCCCGTCTAGCCGGATCTAATTCCCGCGACAGAAGGGGCGCTGGCCCTGAGACATTTCCGTGCGCCGAACCCTATGGAACAACTTGAAAACAAAACCCGCCACATACCAGGCTGTATCGTCACGCGCGACGCCGATAGAGGCCAGACGAATCAGCCACATAGCGGTTCTAGAGTTAACCGTTGGTCCTAGGTTCGAATCCTAGCGGGCCCACCACAAACATACAGCTGGGACGCTGACTCGTCCGTAAGGCGTCAGTGCGGCGGCGGCTTTGCGTCTGCTGCTCTAAACGTTGCGCGCTAACGCGGGGGGCCGGGAGGGTTGTCGGGAACTGTATATGGCGCGCCATCGTGCGTGAAGAGGCGAGAGGCTTCTTCGCGATTGAAGGGGCGGGCGCCGCGGCGGCCGAATACGGCGATTTGATTGCCGCTCTCGTCCACGGCGCGATCGCGGTCAATTCCCTTCGACACTGCTAGCGCCGGGCCACTAGTGCGGTACGTTGCGATGAGTTTGGGCGCGGGGCGTGGACTAAAACCGTAAGAGTTGGGCGAATCCTCGGGCGACAAAATTTGCAGCACGCGCAGACCGTTGCGGCCATCGGCTAGGAAGGCGAACGCGCTGGCGTCTACCATGCCGATTTTGATGTCTTGCGCGTCGTTGATTTTCCCATCGCCGTTGAACATTCGATCGAGCCGCGGTTGTTCCGGCTTTTCGACGTCAACGATGGCCACGCCGTCTTTGCCGTCTGCGACGTAAGCGTAGGTGCGCGCGACGTAAAGATTGCGCGTGTCTGCGAGAGGCACTACGGCTTTCGGGACGAGCTGCGGGTGATCCAGCGCCGCTACGTCGAGAACTTTCAGGCCATCGCGATCGACCACGAATGCGTAGTGAAATTGAATCGCGATTCCGCGCGGCTCGTGCAGGTCTGGCGCGCCGATTTGCGCGGTGACGCGCGGCTTCAGTGGATCGTTGAGATCCACAACCACCAGGCCGCGATCGCAGAGCATGTACGCGTACGTTCCGGCGATGGTGATGCGCCGGGCACCGTTGAGAATCCCATCTGGATTGAAAGCGAGGGCCCGCTTCAGGAAATTATTGCGTGGATCGCCATCGAGCAGCGTGCTGACTCCGGGTGACTTGCTTTGGGGATCGGGATCGCCCACGACGACGAGGCCTTCATATTTGTCCGCAACATATAAGTAGGCGTAGAGCGGATGGATGGCCTGCTCTTCGTTCACCGGATTGCGCGCGCGCGCGGGATCGAGCGCCTGCGTGGAAGGACTGGCGACCGCCGTCGCATATTTCGTGCTGACGTAGAGACGCTGGCCGAGCGGAGAAACCGGCGCCGTTATGGTGCGCTCGGAGAAATTCTTATTGTCAACATTGGCCACGTCGTAGACGCGGAAGCCACCTTTGCCGAGCGCGGCGTAGAGATATTCGCCGCGCAGCTGCAGATCCAAGACGTTTCCGATGTGGTGGTAGGCTTCCTGCAGTTCGCGGCCGCGTGCCACGTGCTGCTGATAATCCTGCGGGTAGGCGACGCGCTGCAAATAGCTGCCAATGATCGCGGGCGGCTCATCGTGTTCGGCGACGGCGACCGCGTCAAAGCCCTTCGCGCCATCGGCAACGTAAATGTAACGGCCCATAAAATTCAGCAAGTTCGTGCCCTGTAGCAGCACTTGCGCCATCCAGGCGTTGTTGTCTTTGCGATTGGAAATGTGGCAATCGTCGCAGGACTTGGTTTCCTTGGCGCGGACTGTGTGTGGAACAAACGTGCTGAACGCGGTGCCGCTGAGTCCTTCGGCGGAAACGGTCTGTTGCATGTAGTAAATCCAATCGCGATTCTGATTTTGCGAACTTACGAGGATGGCGCAGGACGAGCGCACCGGCGCGATGCGATGGCCGGTGACGGTGCCGTCGATGCCGAGCATGAAGCCATCGTCGCGCAGAACTTGAAAATTGTACGCGGTCCAGTTGCGCGTGAGCAGGCCTTCATTGTGCAGCATGGGCTTGCGCTGATTGGCCGTCATGGAAAGATGGCAGCCAAAACAATTCGGAGTCCACGAAGTGTGGCAGGCGTAGCAGGTCATGCGGCTATTGGCGTGCGCGAGCTGCGTGGAATCGGATGGAACGTCGCCCCAGGATTTGCCGTCGGTGCGGATGGTTTTGGCCCAGCGCGATTTTTCGCTGTAGTGCGAATTGCCGGGAGTGATGGTGTCCAGCGTTTGCACGACTTCCCATTCTTTGTCCGGTTCAACCATGCTGCGCTGGAGCAATTTGCCGTCGCGGAATTCGAAGCGGCGCGTGTTCCAGGGAGTACGCAGCGCGTCAAAGTGCGTGCCGCCGGCGGGCGATGCGGCGCCGGAAGAAATCAGCGTTGCGCGCGCGTCAATCGTGCCGTGGCAATCCACGCAGTCGAGTTCGACGGCGGCGCGCGGCTCAGCGTAGAGTTTTCCATTGCCGTGGGAATCCTGCTCGAAGTGACAGTCCACGCAGTGCATACCTTTTTCGAGGTGAATGTCCGCGAGGTGCACGGCCTTTTTGAATTTATCGGAATCTTTGGGGCTGACGATTTTATTTTCGGTATCAAGTAGATTGCCCTGGCGATCGCGTTTGTAAACCGCGCGGAAAACCCAGCCGTGGCTGTGAAAATCAGCGAACTGGGTCTGGTCGAGTTGCGCGTTGAATTCCGGGCTGCCTAGTTTTTCGAGGAACTTTGGATCGGACCATAGACCGCGCGCGGCGGCGCCCTCCGGATTGCGCAGCGCGACCTGATACTTTTCTTCCTCCGTGGGATTGTGCTGCTGGCGCGGATACATCGCTGCGCCGTCGGCTTCATTGTCCCACCAGGTGTAGCCGAAATAAGTGGTTTCCATGTTCGTGCCGGGATGCACATGGCAAATCATGCATTGGCTGGAAGGGATCGCGCGCGTGAAGCTGTGGCGTATGGGATGGCCCGACTCATTTTGCGGTATGGTGGGATCGGAGGATGCGCTTTCGCCGAGATGGCCGAAGCGAGCGTACGGGCCGGAATGCTGCGGCGAGCGATCATTGGCGTAAACCACGTGACAAGCGGTGCAGCCGCTGCCGCGATAGTCGCCGGGTTCGTCGTTGGTGCCGGGCAACGAAAGCAGCGGATCGAGCAGGCGCGTTTTCTGCAGACCGAGAAAAACGGGATCGGTGCGGAGCAGAGTGCCGAAGCCGCGCTCGCCGAGCTTGTCGTCCGGGCGGCCGGATTCGTCCTCGCGATTGGGATTGCCGATTTCACCTTTTTTTTCGCCGCCGCGTTCGAATACGCGCAGGATGTTGCCGGGTTGCGATATTTCCCAGCGCTCCAGAGGCGTCAGTTCCGGGACGATGCCTTTCGTACGCGTTTCTTCGGGCGTGGGCGTTGGCACGGTGCGAAGCGTCTGCGGCTGGCCTTCGGCGGAATAGCTTTCGCCGAAACGCGCATTCTTCAGCGGGAAAGATCCGTTGTTATAGAGCGCCGCGCCCCACAACATGCCGCCGTGCGTCATCATGCTGGTCTTCACTTTCAGAACCTCTGGCGCGTGGCATCCGGCGGTGCCGCAGGTTTGCGCAGCGACGCGCAAGTCGCCGGGATTGACGAAGCGCACGTAGGCGTAATTTTCGCGCAGCCATTTGGTGTAGAGGCGCGGGGGATTCCCTGAAACGCCTGCGAGCGCGGAATCCGTGGGCTGCGGATGCGCGCGTTTTTTCAGTTGTTCGTATTCGGCTGCGCCGGGTTGCGTGCCGGATGGCAGAATCGCGGTCGCGTCTCCCCCGTGGCAATCCACACAGGCCAAGCGAACTGTGCCGGTGGTATGCATGGACGGCTCGTCGGTGGCGGTGTGGCAGGAAACGCAACCGGTGTTTTTACGATCGACGTCGGGTTGGGATTGGCCGAGCAGGCTCTGTTGTTGCTGCGCGGGCGATTGGGCATGCGAGCGGCCTTCGAGCAACAAAGCAGCCGCGATGCCTCCGGCCAGCACGAAAAAGACGACGAGCCAGCGTTGTGCACCGCGCTTTCGCGCTGTGGCGCCGCCCAGCGAACCGCTCATTATCGGCATCAACAATTTCGCTCGCTTAGAATTGAAACCGCAAATCAGTGAAAAGTGAAAACATCACTCTGCCCGTATAGATATCTTTCAACCCCTGGCCGGGAATCAACGTGGCCGCACCCGCTGCAATGGAAATATTTTCCGTGAGCGGCGGCCGGTAGCGCACGCCGATGCTGGAATCAACTCCAATCGAGTGATGAATCGGCGACTGGAAAAGAATTTGCTCGAGCGTCTCGGTGCGTTCGAAGCGCAGGTAATTCACGTTGGCAAACCCGCGCAGTTTCGGGGTCAGATCAAAATCGGCCCCAATATTTGCGAGGAAAATCCCAGGGTTCACAAAATTGGCCTGGCCTTCGTCCTTGTTCGAACGCAAATCGGGCAGCAGGCTATCGCCGGAATTCAGCGCGACGCCCGAGCCGGTCAAGCGAATGCTTTCGCGATTCCAGAAGCTGAAGATGCCGCCGGCAAACTCGGGAAAATCGTCAATTGAGTCGAATCCGCGCGCGCGGCTGCTGGAAGGATTGGCCGAGCCAGACGCATAGAAGACGGAACTCTTTATGCGGAACCAATCTTTGTCATAAGAAAGCTCGAGCGCAGCCATCTGCGCGTTGATGGTGACGGCTTTGCCCGCGATGGCGTTGAAACTGTCGTTGCCAAAGGCCTGGTAGAAAGCGTGCGTCAAATTCAGCAGGCCGATGTGGCCGTCGCCAGTCCAACCGAGATAGGCGGCGTGAACGCTGTGCGGGCGAATCATGCCATTCGAAAAAACGGCGCCGATGGGCGCGGGACGCACGAGGAAACCGTTGTCGTCGTAATGGATCGAGGCATCGTCCTTGTTGTAGTGCACACTCAGCTGCGTGCTGTAGCCCTGAAACAGAAAATCCTGACGATATGCATTGGCGATGATTACCTGCTGATTGCGCAGCGCCATGGAATTCAGGCCGCTATTCGTGTTCTTCTCCAGAAAGTTAAAATAGGCGACGTTATATTGCCACCGATTCGAATCCAGATTGCCGAAGAAACGCACACCAGGTTGCTCTTCCACAAACAGGAAGCCGCGAAAATCGCTGTTGAAAGCCTGAATGCCCGCGCGCACGGAAACGAAATCGTAATTCGGGCCGAGATCGTGCAATTTCACTTCGGCGAAAGCTTCCTGCAGGCCGAGATGCGAAGCCAGGCGCGTGGTGCCCTTGGTTACGTCCACGTTCACGACGCCCAGTTCCTGCACATCCAGATAATTCAAGCTGACCACGGGCGTGATGCGGATGCGCCAATCCACCGGACGGAATGAAGTGTCGCCATGAAAAAGATCAAAAGAAAACGCAAAAGTTTGGTCGAGAAAAATCTGGCCGCCTTTGCCGAAAAAATCGCTGCTGCCGGGCCGCGCGGAACTGACGTCGGTGGGCGTGGGCAAGCGGCGGCCATCGAAAAACGTGTCGCTGGTGGCCGTCAGATTCAGAAAAGTTTGCTTGCCGATGATGGGCACGTCGCCCTTCAGTTTGTTGCGATTGAAAGGGTCCCACTTGCTGCCCTTCACGTAAGGATGTTCGCCGCCGATTCCGTAACGGTCCCAATCGGGCATGGCGATGGACCAGCGATCAGGATCGGGATGAAAAACTTGGTCGGGCGGAGGCAGCGGTTCCGGCGCGGGTGGTTGGCCAGATTGCTGAAGGTTGCCATTCTGCAAGGCATTGGGTGGAACTGCGGGCGAAGGCTCGGGCTGAGTGCCTGTTGGCGGATTTGTGGTTCCGGCGGGAAGCTGGGGGAACTGCGGCTGTGGTGGCGCGGCGGAGGGGCTGGCGACGAGCGTGACGTCGCGGACGAGATCGTCACCGGGTTTCAGCTGCAGGGCGGGATTCGTGAATTCCTGGAAGCCTGTTGCGGCAATTTTTAGCTCGTAATCGCCGGGAGCAACGTCAATGAAGCGGAAAACTCCTTGCGCGCTGCTCACTTTTTCGATTTTTTGATTCGTCGCGAGGTTTCGCAGCATGACGCTTGCGCCGATGACCGGCTTCCGGTTCGAATCGCGCACCACGCCTTGTAATGCAGCTTTCTGAGGAGCGCTCTGGCCCGGCAAGCGTTGTTGTGCAACGGATTGCTGGGGCGAGCTCGCGCTGGCGGGAGAAACGAACGCGGACGCGAAGCACAGCAAGCCCAAGAACCAGCACAGACGCGCCGATTTCGAAATAAATATGCGGGATGCGTCGCGCACTCCGTCAGGCCCCGGTGGTCCGGTAAGTTTCGGGGAGAAACAATTGGAATCTTCTCGCGATCACAGTTTTTTCCGAAGCCGGTAAAAGTCTTTGGGTGGCTCCGCAGGCAAAATCTGGTTCCCGATTTTTGCACTATTCAATCACGATTGCACAACTGATTTGCAGAATGATTGAGAACGATGTGCGGCTGTGGTACCAATAGTCCAACCTGATGATTCCGGTGGAAAAGCGAAAGCTCCGAGGGCGGCTGTGGACGCCTGCTGGTGTGCGGACTTGCCTGGTCATCGGATTTTGCCTGGCGCTTGCGGCTTGCGGCGGCGGTGAAAGCGGCGCCAGTGGTGGCAGCGGCGGCGGCGCGTCCACAAATCCGCCACCCGCGACCGAAAGTTTGTCGCAAGCGGACGTACAGATGGTGGTGGAGGCCGCGGCGACTGCGGCGCAATCCGACGCCATGGCCATCGCGGTCGTTGACCGCATGGGACGCATTCTCGGCGTGTACGTAGGACCATCCGCGCCGGCTACAGCTCCGGGAAATTTCGGTGCGGCGATTCCCACCGCCGATCTGGCGGCGGCGCTGGCGCGCACCGGGGCTTTCTTCAGCAACGATCAAGCTCCGCTTTCTTCGCGCACGGTGCGATTTATCAGCGGCATCCATTTTCCGCCGGGAGTTGAGAACACGGCGAACGCCGCGCTATACGGCATCGAAAATACCAACCGCGGCTGCAATCTCGCGGCTGGCATTGATGCAATCGTGCCTAGGGCCACCACAATCGCGGGCGCGTCTCCGGGATACGGAGTCATAACAGGCAAAGCGGATGTAAATGATAGCGACGCGACTGCCGTGAATCCTGGTGGCGTGCCGATTTTCAAGAACGGGCAAGAAGTGGGCGGAGTCGGCGTCGTCGCTGCGGATCCGGACACTGCGGAATACGTTGCGTTCGCCGCAGCCGGCATGATCGCGATGAGCGGACCGAGCGCTGCGACCGACGGGGTCGGCTTCCCCACTTTTCCTGCGCCGGGAATTGTTTCCATTAACGGCATCACACTGCCGTTCGTGAATCAGACCACGCCGCCGAGCGGAGTTACCAGGGGCACGTTCAACGCGGCAAATTTCACTGTGGGCCCCGTGGCTAGCGCAGGAATTCCGCCCGAGGGGGCGCTGATTGCGCCTACCAACGGGCCCGTGGGCGGCCTAACCGCAGCCGAAGTGACGCAGATCATCAACAGCGCGGTGGCGACGGCCAATCTGACGCGCGCGCAGATTCGTCTACCGATCGGCGCGCGCGCAAAAATGACGATCGCGGTGAGCGACCTTGATGGCACGTTGATCGGCCTGTATCGCATGACGGATGGAACCGTGTTCAGCATTGATGTGGCCGCGACGAAAGCGCGCAATGTGATTTACTTCAGCGGAATGAACCGGCGACCCGCGGACTTGAATCAGGTACCGCTCGGAACCGCGGTCACGAATCGCACCATTGGTTTCGGAGCGCAGCCTTTTTTTCCTTCAGGAATCGACGGCACCCCGCCGGGCCCGTTTTTCAATTTGTACACGCAGGATACCGGGAATCCATGCACGCAGGGATTTCAGGTGCCCAGCGCGGCATGGCCCAAGGCCAATCAGAGCGGCGTGGTATTTTTTCCCGGCTCGGAGCCGCTCTATGTTGATGGTGTGCTGGTGGGCGGGCTGGGCGTCAGCGGAGATGGCGTGGATCAGGATGATTATGTGACGGCGGGAAGCGCGGCGGGATTTGAAGCGCCCGCGGATATTCGCGCGGACCAGATTGTGATTGACGGCGTGCGGCTGCCGTATTTGAAATTTCCGCGCAACCCGACGGATTGAGAAACAGTGACGAGTGATTGGTGACGAGCGAGCTATCCTTCGCGGAGTTTGTGGCCGGAAAGATTTCCCAAGCCGTCGTACGCCGCGTACTTGTACATTTCGGAAAGCGTGGGGTAGTTGAAGACGAAGTCAATGAAGGCGTTGATGGTCATGCCGGATTCCAGCGCCATCATGCCCAGATGGATCAGCTCGGTGGCGCTTTCGCCGATGATTTGCACGCCGAGCAGGCGGCGGTCTGATTTGGCGAAAATCAATTTCAGCAAGCCGGTCAAGTCGCCCATAATCTGGCCGCGCGTATTGTTGGCGTAGCGCGCGCGTCCTACTGCGTATTCAATTCCCTTCTCCTTGCAGGTTTCTTCCGATTCGCCGACGGCCGAAATTTCCGGGATGGTGTAAATGCCCATTGGCAGCATGGAAGCGAGGCGCTGCTTGTACTGAAAATCGAAAGCGTGACACACAGCTACGCGGCCTTGTTCCATGGAAGTGGAGGCCAGCGCGGGAAATCCGATGACGTCTCCAGCCGCATACACGCGCGGCGCGGCAGTGCGGTAGTGTTCATTCACTTCGATGTAGCCGCGCTTATTGAGAGCCACGCCCGCTTTTGCCAGTCCCAGCTTGTCCACGGCTCCGCGACGTCCGGCAGCGAACAGGGCCGCTTCGGTTTCGATGGTTTTGCCGGATTGCAGCGTAATGCGCACTTTATTTTGCGCGCGTTCGATCTGCGTGGTGCGTTCGCCGAAGAAGAAGCGCACGCCCAGCTCCGTGAGGCGCTCGCGCAGGCACGCGGAAATTTCCGCGTCGAGAAACGGCAGAACACGATCGCGGCCGTCCACCAGCGAAACTTCAGCGCCCAGCGCGGTGAAGATCGATGCGTATTCGCAGCCGATCACGCCGCCGCCCACCACTGCGAGGTTGCGTGGAATCGAACCTATTTTGAGAATGGAATCCGAATCAAAGATAATTTCGTCATCGAACGGAATCTCCGGCGCGCGATGCGGGACTGAGCCTGTGGCGATCAGAATGGCGTCTGCGTGCAGCGTAAGATTTTCGCCGTGCGACGTTCTTACGGAGACCGTGCTGGCATCTTCGAACGAGGCTCGGCCATTGATGAGGTCAATGTTGTGCACCACGAGGTTCTGCGACAATTGTTTGCGTTCGGTTTCGACCACCACGTCCTTGCGGTGCATGAAATTCTTGACGGTCAAGCCTTCGCGCAGCGAATAGTCCACTCCATACAGGCCGCGCTGGCGTATGCCGGAATAATACAACGCGGATTCGCGAAGAATTTTGCTGGGTATGGTGCCGGTGTTGACGCAGGCGCCGCCGAGCGTGTTTCCACATTCAACCAGAGCGACGCGCTTGCCGAAGTAAGCGGCTTGAGCCGCGCCTTTTTCTCCAGCGGGACCTGAACCGATCACCACAAGGTCATAATTTTGCACGCAAGTCCTCCGGGCGTTCTTCGCGCAGTCCGAGTTCGTCTTTCAGGATTCGAAGAAATATCTTGCGCCACATCGCGGCGTCTCGGCTCACGACTCAGGGCAGCAGCGCGTTCACCTGGCGCAATTTTCCCGAGAAGCGCGCGGGATCGTACGCGGACGGGTCCTGCAAATCCTGGAAGAGCGCGCTGATGGCCGCGCGAAGTTCGGCGGAATGCTCGAATTTTCCGTTTCGCTCATACGCGACGAACAGCGATTGCACTGCCATGGCGGATTGTGCCGCAGCATGTTCGCCCTGGGCAGAAATGTTGTCCGCGTCACCTGAAATTTTCCGCAGCAAGCGCAGAGTGGATGCCGGATCGTTGGGCATCGAGTCTGCCTTCGAAGAAAGATCGCCAACGAGCCTGGCGCAACTCGCGGCGGAAGCAGCTACGGCTTCGCGGTCGGGGTTCAGCTGGCTCATCAATTGAGCGAGACGCGAAAGCTCGGAATCCAGTTTCCCGGCGCCGTCGCCGTCGGCCTGAAAAACTACTTCGTGAAAGATCGTGTAGCGCGAAGGATTCCACGGCGGATCGCCCGGGCGGCGCCCGGAATATCCGCGCGCTTGCCGCCAACTATTTTCCGGCAAGGTGAGGCTGTGATGGCATGCGTAGCACTGCAGTTCAGAATATTCGGGCCAAAACTTGCCGTGCGCGCGAGCTTCAAGGCGCAGCAGGGATTGCCGCAGCTGCACGGCTTGGCCGGTGGTCAACTCGCGCACGTCGTACCAGGGATCGCTATTTTCCGGCTCGCCCGGCTCGCCCGGTTCTTTCCAGTGGCGCGGCATGACGGCGGAAAAGGAATCGAGCTCGAAATAAAGGTCCGGGTGGCCGGCAGCGATCATTTCGTGGTCAACAGATTTTTCCTCGCTGCCCAAATGGCAGCTGAGGCATTTTTCGCTGCGCTGAGTGAGGTTGCGGGTGTCGTACATGCCCACCGCGACGGATTTTTCATGCGTCCAGTCGCGCTCGGTGTGTGGGCCGAGCCAAGCGGCGGCCGGGCCATGGCAACTTTCGCAGCTCACGCCTTCGCTTAGGTCGAAAGTGCGGGCGCGTTGCGTAGGGGGGACGTCGAGCGCGTGACACGCGAGGCACTTCGGTGCGGACTCGGCTCTGCCGATGCCGAGAATTGCGGCCATGCGCTCTCCGACATTGCCCTGCAGAGACGCGTAGGCTTTAGAGTGCTTGTCCTTGACGATCCAGGTGCTGTATTCGTTCTGCAGCACGCGATTATCCGTGCGCGGGGAGACGCTGCCGTGGCAGGTGGTGGAGGCGCATGAACCAGGACCGGTGTAGCCGGGCGCCGGAGCTGCGTGACCGGCTTGGCTCGCTTGGCTTGGCTGGCCATCGATCGCGAAAAGCGGCACTTCCTTACTTTGTGTGCGCGCGATTGGGCAAAGCGCGAAAGTAGCCGCGAGAATAGCTGAGAAAAAAGTAGGAGAAATTGCAAGGCGCCGACGATTTGTGACGGGCTTGGTATCCATTTGCAATGTGGCAGAGCAGGATACCGGGCCGCAATGCCGGTCGAGTGTGAAAATCCTGCGAATCAGCCAGCTTGTACTACCGGATACTATCGAAATCGAATGAACTCAGCCTGATTTATTCGCCACGATTCGCGCAAGAATAACCGCACGCTCGCCTGCACGCGAATCTCTTGCTTATATCCCTATACGCTACACTGCCCGAGACTGGTGGTTGTTTTCGGGGGCGTGAATGCATACTCTCCCCGGTGAGGTTTTCTCCCCGTGATTTTTAGCGAGCTTAGGGAAATTCAACGCCAGTTCGGCTACCTGCCCGCCGACCAACTGAAAGCTCTCGCCAAAAAAATTGATGTGCCGTTGTATCGCCTGCACGGGGTGGCCAGCTTTTACCCGCATTTCCATTTGACGCCGCCGCCGAAAGCCAACGTGCGCGTCTGTCAGGATATGTCCTGCCATCTGCGGGGCGCTCGCGCGTTGCGCACGGAACTCGAAGAATCATTCCGGCATTCCGCGATTACGGAGGCGAAGATCGGCGGAGTTTCCTGCCTGGGGCGCTGCAATGAAGCGCCCGCGGTGGCGATCAACGAACAAATTTATACCGGACTTTCGGAACATCAGATCACGGCGATGGTGGGCGACGTTCTTGCCGGCGGCGCGCTGCCGGAAATTTCGGAGGTACATCGGCGAGTGGCTTGCGCGTCCGACCCCTATAGCGAAGGGGAGCATTATCAAACGATTCAGCGCCTGATTGAATCGCGCGATTGGGCCGCGGCGTTTGAAACGCTGAAGGCATCCGGACTGCGCGGCCTGGGCGGAGCCGGCTTCCCCACCGAATCGAAATGGCAACTGGTGCGCCAGGCGGCGGGTCCGGAAAAGTTCATCGTGTGCAACGCGGACGAAAGCGAGCCAGGCACGTTCAAGGACAGGTTTATCCTGAGACATTTGCCGCACCTGGTGATCGAAGGAATGATCCTCGCAGGAGTGCTGACCGGCGCGCAAAAAGGCGTTCTGTATATTCGCCACGAGTATGAGGACCAGGAAAACATACTGCGCGACGAAATCCACCGCTGTATGCGGTCCGGGCTGCTGGGCCCGAATCTGCTGGGAAGCGGATTGACCTTTGATCTGGAGATATTTGTCAGCCCCGGCGGATATATTTGCGGCGAAGAGACGGCGCTGCTGGAGGCGATCGAGGGCAAGCGCGCGGAGCCGCGCAATAAGCCGCCCTTCCCCGTACAGCAGGGTCTGTGGAACAAACCGACGGTCATTAATAACGTCGAGACGTTTGCAAACGTGCCCCCAATTCTTTTCCGTGGCGTGGATTGGTACAAATCGCAGGGTCTGAATGGCACGGCCGGGCTGAAATTTATCGGCGTGAGTGGCGACGTGGTGCATCCCGGCGTCTATGAGGTGCCGATGGGGACGCCGGTTTCGGAGCTGATCTTCAAATACGGCGGCGGGATCGCGAATGGCAAGCAATTGAAAGGCTTCGCGCCCTCGGGACCATCTTCCGGATACTTGCCTGCGTCCATGGCGGACGTGCGGCTGGATTTCAAATCGCTGGCGGATGCCGGCTCGATGCTGGGCTCCGGCGCGCTGGTGGTGTGCGCGGAAGATCGCTGCATGCTGGATATGGCGCTGAATTCCACGCAATTCTTCCGCAACGAATCGTGCGGCAAGTGCGTGCCCTGCCGCGTGGGTTCGCAGAAATTGGTGGAGATGTTGACCGGCTGGACCGAAGGAAGAGGCTCGGGGGCGGATGTCGCGTTGCTTGACGAACTTTCCGGGGCGCTGCGGCTGACTTCCATCTGCGGTCTGGGACAAGTGGTTCCCGCGCCCATCGCTTCGGTACTGAAACATTTTCGCGCGGAAGTGGAGTCGCATATTTTGCAGCGCCGCTGTCCTGCGGGCGTTTGCCCTTGCGGTGCACGAGGCGGCGAAAGAGCCGGCCAAAACCTCACTGCGGCGAAACAGGGGCGCGCATGAGCGCGATCCAGTTGGTAGAACTCACCATTGACGGAAGGAAAGTTTCCGTTCCCGCCGGAACCACGATTTTCGACGCCGCGCGGATGCATGCCATCGAGATCCCAACGCTGTGCCATCAACAAAACGAAAAGCCCGTGGGTGTTTGCCGGGTGTGCGTGGTGGACGTGGGCGCGCGGGTGTACAGCGCGTCGTGCATACGTCCGGTGGAACCAGGGATGGTAGTGAAGACCGCAGATGATGGAGTGAAGCGAGCGCGGCACACGCTGATTGAGCTGCTGATGTCCGACCATCCCAGCCCGTGCGCGCGCGAGCGGCAGTCCGGCGATTGCGAGCTGGAGGCTCTCGCCAAGCAGGAGCAGATCACCACGGCACGTTATGCGCCACGCGCGACGCGGCGCGGCCCGGATAATTCCTCGCTCAGCATCGCCGTGGATTTCGATGCGTGCATTTTGTGCGATCGCTGCATCCGTGGCTGCAGCGACATTCGCGAGAATTTTGTCCTGGGACGCATGGGCAAAGGCGCCTCCACGGGCATCGCCTTCGATAACAATGAGCCGATGGGCGAATCTTCCTGCGTTTCCTGCGGCGAATGCATGGTTTCGTGCCCCACGGGCGCGCTGACAAATAAAGTTGTGACGCAGACGGCCATCGCGCGGACCCCGGATTCGGAGCCCGTGGCACTCGAAGAATTGCAGGAGCTGCCGTTCTTCGAGGGCGTTTCCGGAACATTTTTAAGCCTGAACCGCAACGCCGTGGTGCGCCGGCATTTCAAACCTGGCGAGGTGATCTGCCGCGAGGGCGAATACGGATCCACGGCGTTTTACATTCTGGAAGGCCAAGCCAAGGTTTCAATTTCCAGCCCCATCGCGCACGTAAAAACCAAAGGCGCAGTGCGCAGATTTATGGGAAAGCTTTCCAGCAAGCTGACGCAACGCCAGAACGACCAGCGCGAAGAGGAAACCGCGCAGCACTGGATTCACATTGATGCCCCGATGGACCTGAATTACGACAATCCGGTAGCAAAGCTGGGTCCCGGCGACCTCTTCGGCGAAATGACCTGCATGAGTTTGTATCCGCGCTCCGCGACGGTTCGCGCGCAGACCGCTTGCACGGCGCTGGAGATGTTGCGCAACGTGCTGGACATCATGCAGCGCAACAAGACTTTCCGCGCGCGGCTGGACCAATCGTACCGCCAGCGCGCTCTCGACTCTCATTTGCGCGCGGTTCCAGTGTTTGCCGAGTTGACGGACGAATTCATCCAAGGCTTGCGAGAAAGAGTTGAGCTGCTGCGCTTCACACCGGGCCAGGTGATTTGCCGCCAGGGTGAGGCCGCGGACAGTTTTTATCTGGTGCGCATCGGCTTCGTGAAAGTGTCGCAGACACACGCCGGCGGCGAACTGGTCTTGGCTTACCTTTCGCGCGGCGAATATTTCGGTGAAACGGCGCTATTGGAAGATACCGTGCGCACCGCCACGTGCACGGCGCTGGACCACGTGGAAGTGGTACGCATCGGCGCGGAAGATTTCGCCGAGATGACGAAGCAGTTCCCCGGAGTGCGCCGAAAGCTGGAGCAGGTCGGCCAAGAACGCGTGCAGATGAATCGCGAAACGCTGGTGATGATCAACAGCACGCCGCTCGACAGCTTTTTGAAACAGGGCCTGATGGAAGCGCAGAGTTTGCTGCTGCTCGACCTGAACGCCTGCACGCGCTGCGACGCTTGCGTGACGGCTTGCGCGGACGCGCACGACGGAGTGACGCGGCTGGTGCGCGAGGGATTGCGGTTCGAGCACTACCTGGTGGCGACGTCATGTCGCCAGTGCTTAGACCCGCTGTGCATGGTGGGATGTCCGGTGGGTTCGATTCGCCGGCGCAATTCGCTGGAAGTGATTATTGAGGATTGGTGCATCGGCTGCGGCCTGTGCGCGGAGAACTGCCCGTACGGAAACATCAACATGCATCCGTTCAATGTTTTCACCGACGTTCCGGGAATGCCTGGGCAGAAAAAGGCGATGGTGAAGCAGAAGGCCACGTCCTGCGATCTCTGCTCGGATTTCGCGGAGCCGAGTTGTGTTTATGCTTGCCCGCACGACGCGGCGCATCGCGTGAATCCGCGGACATTTTTCGCGAATTTGCTGAAACAAGGCGCGAGCACGGCGCCTGAAAGCTAAAAGATTTATTCTGCAGCACGGGAACGCACGAAACCTTGCGCATTGACCGCACACACCGGGCGTGGCTGACGGCCTCGCTGATTATTTTGGGTGTCGCGACCGCCGTTTATGTTGCGTACGCGGCGAGTTCTCCGGCGGGCCCGAGCGGCGGCAGCGCGATCGGCTTGTCATTTGGCGTTGTCGGCTCGCTCTGCATGATTTTTGCTGGCTTGCTCGCGGCGCGAAAGAAAGTCCCGGTGTGGAGGCTGGGCCGCGCGCAGACATGGATGCGCGGCCATTTGTGGCTGGGATTGCTGAGCCTGCCGCTGATTCTTTTTCATGGCGGGTTCCGGTTCGGCGGACCGCTCACCAGCGTTCTGATGGTGCTTTTGATTGTCGTGGTCGTGAGCGGAATATTCGGCGCAGCGCTGCAACATTACATGCCGCCGGTGGTGACTGCGCGCATCCCGATGGAAACGATCTTCGAGCAAATTGATCGCGTGCGGGCGCAACTGCTGGCCGAGGCCGACGAAATGGTCGCGGCGGTCTGCGGCCCGCTGAATCTGAAAACCACAACAGCTCCCGCGATGGGGCAATCGAGCGTGGCAACAGCGACGGTCGCGACCGCTGATACGCTTCCGCTTTGCAACTTTTACAGCCGCGAAATGCGGCCTTTTCTGCAGCACGAGCGCGCGCAAAACGCAGCGCTTGCCATTCGGACCAGGGCGGCTGGGATCTTCCAAGGACTGAGGACGCTGCTGCCCGCTGAACTTCATGGCACGGTAAAAGATCTGGAAGACATATGTGAAGAGGAACGGCAGCTGCGGCGGCAAATAAGCTATCACCACTGGCTGCATGGATGGCTGATGCTGCACGTTCCGTTGTCGCTCGCGCTGCTCTTGCTGGGATGCGCGCACGCGATCATGGCATTGCGTTACTGAAGCGGGCGGACAGCGGCAGGCCGAGGCACATAGAGGCGAGTACTGGTGGCACGAGCCAAGCTCACAACAAAAAACCTGGCGCAGCGGATTGACCTGGAATATTTCAAGCATCCGCACCCTTTCCGGCGCCTGCGTTTTATTTTGTCCGTCGCGCTTCCGGTGATTGCGCTGCTGTGGCTGGGCTGGCATGCACTGGCCCGCAACGATCGCCTTTATAGCGGCGGAAGAATGTCCGCGTCACACGCAGTGCTTACCGCGCGCTGCAACGCGTGCCATGTGGCGCAGGCGGGTGCCTTCAGCGCCAGGGCCAGCGATCAAGGTTGCGATACGTGCCATGACGCGCCGCTGCATCACGCGAATCAAATTTTCACGCCAACGTGCGCCGCGTGCCATGCAGAACATCGCGGACACCCGCGCCTTGCGGTAACCGCGGACGTCAGCTGCACGCAGTGCCACGCGAACCTGCACACGACCGGAGCAGCCACGCACTTCACTTCAGACATAACGCGTTTCGTCGGAGGCCATCCCGAGTTCGCGGCGTTGCGAACCGGCAGCGTTGATCCCGGCACGATCAAGCTGAATCACGCGATACACCTGAAACACAATCTGCGCGGGCCGAATGGTCTGGTGCAACTGGATTGCGACGATTGCCATCGCACGGCGAAGCCGGAATCGCGCTGGAGGTTCGGCTCGAGCGACGCGCACGATCAGCCGGTGAATCTGCAGGCGATTCCTCCTTCCATGGATCCGAGCCGCGCGTATATGTCACCGGTCACCTACGCAAAACATTGCGCCGCTTGCCACGGATTGCAGTTCGATCCGCGTTTCCAGGAAGACGTGCCGCACGATACGCCCGAGGTGATCCATGCATTCCTGCTGCAAAAGTTTCAGCAATATATTCCGAGCCATCCTGCGGACCTGCGCGTGAGGGCTCCGAACCGGAATCTTCCGCATCAGCCGGTCCCGCCCGCCGTGCGCGTGCTCACCGAGCAGCAGTGGGTGGCCCTGCGCGTGGCGGAATCGGAAGAGCTGCTTTGGCGGAAGACGTGCACGCAATGCCACGCATTAAAATTTGCAGCGAGCGCGCCGTTGCCCGCGGTCGCGAAATCGAATATTACGCAGCGATGGTTCCAGCATGCCGTGTTCAATCACGATACGCACAAGCTTTTGAAATGCGTCGAATGCCATTCCGGCGCGCTGACCAGCCAGGAAACCGCCGACGTCTTGCTGCCGGGGATTCAGACTTGCGAGAAATGCCATCGCGGTGGGCGCGAAGAGGCGGAGTCGCGATGTTTCGAATGCCACACCTACCACGACTGGAAACAAGAGAAGAGCGTGAAGGGAACGTTCACGTTGTCGGCGTCACTGCGTAGCAACTGATTGGCGGGAACTGGCGCGCTGGACGTAGTCCGTAAAACTTCGAGCGCGCGTTCTACTTCGTCTTCATCACGTACACGCCGTCCCACTCGCTTTCCGGCGCGCTTTGCGAGAACTCGATGGCGCGTTCCAGAAAAACCTGGCTCGGGCCGTCATCCGGAAATTTCAACAGGACATCGGCAAATAGCGCGGCAGCCTCCCGCCAATTTTGCGACCTGTAGGCGGCCATGGCCTGGTCGAACTGCTCCAGCAGCTTTTCGTACTTGGATTTTTCGGCGGCGACATCCATCAGCTCGTAGATGTTCACCGGCAAGTTTTTGCCCTTTACGCGAATTTTATCGAGCTCGCGGCACACGAACTGGCTGGACACCTGCCGATACGTGGCCTCGCTAATCACAATCTGCACGTGATACTGCTTGGTGATGCCTTCCAAGCGCGACGCCAGGTTCACGTTGTCGCCCATCACGGTCCAGGACAAGCGACGCGCCGAACCCATGTTTCCCACATTCACCAGACCGGTGTTCAATCCGATGCCGATCGAAATCGGCGGCCGCCCTGCCGCTTGCCATTTGGCATTCAGCGTCGCCAGTCCACGCGACATTCGCAACGCGCAGGCGCAGCTACGTGACGCGTGATCTTCCTGCGGATACGGAGAGCCCCAGAACGCCATAATTGCGTCGCCGATATATTTATCGAGCGTGCCGTCGGTGGCAAAAACAATTTCGGTCATTTGTCCGAAATATTCGTTGAGCAATTGCACCAGCTGGTCCGGCGTCAGGCCTTCGGAGATGGTGGTGAATCCGCGGATATCGCTGAAGAGCACGGAGAGTTCCTTCACTTCGCCGCCCGGACGAATGTACTTCTCCGGATCTTTTTCGATCAGCTCGATCACGCCGGGAGAAAGATACTGCGAAAAGCTTTTCCGAATATTGCGCTTGGCACGCTCTTCGCGGATCATGCGCAGGCTGGTGATGGCGGCATAGTTCGCGGCCAGCGTACCGGCCGGAATCACAAAGCTGAGCCACTGGCCTTTCTGCGCGAAGCTGAAATACACAAACCAACCGTACGCCGTAAGGGTCACGAGAACGGTGATCGTTGAATAGAGGGGCGTCACGCGGCTGAACAAGATTCCGAAAACCAGCCCGAACAGGAGTATGAAGCCGGTATCCACGGCCATTTCATTGAGCCCGCGCTTCAGGAAACCGCGCCCCTGCTCTTCGCTATGCAGCAGGTTATCAATAATGTTGGCGTGCACTTCTACTCCCATATAGATCGCGTCAGCGTCCTGGCCGGGGAACGGCGTGTTCCGAATGTCGCCTATGGCGAGGGCGGTGGCGCCAACCAGCACAATTTTGTCGCGAAAGGTTTCCGGCGGCACGTTTCCGCCAGTCACATCCCACATCGAATATTGCGCGTAGGTGTGGTACGGGCCTGTGTAGTTCAACAGCGCGCTGCCATCGCTTGCGTGTCGCAGCATGTGGCGGCCAAACTGAATGCGTTCGAGCCCATTCGGCCCAATGTAGGCCGCAATTTGCTGATCGGGAATTCTTTCGTACGCGCGCACCACTTCCAAATCCAGTGAAGGGAAAAAATCCAGATCCTGGTAGCGGATCATCAGCAAGGCGTGGCGCAGCGTGCCGTCGGAATCAGGCACGATATTGATGAATCCAAATGATGCGGCGTCGTCCGCAAGTTTGGGAATGTTTGCTTCGACGCCCTGCTTCACCGATCCGCCGTTTTCTTTCCATACCTGGCCCAGGTCCACGGTCTGCCCGCTTTTGAATCCCGCGGGCAGCACTTGAGGAAACACGTGTGCCCAGGCGATATTGAAATATTCCTCCGCCAGTTTCGGATCAGGTTGCGAGTCCAGAAAGATGTGGCCCAGCACAACGTTGCCGCTGTTCTTCATAGCGACGGCCAGCGCGGCGTCCTGATCGCTGGCCAGTTCCAGGTCCTGGATCTGCTTCCGCAGCATGGGCGATGCCGACGCACCGAGCTCCGCCTGCAATTTCCGCAGCGCGTCGCCGCCGGAATTGCTCTCCGGCGTAGGAAACGTAACGTCGAATGCAATCACGCGAGCTCCGCCCGCGCTCAATTTATTGATCAGCGTTGCATAGTTTTTTCTAGGAAGGGGAAAAGAGTCAATTTTCTGCAGGGTTTGCTCGTCAATTCCGACGATGACGATTCGGTCGTCATGCGGGCGGGCGCCGCGCATTTCGAAGCGCAAATCCAGCGAGCTTTGTTCGATACTTTGCAGGAAAGCGAAACCGGCGCGCGAATCAATCGCCCCGATTCCCGAGAACCGGAACAGCACCAGGCCGAGCAGCGTGACCAGAACGCCCAGACCTAAATCAACGTGAGCGAGTGCGAATTCTCTTAAGCGTTCCCTCCAGCGGGGCCATCGCTGTTCCGGCGAGCTCATAGAAATCGCAATGGGCGATCAGATTCCGCGACCATTATGCCTTAGCTGACGACGGCCCTGGCTCTAAGGAAGCAACGTGTTCGCAACTCAGCCTCACGGAGCTCCGGTCACCGGTGCTCCCGGTTTCGTAACGACGGTCCCGCCCCCGCCGCGCGTCAGTCCGACGCCGAGGCCGACTCCCAATCCGACCGCGACAGCCGTGCCGATAATAACCCAACGCAGCGTATGGCCGTGATGCACAACCCCGGCGTTCGTGGGAATGTCCGTATCGGTGAGGCTGGCTTGCAGCGCTGCAGGCGGCGTGTCCGTGGCATGAAACCCAGAAGGCGGCACCTCGGAAGTAACCTGCACCATTTGGCCGGCGCTGACCGTAATGGAGTTCGAAGTCGCGTCGGATTGCCCGGAATTGTTGGCGGCGTGCGCTCCATTCAGCGGCGTTACCGAAACTTTGCCCTTGTAGCAGATCACCGTGGTGGTGTTGGATTCAAACGCGGCGTAAAAATCCGTGCCGATCACGCCGATTACCGCGTTAGGCGTCTTCACTTCAAATTTTCCGCCCGGTTTCGTGACCTTCACCACCTGGCTGCGAAGTTTGCCGAAATCCACTTCCAGTGAGGTCTGCTGCGAAGCGCTGTCGTGCTGCACGATGCGCAGTTCGCTGTCCGAACCCACGCTCAGAATCGAACCGTCCTTAAGTCCGGCGCGTACGCGGCCGCTATGTTCGGTCTTCAGCAAATCGTTCCAATTCAAATCCTCTTTGACCTTCGCGGGTTGAGAGTTGCGTGTGGCCGCCGGGATCATGGCATTGATCTGGCCCGCCGGCTGATTGCCCGTCTGGGGTTCCGGCATCGCGGGCAGAGCCGCGAGCAGAGAGCTCAGCATAATCACAGTAATGCGCCTAAACGAATTCATCCGTGACTCCTTCGATTGATTTCTCGGCATCCAGTGCAACGATTTTGACAGAGGCTCGGGGAGTGTCAACGCGGAGGGAAGGGGGTGCACCGATGTGGTAAATAGCAGGCCCCGAATATGACGTGGCAAATGGCAAAATGTCCTTCGAATACGCCGAAACCTTGACGATTTCTGTTGCGACGTAACCTTCCCGCTGCCTCGGCCGAGCTCAAGAGCCTGATTTCTAGTTTCAATTGGTCATTGGGACTAGAACCTTTTCTGTACCTTCGGACAGCTTCGCGACTGCTCTCACTACGTTAACTTATTTTCAAGGAAGCACTTATTCCAGTTTTGGAACCATCAACATGCGATGGATTGCTGGATGTCGCGCTGGTAAGGAGGCGCAGCAGATGAAGTTTGCCGACCGTCTAATCTCGAACCTCGTGCTCTGCATGATTACCGCTAGCCTCCTGCTGCACACAGCATGCGCCGGTTATACCGGCAAAGCAGGAACAGGAGCGGCAGAGACGGCGGTCCCCGCGGTTCCTGCGGGTCTGGCTGCCGCGGCGGGTAACGCGCAGGTCGCTCTTCTCTAGACGGCAAGTTCTGACGCCACAGGTTATTACGTTGAACGATCCAATGCTTCCGGAGGACCCTACACCCAGATTTCAGTACAGGCAGCGGCGAACTACATGGATACCGGCTTAACCAATGGCACGAAGTATTATTACGTAGTTTCAGCCTACAACTCTGCGGGGCAAAGCGCGAACTCTGCGGGCGTGAGCGCGACGCCAACTCTCTCTACGCCGCCGGTTCCGACAGGCCTCGCAGCAACGGCTGGGAACGGGGTAGTGAGCTTGGCCTGGACCGGAAGTTCGGGCGCGATCACTTATTCCGTGAAGCGCTCCACCAGCAGCGGCACCGACGCGCAAATCGCGGCGCCCACTTCTACCAGCTACACAGATACGTCCGTAACCAACGGCACGATCTACTACTATGTGGTCTCCGCCGTGAACTCCGTCGGGCCAAGCGCGAATTCCACGCAGGTCAGCGCCACGCCCGCCGCACCCGTCGCGAACGTCACCGTCACCATCAATCCGGCGCAAACTAAACCCATCTCTCCGTGGATCTACGGCGTCAATGCCTATTCCGAGGTTACCGGCACTCCGCCGGGGCTCACTTTCGATCGGGCCGGCGCCAGCCGCTGGACGGCCTACAACTGGGAGACGAACGCCTCCAACGGCGGCAGCGACTATTTCTACGAGAACGACGACAACCTCAGCAGCAGCACGGTTCCCGATGAAGCTGTGCGCAGCTTCATCGCCCGGGATCAATCGAACGGCATGGCAACTTTGATGACGGTCCCGCTGCAGGGTTTGGTGGCCGCCGATGAGAACGGTCCTGTCAGCCTTGTGAACCCGCCGGACATGAGCCGCTTCAAGGTGTTGGTCGATCAAAAAAGCACTGTATCCAGCGCGCCCTTCACGGTTAATCCACCCACCAGCGGCGCCGACGTATTCGCGGACGAATCCGTGTGGGCTCTGAATCAGAAATTTCCGGGCATGGGCATCTTCGGTGCCAATCCGGCGCTCCCCACGTTCGTGTGCCTGGATAATGAGCCCGAGCTGTGGAACCAGATTCATCCGGAAGTACAGGGACCGAATCCGATTACGCCGGCCGCTTTCATCGCCAAGACCATCACCATGACGCAGGCTCTGAAGAAGCAGTTTCCGGATATGGTGATTTTCGGGCCGGTACACTATTCATTTCTAGGCATGTGGTACTGGAGAGGAGAAATCAGCCCCACGCCCAGCGGCGCGAATTGGTTCACGGACCAATATCTCACTGCGCTCAGCAGCGCGTCGGCTACCTTCGGTAAACCGCTCGTGGATGTGTACGACTTCCACTGGTACGCCCAGGAGTACGACGTGAATGGAGTGCAAAGTTTGATATGACTAGCACAACTTTGACGGATGCGCAGATCCAGTTAATCGTGCAGAGCCCGCGCAACCTCTGGGATCCTACGTTCACCGACTACACCAACAGCAAACCGTGGATTTACCAGCGGCTGGGCCATACTCCCATCAATATCCTGGGGCGGTTGCAAAGCAAGATTAACGCCGAATTTCCCGGCATGAAGATGGCCATCACCGAATATGAAAATGGCGGCTATAACCATATCGCGGGAACCATCGCGCAGGCAGATAACCTCGGCATTTTCGGCGCCCAGGGAGTATTCGCGGCGACTTTCTGGCCTCCGGTAGGAACGTATTCTTACGCCATCGCGGGTTTCCGCGCATTCCGCGATTTCGACGGAGCGGGCGCGAATTTCGGCGATACTTCTCTGCTGGCAACTTCCAGTAACGTGCAAAATGTGATGGTTTATGCGAGTTCGGACAGCAACACACCGGGCAGATATGTATTCGTCGCGATCAATCGCTCCACCAGCTCGCAAGTGACCGCCATCAACGGTCAATCGCTTTCCGGCACCGCCAAGCTCTATCGGATCACGGCGGCTTCCGCGCAGGGGCAAGGCACGGTCGAGCCGGTGTCCATTGGCACAATGCCAGTGAGCGGTTCATCGTTCACCATCACGCTGCCAGCGTTGAGCGTCACCACCATCGAAGTGGACTAGCGCGCGCCGGTGCGCCAAGCGGCATTTGATTTCCGCGCGAATGCCGGTCTCAGCGATTCGTCGCCGTCGGTAGCAGCCTCTGCAACGTGTCCGCAACTCCCTGCGGCTTGAATCCAAACGGGCCGGGCCGAGCTTTGTACGCCACGCGCCCTTCGCGATCAATTACATAGAGACGATCCGGCCAGCCCGTGTAGTTGCGTTCAGTTGCATTATCGAAGCCATCCACCACGGCGGGAAAGTGAATCCCCAGCTTCACCACGCACAATTGCCCCATCTCGTTGCGCTGGGCGATATTTTGGGGGCTGGCGAAAATAACGTGATCGTCCAGATTGTCGGGGTCCTGCCAGACGTCGCTGGTATGCGCTTCGCGGATGTACACCACGTAGAAGGCGACCTGATCTCTATATTGCTCGTAGAGCGTGTTGAGAGCGGGAACCTCCCGCCGGAAAGGAGGTCAGGTGTAGCTGCCGAAAACCAGCACCACAGGTTTCTGGCCGCGCATGGAAGACAACTGAAAAGTGCTCTTGTGGTCGGGGCTCTCTAGCGAAAAATCCGGCGCCATGTCGCCGACGGCCAGATGGCCCTTGCGCGCCACGTTCCAAAGCGGCTGGAAAGGCAACACGACGAACGCCGGCCACGGAACATATCTCATCGTGCCAGCGAATTTGTCCGGCGATTGCAGCATGATCGCAAAGAGTGCAGCCGTGATCACGCCGTAAAGCGCGACGAGCGCGCCTGCGATTTTCAGCAACTTTGTGGCGATGGAACTCAGTTGAACGTTCAAGACTGGCGCGTGCATTTCATTTGCGGGAGTGGCATCGCAATCTCCTCGAAGGTGGAAGCCTAGCGCAGCGTTTGTCAGTAGACCGCGTCGCGCTTCACCTGTCTCTAGTGTTTTTCCATTATCGCGGGTGCTAGCGCGCACGATCAGGTTGCGGCGCCCCCACCGAGGCGGCCTGATCTCTGGTGTGGTCACGTACAAGCGGCCGGCAACGACCAGGATTCTCGGCCGGCTTCGAAACTCGGCGCAGGTCGGAATCCTGTCGGAATCCTTGACATTACAGAAAGCTTGCGATAGTTTCTCTCCAGTCATGAAACTTCGGGCACACGATCTTCGCCACCACCATCATCACGCCATCCCATGCCCGCGGTGGTGTGACTAGCTGACCTGGAATTTAAGCTGGACTCATCAACCCGCAGGCGCCTAACCCGCCCGCGGGTTTTTTGTTTTTAGGGAGAACCCATGGAGCTCGACTTCGAAAAGGAAAACGGCCTGATCCCCGCCATCGTCCAGGACGATTCCAGCGACGAAGTGCTGATGCTGGGATTCATGAATCGCGAAGCGCTAGAGCGCACCCAGGCCACGGGATTGGTCACGTTCTACAGCCGCTCGCGCCAGAAATTGTGGACCAAGGGCGAAAGCAGCGGGCAAAAATTGCTGCTGCGCGAACTGCGCGTGGATTGCGACCAGGACGCACTGCTGGTGCGCGTGGAACTTTCCGGCTCGGCCGTCTGCCACGAAGGTTATCGCAGCTGTTTTTTCCGCCGCATCGAAAAAGATGGCGAAACCGCGGTAATCGCCGAGCGCGTTTTTTCGCCCGCGGAACTTTACGGCGAGGGGAAAAAACCATGAGCAGCCTGAAGCTGGGCATCCCCAAAGGAAGTCTGCAGGATTCCACCGTCGAGCTTTTCGCGCGTGCGGGCTGGCGCATTTCCGTAAATTCGCGCAGTTATTATCCGACGATTGACGACCCTGAGGTCGAATGCATGCTCGTGCGCGCGCAAGAAATGGCGCGTTATGTCGGCAGCGGCGCGCTGGATGCAGGCATCACCGGCAAGGATTGGATCCTCGAAACCAGCGGCGCGGTGGAGGAAATCGCCGAACTGGTTTACGCGAAGACCAGCCTGGGCCGCGTGCGCTGGGTGCTGGCGGTGGCCGAAGATTCGCCGGTGAAAAACGTGCGCGACCTGGTAGGAAAAGTGATCGCCACAGAAGCCGTACATCTGACGGAGCAATATTTGCAGCACCACGGCGTGAGCGCGCGCGTGGAATTTTCCTGGGGTGCCACGGAAGTGAAAGTCCCGCAACTGGCCGACGCCATTGTGGAGGTCACCGAGACCGGCGCGTCCCTGCGCGCAAACCATTTGCGCATCGTGGACACGCTGCTGGAATCCGCGCCGTGGTTTATCGCCCATCGTGCGTCCTGGCAGGATCAATGGAAACGCGAAAAGATCCAGAACATGGTGCTGCTGCTCGAAGGCGCGATTAACGCATACAACCGCGTGGGCTTGATGCTCAACGTGCGTCGCGAAGATCTTCCGAATGTGCTGGCGGCGCTTCCTGCTTTGCGAAATCCGACCGTCGCCCAACTGAGCGATCCGGATTGGGTAGCGATCAATACCATCGTCGAAGAACGCACCGTGCGGCAACTAATTCCGAAACTCAAATCGGCGCGCGCCGAAGGGATTGTTGAGTATCCGCTCAACAAAATTGTGTATTGATGCTTGTACTCCGGCTCACGGGCGCGATCGAAGAAAAGATTTTGGCGCAGCGGCGCGGCCGCGACCTCGTGGCAGAACGCGCGGCCGCCCGAATTGTGCGTGACGTGCAACGTCGCGGCGATGCGGCACTATTTTACTGGACGAAGCGGTTCGATCGGCTCGCATTGCACCGCAGTAACGTATGGGTTGCGCGCGATGAATTGCGCAGCGCAGCGCGCGGGGTCTCGGAAGAATTTCTGGAAGCCGTGGATCACGCCGCGCGGAATATTCGTGCCGTCGCGCGCCGCCAGAAACCGCAAGAGTGGACGCTGGAAGTGGAACCGGGCGTGCGCGCGAGCCAGCGCGTCCGCCCCATCGAAACGGTGGGATGCTATCTTCCCGGCGGAAGATTCTCGCTGGTGTCCACGCTTTTGATGACCGCAATTCCGGCACAGGAAGCCGGTGTGCGCAACATTGTGATTGTGAGCCCGCAACCCGGTGACGAGCTCCTCGCCGCGGCTGAAAGGCTCGGCCTGCTGCAGATTGCGCGCGTGGGCGGGGCGCAGGCGATCGCCGCTCTCGCCTATGGAACGCAGTCAATTCCGCGCGTGGACAAACTTTTTGGCCCTGGCAATCGCTACGTCGCGGCTGCGAAGCGATTGGTCAGCGCCGACTGCGCGATTGATCTGCTCGCCGGGCCGACCGAAGCAGTAGTCTTCGCGCAGCGCGGCAATCCAACTTTTATCGCCACAGACTTGCTCGCGCAAGCGGAACACGATCCGGATGCGGTTGCGCTTTTCGTCACCACATCGGCGCGGTTCGCCCGCAGCGTCGTTGCCCAGATCGCACAACAGCTGACGCGCCTTCCGAAATCGAATCCAGCGTGGGGTTCGCTCGCGAAAAATGGCGTCGTGCTCGTTGCGCCAAATCTTGCAGCTGCCGTGCGCTTTGTCAATCGCTTCGCGCCGGAGCATTTGAGCCTGCCCGGCGCCGCCAGCCGTCATGCCGACCGATTTGATTCGGCGGGAAGTATTTTCCTCGGCGACTGGAGCGCGCAATCTTTCGGCGATTACGCCACCGGCACAAATCACGTCTTGCCCACGGGCGGCGTGGCTCGCGCGCGCGGCGGATTGTCGACCGCGGATTTCGTGAAATGTATCAGCGTGCAGGAAGTAACTCGCACAGGCCTCGCGCGCCTCGCACCAGTGGTGAAACAATTCGCGAAAGCCGAGGGGTTGCTGGCGCACGCGCGCGCAGTCGAGGTGCGCGAATGAAGCCCGTGATTCCGGTACGCGGCGCCGTTACGCGCATGCGTCCCTATCATCCGCCGCTCGAAGGCCGCGACGGAAAGCTGCGCCTGGATTTCAACGAAAACACCATCGGCTGCTCGCCAATGGTGCGAAAAGCGATTCGGAATCTGACCTCCGCCGCCGTCTCTATGTATCCGGAGCAGGAAAGCGTACGACACGAGTTAGCGACGTTTTTCGGCGTGCGCGCGGAGGAACTGCTGCTGACCAACGGAACCGATGAAGCGTTACATCTGGTCGCGGATACATTTGTTGAGCCGGGCGACGAGGTCTTGCTTGTCGAGCCCACTTTTGCGATGTACCGCTTTTATTGCGAGCTCGCAGGAGCGCGCATCCTGGCGCTGCGCTATGACGACGCGATGCGGTTTCCGATGCGCGGGCTACTGACTGCGTTGCGCAAGGGCCCGCGCGTCTTTTTCCTCGCCAATCCAAATAATCCCACCGGCAGCGTCGTGCGGCCCGCGGAATTACGACGCATCCTGAAAACCGCAACAAAGACGCTGCTGGTTGTGGACGAAGCCTATTTCGAGTTCTCCGGTATCACGATCCTTCCGTGGATTCGCCGCCACAATAATCTGGTGGTGACGCGCACATTTTCAAAAGCCGCGGGACTGGCCGGCCTGCGCCTGGGCTGCATTTTTGCGCATCGCTCCATCGCCGAACATTTCAGAAAAGCGCAATCACCTTATCCCGTAAACGTCGCGGCGCTGGCCGCAGCGCGCGCCGCGATCCGCGATCGGCGATTCCTGCGCAACACGCTTCGCGAATTTCGCCGCAGTCGCAAAGAACTCGAGCGCGGGCTTGCGAAGCTGGGCATTCCATTCTTCCCCAGCGCCGCGAATTTCGTTCTGCTCTCTCTCGGCGAGCGTGCGAAAGAAGTAGTCGCATCTCTCGCGCGCCAGGGCACGCTGATCCGCGATCGCTCCAGCGATTTCGGCGGCGCCGGCTATGTGCGCATCACTTTCGGAACGCTTTCGCAAACCCGCCGCGTGCTGCGGCAATTGAAAGAGATCGTATGAGGAAAGCCGCGGTGCACAGAACCACGAACGAAACCAGCATTCAGCTGAAACTGAACCTCGACGGACGCGGAAAAGCGCGCATTGATACCGGCATCCGCTTTTTCGATCACATGCTCGAGCAGATCGCGCGGCACGGTGCGCTCGATCTCGATTTGGTCGCGCGCGGCGATCTGGACGTGGACCAGCACCACACCGTCGAAGATGTCGGCATCGCGCTGGGCGAAGCGGTGAAGCAAGCTCTCGGCTCGAAACGCGGAATCCTGCGCGCCGGATACTTTTTGATGCCCATGGACGAATCGCTCGGCGCCTGCGCGCTCGATTTTTCCGGCCGCGCTCATTTCGTCTGCAAATGGCGGCCGCTGGCCCGTCGCGTCGGCGATTTTCAAACTGAGTTGCTCGAAGATTTCTTTCAGGCCTTCGCGCAGGCGGCCGCGGCCAACGTGCATTTGCGCCACGTGTACGGCCGCTCGTCACACCATCAGATCGAAGTGATGTTCAAAGCCTTCGCGCGCGCGCTGCGTTTTGCGGTGACGCGCGATCGCCAGCTGCGCCGCGTCTTGCCGAGCACGAAGGGGCTGCTGTGAAAATTTTCATCATTGATTACGGCGCGGGGAACTTGCCGTCGGTAGAACGCGCGCTGCGCAGCCTGGGCGCTGAAACCGAATGCGTCACCAGGCCGGAACAGGTCGCGGCGGCGCGCGCGCTGGTTCTCCCCGGTGTCGGACACTTCTCCGCGTTCGTAACCGGGCTGCGCGAAAGAAATCTCACGGCTGCGTTACAGCATGCGATTGCAGGCGGCATTCCAGTTCTCGGGATTTGCTTGGGTCTCCAAGCGATGTTCTCAGCCAGCGCGGAGGCCCCCGGCGAACAAGGCCTCGATCTGATTCACGAAAATGTGCAAGCGCTGCCCACCAACGTGAAATCGCCACACATCGGCTGGAATCAGCTGCGTCGACTGCGCAAAAGCATTCTACTTCGCGAAATTCCACACGACGCCTATTTTTATTTCGCGCATTCCTACGCCGTGGCCGCGAGCGAACCGCACACCGCCGCCGCATGCGATCACGGGTTCCCTTTCGCCGCGGTGTTGGAACAAGACAACATGATGGCGGTACAGTTTCATCCCGAAAAATCCGGCGAGGCCGGCTGGCACGTGCTGCGCAATTTCCTGGAGTGGGCGCAGTGACGCTCGCTCGCCGCATTATTCCCTGCCTCGACGTGGACGCCGGCCGCGTGGTGAAGGGCGTGGAATTCGCCAGCCTGCGCGATATGGGCGATCCGGAAGAACTCGCCGCCCGATATAATCGCGAAGGCGCCGACGAGTTGATCCTTCTCGATATCACCGCGTCGCGCGATGGCCGCGCCACGTTTCTTGAAACCGTTCGCCGCGTCGCACAACAATTGAATATTCCGTTCACCGCCGGTGGCGGAATTCGCCGCCTCGAAGATGGGAATGCCGTGCTGCGCGCCGGTGCTGATAAAGTCACGGTGAACACGGCAGCCGTTGAGCGTCCCGAACTGATTTCAGAGCTTGCGGCGCAGTTTGGCTCGCAAGCGGTGGTCCTTTCGATGGACGTGAAGAAAACGAACGCAGCCTGGGAAGTCTTCATCCGCGGAGGTGCCGAATCCAGCGGGCGCGACGCAGCTGCATGGGCGCGCGAAGGCGTCGCGCGCGGGGCGGGGGAAATTCTGCTGACTTCGATTGACCGCGACGGCACCTGCAGCGGATTCGATTGCGGCCTGACGGCGGCGATCGCGGCGCAGGTTTCGGTTCCGGTCATTGCCTCCGGCGGCGCAAAAACATTCGAAGATTTTCTGGCGGTCTTCGGCGAGGGTCAGGCGGATGCGGCGCTGGCCGCTTCGATTTTTCACACCGCGGAGCATTCGATTGGCGCGCTGAAGAACTTTTTGGCGGGGCGCGGCGTGCCCGTGCGCCTCAGCCGATGAGCCTCCGCCCATGAACCTCGGACTCGGCGGTCATAGGACACGATGATCATCCCCTGCATTGATCTGCAAGGCGGCAGAGCCGTGCAACTCGTCCGCGGCCGCAAGCTGGTGCTTTCGGTTCACGATGTTCTCGGCCTGCTGGACCGCTTTCGCGATTATCCGATCCTGCATGTGATCGACCTGGACGCCGCGATCGGCACCGGATCGAACGGCCGCTGGATCAAGATTTTGTCCCGCCGCGCAAAAATGGAGATTCGCGTGGGTGGTGGAATCCGTAGCGCCGCTCGCGCGGCACAGATCCTTTCCTGGGGCGCGGAGAAAATCATTGTAGGCAGCGCAGCGTTCCGCGATGGAAAAATCGCGCACGATTTTCTGCAGCAATTGCGTGCGCGCGTGGGGCGCAAGAATGTGATTCTGGCGCTGGACACCGAACGCGGCCAAATCCTCGTCCGCGGCTGGCGGCAGCGCCTGAAATTGCGCCCTGTAGATGTGATTCCGGAGCTCGAACCTTACTGCTCCGGATTTCTTTGCACCTTTGTGGACAATGAGGGAACGATGAAAGGCACCGACCTCGCCTGGTTCCGTAAACTGCGGCGCATCACAAAAAAACCGATCACCGCGGCCGGCGGCATTCGCACCCAGCGGGAAGTTCGTGCGCTCGAAAAAATCGGCATGCACGCAGCCGTCGGCATGGCCATCTATTTAGGCAAACTTTCCGGATCGTGACCGGCGCTTTCTTTCAGCGTCACTCCGCTCAGGCGCAGCCTCATCATCTGAGCGCACAAATTGAGGATACGTGCGGCCGCTTCCTCCGCGCTCAATCCGCGACTGTGAATATTCGAAATAAGATTGCGATTCGCATCTGAATGCGTGCGCTCCGGTCGGTACGCCATGTACGCCGACAAACTTTCCGCGGTAGCCAGGCCGGGCCGCTCGCCGATTAAGAGCAGCACAACCCGCGGCCCGAGTAACTCGCCAATTTCGTTCACAATCCCGACGCGGCAACGATGAATGATAAATGTCTGCCCGAGACTCCAGCCTCTCGCCTCCGCGCTCTCCACGAGCAGCGGAAGTAGTCGTGGAACCTGCGCGCCAATCGCCGGAACAGAGAGCCCGTCGCCGATCGCAATCTGCACATCGCACTCTGCAGCGCAGCGTCGCACAATTTCCGCGCGCGATGCATCGCTGAAGGCACGGCCCAGCGAGGGGTGCTGCAAGTATTCGTCTTTTGAGGAAGCTCGTGTGCGCACAGCGAAGAGCTTCCATCGCTCCACAAACTCCGTACCGAACGCCGTCGCCACGTCAAGTTCCGCGCGCACCGCGTCCCGCGCAGCGGCATGGTCCTCTCGCAGCTGCAGCTGCGTTTCCGTACGATAGGCTGGCCCCGCGCGCCCGACCAGAATCCGCGCCGGCGTGCGCGCGCGGATCTTCCGCACCAGCTCCGGCCAGTCCGTACCCACCGCCAATTTGCCCGCAGCGAGTTTGTCGCGGTCTTCAGCCATTCCAATCCATACCTTCGAGCGACGATTCCAATCCCCGCAGCAATTGCCGCCGCGCCGGCGCATCCAGCCGCACCAGTTCGCCATCGCGATAAATTCCGGCGTTTTCGAGCCACGTTAGAAATTCCGGCGCCGGTCGCAGTCCGAAAATCTGGCGCACGCCGATGGCATCGTGATAGCTGGTGGATTGATAGTTGAGCATTACATCATCGCTGCACGGAACTCCCATGAAGTAATTGCATCCCGCCGCTCCAAGCAGCAGCAATAGATTGTCCGCGGAATTCTGATCGGCCTCCGCGTGATTCGTGTAGCAAACATCGCAACCCATTGGCAGACCCAGCAGCTTGCCCATGAAATGATCTTCCAGGCCCGCGCGAATAATTTGCCGTTCATCGTAAAGATATTCGGGGCCGATAAATCCCACGACGCTATTTACCAGAAATGGATCGAATACACGCGCCACTCCGTACGCGCGAGCTTCCAAAGTGAGTTGGTCCACGCCGCAATGCGCCTCGGCCGAAAGCGCGCTACCCTGCCCCGTCTCGAAATACATCACGTTCGTCCCTATCCACGCGACGCCGTTGCGCTGCGCGTGATGTTCGAGCACCTGTTCGCAGCCTTCGCGCAGCAGCGCGAGCGTGATGCCGAAACTTCTGTTGGCCGCTTCCGTGCCGCTGATGGATTGGAACAGCAGGTCCACCGGCGCTCCACGTCCCAGCGCGGCGAGTTGCGTGGAAATGTGCGCGAGGCAACATGTTTGCGTCGGCGCTTTGCAAGCCGATACGAGGCGATCGAGCGCATGCAGAATCGCGCCAACCGTTTCCACCGAATCGGCCGCGGGATTTACGCCGATCACCGCGTCGCCGCAGCCATAGAGCAAGCCTTCAAACGCGGCGAGCAAGATGCCTCCGATATCGTCCACCGGATGATTCGGCTGCACCCGAACGCCCAGAACGCCGCGCTGGCCCATGGTGTTGCGGCAACGCGTGATGTTGCGAACGCGCGCCGCGGCCAGCACCAGATCCTTGTTGCTCATAATCTTCGCCACGGCTGCGGCGATTTCAGGAATGATGGCGCGTTGAATCGCGCGCAGTTCGCTTTCGGTAGTGGCGTCATCGAGCAACCGCTCGCGGAATTCGCCGACGGTCATGCTTTTCAGTGGCTGGAACTTTTCTTGATCGAAGGAATCGAGGATTAAGCGGCTGACGTCGTCCTGATCCGGATCAATCAGCGGATTGCGCACAATTTCGCCGAGCGATAAATCCGCGAGTTGGCGTTTCGCGGCAACCCGCTCGCGCTCTGACGCAGCGGCGATTCCGGCCAATTGATCGCCAGACTTTACCTCGTTCGCCTTGGCAAAAAGCTCACGAAGATCAGAAAACCCAAATCGCTCAGGCATAAAGGCGCATTAAAAAATCATCGGTCGAATTTCATCTGAAAACTAACATCAATCCGCAGGCAAAGGAAGGCGATCCAGTCTTGCCCATGCGCGCGCAAATGCATCGACGTCGCGGGCTTGTCACACTGTTACGAACCGGGCTATAAATGAATTTGGCGCAAGAGATATTCGCGCAGCGCGCAAGGGACGCTGGCGATTCGCTCGTGCCGCCACAGGAACCCCAATGGCCTCGAAGAAAGTAATTTTCTGGCAAGTGGACGCGCAGGAAGACTTCATGACGCCGGGAGGCAAACTCTACGTCCCCGGCGCGGAAAAGCTTCTACACAACATCCGGCGGCTTACCGACGCAGCGCGCCAGGGCCGCGTGCTGCTGGTTTCGCACGGCTGCATTCATACGAAGGACGATCCGGAGTTCGCGCAGTTCCCACCGCATTGCATCCAGGAAACACTGGGCGCGAGGCTGGTCCCCGAAGCGCTCACCGAAAAATACGTCACGGTCCGAAACGATCCCGCCGTGAAACTGCCGGCTGACCTTGAGCCATTCCATCAAATCCTGCTGGAAAAGCAAACGCTCGACATTTTCGAAAGCCACCACGCCGAGGCGCTGCTGGATCGCCTGCCACGCGACGCGGAATTCATTGTGTTTGGAGTCGTAACGGAATACTGCGTGCGCCTCGCGGCGAAGGGATTGCTGGAACGCGGCCGGCGCGTCGCCGTAGTGAGCGATGCAATCGAAACGCTGAACCCGGCCGAAGCGCGCCGCACAATGAAGGAGCTGACGGCGCTGGGTGCAGAAACAATCACCACAAACGATGCGCTACGCCGACTCGACCACACCGCAACGGCAGAAACCAAATCGCGCGCACCGTCCGGCTCATAGCTGCTGCGCCCACATCAGTCGTACGACCGGCGAGATCGACCGCAACTTCGTTCCGTTCAGCCGGCAAAATATTTACGACAGCGCGTTCTTTAACCGCTTCGTCGTTTTCTGCAAGCGCTTTTTCAGTGAATCCACTTCCTTGGAAAGCGCTTCCAGCTCTTTCTTCGCCAGCACGCCTGCCTTGGCAACTTTGTGCGCCGTGCGATCGGCCTTGCCGATTGCGCCGCCGATGCTTTCCGCAACTTTGGTGAGTCTGCTCTTGGCCATGTCTTCCTCCGGATGAAAGCGGAGCAATCGTATACGCGGCCCCGGTCATCGTCAATACAGGATCACCGCAGTAATGCGATTGGTAACCCCAACGTTGACGCGGGAAGCGCGCTTCGCGTCGCCTTACATTCGGTCCAGCGCAATCACAATGAATCAGGGGCGGACAGCTTGTGTGCTGCTAATTCGGCAAGCGAAAAACGAAAGTGACGTCTTCCTGCGTCTCCACCGCTTTTCCGTTCAACAAGGTGGGTTTGTAGCGCCACTCGCGAACCGCAATCATCGCGGCATGTGCCAAGGAATCAGGCCCGCTGACAGGGTGGAAGCCCTCCACTTCGCCGTTCGCGGCGACCACGACATGCAATTTCACGGTTCCTTCCAGACGCGCCTGCCGCGCATCGGGCGGATAAACAGGTTCCACCAAAGTGACGAGCTCGCCGATCTGCAAATTGCGCGCGTTCTGCGCGGCCTGCGCCTCGCCCGGGGGCACCGCGACCACGCGCGTCGCACGAATCGCGACCGAACCCGATGCGCTGATCGGCGTTTCCGGCAAACTCAACATCAGCGGCGTGCCCGCTCTCGCAGCCGCCGCCCCGCCGCTCGATGACAAGCCTTGCGCAGGATTTTGATTCGACGGATTTGACGCAGAGGGCGCAGGCGCCGCACCTTGCCCTGGCATCACGGCCTCGTCCACCGGTGTCTGCCGCGCGACGCTCGCATCGCCATGGCTCGTACCGCTCGCCGCCGGAATCGTCCAGCGGTGATTTTCCAAATCCACGATTTCGATTTGCAGCGGCTTGGCCGGTGCGGTCGCAGCCGCCGCGCCGGAACCATTGGCGGACGGATTGGGCGCCGGATTCCCCGTCGCATTTCCAGACGATGGCCCAGGCGCGCTCTTGGGTTGCACCACTTCGTCCGCATCACCCATCATCCCGTTCAGCGCTCCGCGGCGAACCGCCATACCCGCGATGAACGAAATTGTCGCCAGCAGCAGCACGAGCGCTGCAAGAAACCATCCGCTCTGCAATTGCACGCGAAAACTCTTCCAGCCGGTATCGGCGGCTGCGGGTTCGGCAGAAACGCGCGGTTGCGGAAACAACGGCGCCGGGGCTTCGCTTGTGACGTAGCGCACGGCGGCGGGCGGCGCGGCGGTGACGGCAAAAGACGGCGCTCCGTGCGTGCCACTGATCGAGGCGTACGGGGAATTCGGACTTTGCGGTTTCTTCTCGTATGTCAGAGCCGGCGGAGCAATCCTTAGCGCGCGATCTTCTTCCTTGCGCGCCACTACGGCTGGGGCAACTGGTTCCCTCGTCACACGCGACGGCGCTTCCATTGCGACAGCGGCATTTTCGGCCACTTCCAGAGGCTCTTCTGCAAGCGCTGCGGCCGGCTCATCCGCAGCTTCTTCATCGAATTCCACCGCTGCTTCTTCGTGTTCGGCCGGTTCCTGAATTTCGCTGAGAGCTTCGTCGTCCGCAGCCGCACACTCCTCGGCCGCGGCGACTCGCTCGCCCCGATCGGAGAAATCCTGTGCCGTCACAACTGTTTCAGCGCGGCCCTCCGCAGCTCGATCAACGAGTGCGTCAACCTCCGCTTCGTTTTCCTCCGGCGCAGTTCCCGGCGATTCCTCGCGCGCCATCCACGCGCGAATCCGCCTCAACGCATCCTCGGAAAGATCCACGAAGCGCAAGCCCGCTTCCTTTCGCGATTCGCCAACCCATACGATCTCACCGCGCACTTCCAGGCGCTTGCGCGAACGCGGAATTTCGATGCGCATTGCCAGCGGACTCTCACCGGCATCCAAAGCCTCGGCCGCCTGCACCGCGATTCCGCCTTCACTGACATTGAGCACGATCCCGCCGTTGGATTCGCCCAAGTGCACATAAGCAAGCGAACGAATGCGCTGGCGCGGATGCGCGCGCCGGTCGCTCGCCGGAACGGAGACGGGACTCGAGTCTGGATTCTGTTCTAGTTCGTCAGTCATGCATCATGCTTGTTGCGCCAGTTCAGCCCGCAACAACCCTCAGTTCATGTTCCTAATTCAGCCCCGCCGCGCTTGCAGACGGCTGCAATTCCTGCCAGCCGCCGGGAAGCTCAATTTGAAAATGCGTGGCCGTATCGAACATTACAAATCCGCTCAGGTTCGCCACTTCGTCGGCTACCAGCTGCCGGAATTTCACTTGATTCACCGGACCGATCTGTGTCGCCGGCAGGCCGCTGGGCCAGTTGAACGGACGGGTCACCTGCAGCGCGATGCGCGTGCGATTTCGCGCGGGCAGAAACACGGAATTGTTCAGCTCGATCGGTGCTTCCGAGCTCAGGCTGCCGTTTGATTTCAACCGGGTCATCACCACCGTGCCGGCGCCTTTGGCGAACCGGTAATCGGCATCCGTGTTGTTGTCCAGATCGTAGAGAAAAATGAGCGTCGCATGCGTTGCGTCCGCTTCCTGCACCTGCGCGCCCGCAAACGTGCTCTGAATCGCGCCGGAATTCCACGGCGAAGCCGGCGGACGCGGCTGCGCCGCACGCTCTTGCCGGGGAAATCGTGGCAGACCGAACACAATCACGATCACCATGAGCGCCACGAACATCGCAATAATCAGCAGATTTTTCATCGGCCTCTTCGCGTCGAATTTACCACATCGCGCCGCATTCGGCGCAAAACGTGTCAAAAGTGCAATGCGGGCAAATTGCACGCCGAGGTTGGCGACGCGAGGTCATTCCGAGAGGTATTTCACAAAAACCACTTCGTTCTGTTTTTCGTTGTAGACCAGCTCATCCACATTCGCCTGCGTCATCAGCAGCCCGAATCCGCCCGGCCGCAATCCTTTGCTTTGGCGAACCTGGTCGTGCGCGGTGGGCTCATCCGGCGCGTGCGAAATCGCCGCGTGATCGAGGCCGGCAAACTTAAAGCCCTGCCCCGGATCCGCGATGCGATACATCAGCATGCGCCGCGCCCGCAGATACGAAATGCGCACTTTGCGATTGGGATCCAGCTTGCCGCCCCACTCCACCGCGTTCAGCAGCAGTTCGTGAAACGCTTGGCCCACCGCCCGGCGCACGTCGTCGGAAAGCCCGCTTTTCAGATGAGCCATGAAAGCTTCGATGCGCTCGGCTTCGTCCAGCGAACAGCTGACCGATAGCTCCACCCAATTCGGACTCGCGGAAATCACTTCAATCGGCCCCTGGCCAGGTTTCTTCGACAGCGTTTCCTTCACCAGATTGACCAAAGCGTGCGGGTCAATCGGCTTGCTAACGTATGTGTACGCTTCTTCGCGAATCGCGCCGAGCAATGTTTGCGGCGTATCGTCGGAAGTCATCACGATGATTTTCGGCCGCTTTTTTGCCTTGCGAAATTTTGCCAGCACTTCCAGCCCGTTCATTTTCGGCATCCAGATGTCGAGCAACACCAGGTCGAATTTACCGGTCTTCAATTTTTTCAAGGTTTCGGCGCCGTCCGCGGCGGCAACCACAGTGAACTTCTGGGCCCGGAGCGTTTCGGTCAGCAGCAAGCGGGTGGTGCGGTCATCGTCAGCGACAAGAATGCGCGTCATCGTTTCCTCCCCGGTGCATGATGCGAGCGGCCCCTCCGCCGCAGAGGCCTTTTTTGCGCGCCGATGGCGTGCAGCGCCGGCAGCAGCAGCGCGATCTCGTCTTCCAGCGTCGCGTAGAGCTCCCAAGCGCCGTCGAGTTTACCCTGTCGCGCGATTTTTTCCATCTCTCGAATGGTGTCCAGAGCCGCGGTGGGGCCGAAGTTTCCCACCGAGCCTTTCAGCGCGTGCGCTGCATCCGCCAGCAGGTTAGCGTCGTTCGCCGCCAGCGCGCTGCGGATGCGCGCCATCATCTGCGGGCAATCGTCGCGAAAAGTTTTCACAATGCTCCGCAGCAGCTTGCGGTTACCGCTGAACCACTCCAGGAGCGCCGTCACGTCCAGCGCGCGCCCGCCGGCGCCGCGCCCGGCACTGGCCTGATCGGTGCTCCCTTCGCGCGCCTCGGATTCCTGCCCGCCCGTCTCGCTTTGCGTCACCTGCTGCGAAATTCCTTCCACCGTTTGCAGGAACGATTTGGGATCAATCGGTTTCGCCAGGTACCCATCCATTCCCGCGGCGATGCACCGTTCGCGGTCTCCGTGCATGGCGTGCGCCGTCATTGCCACGATCGGCAAATGCCCGCCGGTGGATTTTTCCTTCTCGCGGATCAATTGCGTGGCTTCCAAACCGCCCATTTCCGGCATCTGCACGTCCATCAGCACCAGGTCGAATTTGTGCCGCTCGATCGCCGTCAGCGCCTGGCGCCCATTTTCCGCGACGATCACGGAATGCCCGCGCCGCTCAAGCATCTGCAACGCCACTTCCTGATTCACCGGATTGTCCTCAGCCAAGAGCACGCGCAACGGCCGCCGAGCGGCGCGCGCGCGCTCTCTTGCCGCCGACGGACGCACTTTCTGCCGCCCCGGCACATGCAGCACGGTGATTATCGCGTCCCACAATTCCGACTGCTTCACCGGCTTGCTCAGCGCCGCCGCTACCCCTACCGCTTTGGCGCGCGCAACGTCCTCGCTGCGCCCCGCGGAAGTGAGCAGGATCACCTGCGCGCCGTGCAACTGCGGATCCTGCTTCACCCGAGCCGCCACTTCAAACCCATCCATGTTCGGCATGTGCCCATCGAGCAGCATCAGGCGAAATGGGGTTCCATTCTGATGGGCCCGCCGCAGTGCATCGAGCGCCGCGGGTCCGTTCGGCGCCACTACCGGCTTCATGCGCCAATTCGCGATCATTTCCTCCAGAATTTTTCGGTTCGTCGAATTATCGTCCACCACCAGCACCGGCAAATCGCGCAATTTGACCGGCTCGGGTTCGGGCGATTTCTTTGCGGAAGCTTCCTGCCGTCCGAAATGCGCCGTGAAATGAAACGTGCTGCCCCGGCCCTCTTCGCTTTCCACCCACATCACTCCGTTCATCAATTCGCAGAGTTGCGCGGAAATGGCCAGGCCCAGCCCGGTGCCGCCATACTTGCGCGTGGTGGATGAGTCGGCCTGCGCGAACGCCTCGAATATATGCTGCTGCTTCTCCATCGGAATTCCGATCCCCGTGTCGCTCACCGAAAAATGCAACAAAATATCCGGCTCGCCATGCGCTTCCGTAACTACCCGCAGCACCACTTCTCCATGCTCGGTAAACTTGATCGCGTTTCCCACCAGGTTCACCACGATCCGCCGCAGCCGGTCCGGATCCCCAATCAACTGGTCCGGCACATCCGGCGCAAAACGCGAGGCCAGCTCGATCTCTTTCTCCTGCGCGCGCGGCGCCAGCGATTTCAGCGTGTCCTCGATCGTCTCGCGCAGCGGAAATTCCACGTGTTCCAGCTTTTCCTTGCGCGCTTCTGCTTTTGAAAAATCCAGAATGTCGTTGATCAAATTCAGCAGCGACGCTGCCGAACTTTTCACCGTAGCCAGAAATTCGCGCTGCTCGGTGGACATTTTCGTTTCCAGCGCCAGCTCCGTCATGCCGATGATGGCGTTCATGGGCGTGCGTATTTCATGGCTCATGTTCGCCAGGAACTCGCTCTTCGCGCGCGTGGCTTCTTCGGCTTTCTCCTTCGCCGCTTCCAGCTCTTTCACCAGCTGCGCCAATCGCCGCGCGTCCGCTTGCTGCGCGTTGCGCGCTGCTTCGAGAAAATCGGCGTACATCTTCAGTTCCATTTCCGCCCGTCGCCGCTCAATGAATTGCCCGATCTGGCTGCCGATGGAATCGAACATCTCCATCAAATCGGGCTCCAGCTTGCGTATTTGGCGACTGGAAAATTCGATCACCCCTGCGACGTGTTCGCCGACGCGTATCGGAAACGCAAACGAAGCGTGCAGTCCTTCGGCAATCGCGAAAGGCACGCGCGGAAAATTTTCCACCTGCGGCAGATCCGCCATCCACATCGGCTGCGACGTTTCCCACACGTGCCCGGGAACGCCTACGGACCTCGGATACGCCGATTCCCGCGTGGCCTGGACGAATTGCGGAAAACTCAGGCTGGGCGGGTGCCACACATTCATGCAGCGCAAAACTCCCGCCGCTTCGTCCACGCGCCACAAAACTCCTAAATCCCAGCTCAAGCCTTCGCAAATCGCCATCAAAATCAGCGGTGCCGCAGCGTCCAACGATTCCGCCTCCGCCAGCACGCGCGTCACCGCGTAGCCCGTCGCAAGCCTGCGTTCGGCTTCCTTCCGCTGTGTAACATCGCGCGCCACCGCAAAAATTAATTTACTGTCGAAGCCCGGCGTCGCGTTCCACAGCAGCCAGCGATAGGTTCCGTCGCCGCAACGGTAACGGTTCTCAAACGAAATAACCTGTTCGCCTTCGTCAAGCCTCTCGGCTTCGACGGCCGTTCTCTCGCGGTCGTCGGGATGGACAAATTCGCTGAACGGTTTCGCGAGCAGCTCCGCGATGGGGATGCCCAGCGTCTTTTCCCACGAAGGATTGATGCGCTTGAAATATCCGTCGAACCCCGCGATGCACAACATATCCAGCGAAACGGTGAAAAGCTGGTCCAGCTCTTCTTCGGTCATGCGCCGCTCGCGAATGGCCCGCGACAAATCCGCCACGCTGCGCCGCAGCTCCATCTGCGTCACCACCAGCCGGCTAAGCGCCTTCAGCGCCTCTTTCTGCTCCGGCGATAAATCCCGCGGCACGCGGTCAATCACGCACAGCGTCCCCAGCGCGTGGCCCTCCTGCGAAATCAATGGCGCGCCGGCGTAAAAGCGAACGTTGGGATCGTCTGTAACCAGGGGATTCGTGCGAAATCGCTCATCTTCCAGCGCGTCCGGCACCACCATTACGTCCGGCTGCAGGATCGCGTGCGCGCAGAACGCCACGTCGCGCGCAGTTTCGGTTTGCTCGATTCCGATTCTTGATTTGAACCACTGCCGGTCGGAATCCACCAGACTGACCAGCGCGATCGGCGTGCCGCAGATCATCGCCGCAAGGCGCGAGAGAGCGTCGAATTCCTGCTCCGGAAATGTATCCAGGATGGCGTAGCGCTGCAGTGCTTCGAGTCGTGCCGATTCGTTCTCAGGTGGCGGCGCTTTCATGGCAGGCGGGAACGAACCCGACTGCGCGCCATATTATGGCCGCGCCCAGTCCAAGTCAACGCCAGCGCGCAGCCGCACGGGGGCACCGTCGGCCCGCAGTTACGCCTGGTCAGAAAGATAGGTGGGCGACGACAGCGTAAAGATGTACTTGTTGCCCTGCGCGAGCAGCGCCCATTCCAGCAAGCGCCCGCGCTGGTTATGCAGAAAATATTCGAACCACTCATTTTCGACGAGCTGCGGAATCACCACCACAATCCGCCGCTGCGGATTTTCCTTCGATAGCTTCAATACGTACTGCACCACCGGAACGATTACGAACCGATACGGTGAAGGAAGCAGCGTCAAGGTGGGCGGCTCCTGGCCCGCTGCCTGGAATGGCGCTTCGATGTAACGCGGCCACACATCGCGCAGCATTTCGCCGCTGTCAGACGATTCCACATGCACCGCGATAATTTCCGACGAAATCCGGGAAGCAAACTCCAGAGCCTGCTTGGTAACACTGCTCCAGCGGTCAATTGGAACCACCGTGATCGGCGGCGACTTTTGGTTCGCGGGCTCGGCCGGCGAGCAGGTCCAAGTGGCCAGCGTGACGGCGTGATAATGTTTCCGCACGACGCGAAAAAAGAAAATCAAAAAAGGAATGAAAATCACGGTGATCCACGCGCCGCTGGTGAATTTCGCCACCAGCACTACCAGCACGGTAATCCCCGTGACCGACGCTCCCAGCCCGTTGATAAATACGTTCCTCAGCCAATTCGGCCCGCGCTTTTTGACCCAATGCCTCACCATGCCGGCCTGCGACAGCGTGAACGCCAGAAACGCCCCCACGGCATACAACGGAATCAGCCGGTCGGTCACTCCGCCAAAAACAATCAGCAAGAAACCAGTGGCCACCGCCAGCACGGTAATCCCGTAGGTGTATACCAATCGCCGCCCGCGATACGCGAACACGTGCGGCAGGTAGTTGTTCTGTGCGATGGCACGGCAGAGCCGCGGAAAATCCGCAAACGCGGTATTGGCGGAAAGCGAAAGCACCAGCAAAATCGCGGCGATCGTCACGTAATAGAAGACGCCCTTGCCGAAGACCGCCAGCAGCAGCATCGCCAGGATGCTCTGGTAACCCGGCTGGCCGGGATCGGTGGCGGCGATGCCGTAAATCTTCACCAGGTAGGAAATTCCCGCGAGCAGGACAGCCAAAAGAAAAATGATGATGGTCAGCGTGCGCTGCGCGTTCTTCTGGCCCGGTTCGCGAAAAGCTTTCACGCCGTTGCTCACAGCCTCCACGCCCGTCAGTGCCGTGCAACCACTCGCAAACACTTTCAGCAGCAGCCAGAAACTCACCAACTCCGTCGCAGGTGCCGGCACCGGTAATGGTGACAGCGGCGCTGGATGTCCGCCGCTCAGCACCACTCGAATCACCCCTGCGGCAATCAGGATCAACAGCGTACCCACAAAAAGGTAGGTGGGAATCATGAACGCGACCCCAGTGTCGTGCACGCCGCGTAAATTCAAAACCATGATCAGCACAAGAATCGCCACGCACAGCAACACGGTATGCGGCTGCAAAGACGGCACCGCGGAAACGAGCGCGCCAACCCCGGCGGAGATCCCCACCGCCGCGGTCAGAATGTAATCGGTGAGCAGCGCCGCTGCTGCCAGCAGGCTGGCAGAGGCGCCCAGATTGAATCGCGCCACGGTGTACGACCCGCCCCCCGATGGATAGGCTTGGATTGTCTGCAGGTAGGAAACATAAACGATGATCAGCAGCGTGATAATCGCCAAGCTGACCGGCAAAATGTAGCGCACGCCCAGAAGACCCAGCGGAATCAGCAAACTCAGAGCCGCTTCCGGCCCGTATGCCGCGGAACTCAGTCCATCCAAACCGAAAATGGAAACGCCCGCGCCCGGCCCAATCTGCTCCGCGCGCTCGTCCGAAGTTTTCAACGGCTTGCCCACAATCAAATCAACAATGTTCACGGAGGCGGATCCCAGAGGATTTAAGAAGGTTACATTTGTAACGACCTGCCCGCGAAAGTCAACCATCACACGCCGCCCACCGCCGTGTTGAAGGACGAGGTGTGGAATTCGATCGAGGTGGGGTTAACAGGCAAACCTGCCCCCCAGTCGGTTGTGCCTTTTATTTCTGCACTCTGCCACTTTCCCGGTGTTCTCTTCATCTTACATTCCAGCACTCGGTCTGAGTTTCATATCCATTGGCGGATTCCATCTCGAGTCAGAGAGGTGATCAAAATGAGCAACGAATCAGGGAAGGACGCTCTGACGCGCAGGGGTTTTCTGGGCGTGGGCTCGGCAGCTCTCGCCGCCGCGAGCGCGCTCGCCAGCGAAAAGTCAGCAGCGCAGGAACGGGCCCCCTATCAACAGAAAAGCAATCGTAGTTCGAGCGACCCAGGTCCCACTAATCCCGCGCTCGACGCGGCCAATCCCGACTCGAACAGTCCGCCGCAAACTGACGCCGGTGGCGTGCAAACTTTCAAGTACCCTTTTTCGCTTGCGCACAAGCGAATGCAAGAAGGCGGCTGGTCGCGCGAAGTCACACAACGCGAACTCGCGGTCTCCAAAACTCTCGCTGGCGTGGACATGCGCCTCACCGCCGGCGGCGTCCGCGAGCTGCATTGGCACACGGCAGCGGAGTGGGCGTATATGCTCTACGGCACCGCGCGCATCACCTGTATCGACGCCGACGGCAAAAGTTTCGTAACCGACGTGAAAGAAAACGAGCTCTGGTTTTTCCCGCCGGGCATTCCGCACTCGATTCAGGGCCTTGCGCCCGACGGCTGCGAATTCCTGCTAGTCTTCGACGACGGCAATTTTTCGGAGTACGAGACCGTGCTCTTGACCGACTGGATGGCGCACACGCCCACGGACGTAGTCGCGAAAAATTTCGGAGTCAGCGAAAAATCCCTCGCCAGCATGCCCAAGAAAGAAAAGTTCATTTTTCAGACCGCGGTCCCCGGCCCGCTCGCGGAAGATAAACGCATCGCCGCGGGCGCACTTGGTCCCTCGCCCGTTGATTTCGCTTTCCGCACCATGGATATGACTCCGACCAAGAGCAACAAGAGCGGCGATGTCCGCATCATTGACGCGAAAAACTTTAAAGTCACCACCACTGCCGCCGCCATCGTCACTGTAAAGCCCGGTGGCGTGCGCGAGCTGCATTGGCACCCCAATGCCGACGAATGGCAATATTTCTTTGGCGGCAAGGGGCGCATGACCGTCTTCACCACCGGAGGCCGGGCGCGCACCATGGATTTCGAAACCGGCGACGTTGGCTACATCCAAAAAACGTTGCCGCACTACGTGGAAAACACCGGCTCGACCGACCTGAAATTCCTGGAGATGTTCAAGAGCAGCTACTACCAGGACCTCTCGCTCTCCGAGTGGCTCTCGCACACTCCGCCCGAACTTGTCGCGGCCCACTTGAATCTCGATCAAGCCACGCTGGATTCGATACCGCGCGAAGAAACGGTAATCATGCCCGAGTAGCATGAACAACATAACCGCACCCAGCAGACACCCAGATTCGGTGGCGGCCACACTGGCAGCTTGCCGACGCCCTTGCTAGACTCGCCAGCGCTTCTGATTTGTGCGGCGCTCCGCGGAGGCACGCTCATGCACGGCAGGTTGGCTGCAGCGGTCTTGATCCTGGTCATTCTTCTTGTCGCTGCGCGCGCAACTCGAGCGCAACGCCAATCGCCTGATACCGCGCCACATCCCTGGTATCAGCACGCCGTGTTTTACGAAATCTATCCGCGCAGCTTCAGGGATAGCAATGGCGACGGCATCGGCGATCTGAACGGCATCGCAGCAAAGCTCGATTACTTGAAAGCTCTCGGGGTGGACGCCATCTGGATCGCGCCGTGCTTCCCGTCACCGCAAGTGGATTTCGGCTACGATGTTTCCGACTACCAAAATATTGATCCGATGTTCGGCACGCTCGACGATTTCGACCGTCTGCAAAAGTTAGGTGAAGCGCACGACATCAAGATCATTCTCGACTTCGTCGTGAACCACACTTCCGACCAGCATCCCTGGTTCCTCGATTCCCGTTCTTCGCGCAGCGCGCCGAAACGTGATTGGTACATCTGGCGCGAAGGCAAAAGCGGGAATCCGCCCAACAACTGGATCTCGAATTTCGGCGGCTCAGCGTGGCAATGGGACAGCACGACCCAGCAGTATTACTACCATTATTTTTACGTGCAGCAACCCGACCTGAACTGGCGCAATCCCGCGGTCGTTGATGCCATGTATGGCACCACCGAGTGGTGGTACAAACGCGGCGTCGCCGGCTTCCGGCTCGACGCCGTGGATTCGCTCTACGAAGATCCTGCGCTACGCGACAATCCCGTGCTGCCCGGCACCAACGATTTCGGCGATCCCAAGATCGAAAACAAGTACACCCAGGCTTTACCCGAAGTGCACACGGCCCTGCAAGGCCTGCGTACCGTCGCCAACAAATACAACGCGGTCCTGATCGGCGAAACCTGGACGGACAACGTCGCGCAGTTGGAACCTTATTACGGCGCCGCGAACGACGAGTTGCAGATGCCGATGGACCTGCTGCTGACGAAACTGAAATTTTCCGCGCCGGTTTTCCGCGAGCACATTGATGCCGTCGAGGCCACAGGCGAGTGGCCCGTCTTCGTCATCGGAAATCACGACATCGTCCGTTCCTGGAATCGCTACGGCGATGGCCAGCACAACGATCAGGTCGCCAAAGACATGGCGGCGATGTTCCTCACCCTGCGCGGCACGCCCATCCTGTATTACGGCGATGAAATCGGCATGCAGAATAACGATCCCACGCGCCGCGAAGACGTGAAAGATCCCATCGGCCGCCTGGGATGGCCGAAAGAGAAAGGCCGCGATGGCGAGCGCACTCCGATGCAGTGGAGCAGCGAACCGAATGCCGGATTCACAACCGGTACGCCGTGGAACTCGATTCCGGAAACCTACAAGACCTACAACGTCGCGGATGAGCTAAAAGATCCGAACTCCATCCTGAACTGGTACAAGCAGCTGCTCGCTTTGCGCCGCTCCAACCTGGCGCTGCTCGATGGCGACTACTTCGGCTTGAATGAAAAGGATCCGAATGTGTTGTCGTATCTGAGGAAGAGCGCAACCGATGCGCTGATTGTCATCATCAACATGTCCGCCGCACCGCAAACGGTAAACTTTAGACTTTCGAAACAAGGCCTCAACGTTAAGTCAGCGAAGACTCTGCTCACCACCCAGCCGTCGCTGCAAAATAACTCCTCCGTCGCGCAAATCTCGCTCGAGCCCTTCGCCGTGTACATCGCGTCGCTAAAATAATAGAGCGTAGTTCGCGCGCGCGACGGACGCCCGTCGCGACATGCCCGCCTGCCTACTCGGTGTACAATTCTCCTGCTGTGAATTTCCAAAATGAAAACGCCAGCCGCTCATCCTGCATCCATAATTTCTTGAGAATCTCTCTACCACGGATCCTGCTCCTGTTGTTCGCCACAACCTGGGCCGCATCCCCGCAGGAAAATCAAACCACGCCGCAGCCGCCAACCGAGCCGTCGCAGGCATTGGTTGCGACGCCCACGTTTTACCGCGACGTCCTGCCCATCCTGCAGCAGCATTGCCAAAGCTGTCATCGCGCCGGCGAAATCGGTCCGATGCAGCTCATGTCCTACGCGCAAACGCGCCCCTTGGCGCGCGCCGTCGCCGATTCCGCTGCCAAACGCGAAATGCCGCCCTGGTTCGCCGATCCCGCCGTCGGACATTTCTCGAACGATCCTTCACTGACGCAACAGGAAATTGACACGCTCGTTTCCTGGGTGAACGCGCAAGCGCCCGCCGGTGATCCGCACTCGGCGCCCCCGCCGCGCCCGTGGCCGGAAGGCTGGATGATTCCGCAACCGGACGCGATCGTGCGCATGCCCAAACCAGTCGCGCTTCCCGCGCACGGCGATATTGACTACACCTACGAGATCGTCCCCACCGGCTTCACCGAAGACAAATGGGTGCAGATGTCCGAAATTCAGCCGTCCAGTCGCGCAAACGTGCATCACGCCGTTGTTTACGTTCGTCCGCCCAATTCCAATTGGCTGCGCCACGCGCCCATCGGCGTTCCCTTCACTGGCGCGGACATGACCGACGAACAAGACCGCCAGGACACGCACTTCACGCAAGCCGACATCTTGCTCGTGTATGCTCCCGGGAGTTCGCCGGACAGTTGGCCCGAAGGCACGGCGAAATTCGTCCCGGCCGGCTCCAGCCTGGTATTTCAAATGCACTACATGGCGCGCGGCCACGCCACCAGCGATCAATCCAGCATCGGCATCATTTTCGCCAATCACCCGCCGCAACAACGCGTGCTGACACTGCAACTAACCAACGATCGCTTCGTTATCCCGCCGGGCGTAGACGATTATCGAGTCGAAGTCCACGGTTCGCTGCCGAACGACGCGGTGCTGCTGAGTTTTTTCCCGCACATGCACCTGCGCGGAAAACGTTTCGAATACAATATTTTGCGCCCAAACAAATCCGCCGAGCCTCTGCTGCGCGTAAACTACAATTTTTACTGGCAACTGAGCTACCGCCTCGCCGAGCCGCTCGCGTTGCCCGCCGGCACCGTGCTGCAAGCCGTCGCCTGGTACGACAACTCCAAAAATAATCCGCACAATCCCGATCCTGACGCCGCTGTCCGCTGGGGCGATCAAACCTACGATGAAATGATGGTCGGCTTCTTCGACGTAGCAGTCCGCGCCGATCTGGACAAGCCCCACTACTTCCTCCGCTCCAGCGATCCCCCGGCGCCACAGCGTTGACGTCGCCAAAACAACCTACGCAGCGCGACGCCCACCGCAAAAATTTCTTCAACGTTGACATTCCCGCCGTAAGCAGCGGAATATGGCTGCTGGAACCGCCCGGTAGCCCAGCGGCCTTAACGAAACCTAACTTCCCCGTCGCGCATCTCATCATAAAGGAGGGCTCAAGTCATGCAGCTGGTCCGGAGCCTCACGAACATGAACGTCTTCAAGCGTATAGCAGCCAGCTCTAATATTCGTTCGCTTTCAGCCCGGCAAATTCTCGCCTGCCTGCTGGGATTATCGCTGTTGCTTCCGGTGTTGCCGCAAACTGTATCCGCCGCCCAGGACGATGCGCAGGCCCAGGCGCAACCCTCGCAAGCGCCCTACACGCAGCAAACACCAGAGCAGTTGCAGCAGCTCGTAGCACCCATCGCGCTCTACCCCGATTCGCTCGTGGCGCAGGTTCTCGCGGCGGCTACTTTTCCCGCCGAGATCGTCGAAGCCGACCGCTGGGTGCAATCCAATCCCGATCTGAAGGGCGACGCGCTCGCGAAGGCTGTGGACCAGCAATCCTGGGACCCCAGCGTGAAGGCCCTCTGCGCGTTTCCCACCGTGCTGGGAAACATGGACAAAAATATCTCCTGGACCTCGTCTCTGGGCGACGCCTACTACAACCAGGAACAGAACGTAATGGACGCGATTCAGGTGATGCGGCAGAAAGCGCAGCAAGCCGGCAATTTGAAGGACACGCCGCAGCAGACCGTCCAGACGCAAGGCTCGGACATCGTCATACAGCCCGCTTCACCGGACGTTGTATACGTCCCGGCGTATGACCCCTGGCTGGTTTACGGATATCCCGTCGTAGCCTGGCCCGGTTGGTATCCGTATCCCGGAATCTGGTTCGGCGGCCCGTCTATCTATTGGGGAGGAATCGGTTTCGGTATCGGTTTCTGGGGCGGGTACGGATGGGGTTGGGGCCACTGGGGCGTCGGCTGGGGCGGTCGCGGCGTAATCTACAACAATAATCGCTACTACTCCCGCAGCAATACCTTTTACAACCGAAACAATTACTACCGTGCGGGAGGTGAACGCGGTGTCGCGAACAACGTGCAACGCGGCGGCGGGAACAACGTGCAACGCGGCGCCGGGAATGTCTACAACAATCCCGGCGGCCGGGACACTCCTTTTCACGGAAATAATCAGGCCGCGCGGGGATTCGATCAAGGCCGCGGTCAGACCGGCACCCGCTCCAGCGGCTTCAGCGGCTATGACCATGGCGGCGAGGCGCGCAGTTATTCTTCGCGCGGCAGTGCCAGCTTCGGTGGCGGTGGTGGCGGATTCCACGGCGGTGGCGGCGGTCACGGCGGCGGCCATCGCTAATCAATTTCCTAAAATGTTCCTACTGTTAAAACATTCGTAACAGTTCCTGAAGGAACGTAGCGGGGCATTCGCGCGACTTATTAAAACGGAGAACAGACCTATGCGGCAAACGAACCTGAATTTTGCAGCTCGGCAGTGGGGCAATCTTCCAAAATTCGCAGCAGTCGCTATCCTCTTCCTGGGCTCAATGCCCGCCATCTCCCAGGCGCAGCAGCAGGGCCAGAAAACCTTCGCATCCGCCGAAGAAGCCGGCAATGCGCTCTTCAACGCGACGCAGAGCAACGATGAAAAGGCCATGCTCGATATCTTCGGCCCGGACGGCAAACAGGTCGTTTATTCCGGCGACGACGTCCAGGACAAGGAGATGCACGCCAACTTCGCGAAAAAGTATGAGCAAATGCATCGCCTGGTGAACGAACCCGACGGCACCACCACGCTATACATCGGCGCGGAGAATTGGCCTGCGCCCATTCCGCTGGTGCACGAGGGTAACGTGTGGTATTTCGACACCGACGCCGGAACCAAGGAAATTCTCTACCGCCGCGTCGGCCGCAACGAAGTCACAACCATTCGCGTCTGCCAGGAACTCGTAGCGGCGCAGAAGGATTACTACTCGCAGAGTCACGACGCCTACGCGCAGAAATTCTTTAGCACCGAAGGACAGCACGACGGCCTCTACTGGAAAGCAGCGGCGGGCACTGCGCAAAGCCCGATCGGTCCACTCATCGCCTCCGCCGTGGCCGAAGGTTACGAAAACATTCCCGAAGGCGGACCCACCCCGTTCCACGGCTACTACTTCCACATCCTCTACGCCCAGGGACACCATGCCCCCGGAGGCTCGAAAAACTATATCGCCGCCGGCAAAATGAAGGGCGGCTTCGCGTTCGTGGCTTATCCTGCGGAATACCGCTCATCTGGCGTGATGACTTTCATCGTCGGCAGCAACGGTGTCGTATACGAGAAGGATCTGGGCAAGAACACCGAATCCATCGTCAAAGCCATGAAGAAATTCGATCCCGATTCCAGCTGGCACAAAACCGAGGTCCCCCAGGAACAATCCGCCAGCGAACAAAAGTAAGTGGCTCGCCGCGCGATACGACGTACCAACGCACGCGATCCCGCATCGTAAAGACCTACGGCCGTGCCGCAGGGACTTGCGCGCGCAGGGCCATGGCTCTTGCTTCGAGAATGCCTGCGTCCGTCGGCCGATTCACTTTGCGCAGTAATCCCGCGGTGTTTTCCAGACTTTCCGCGACCCCCAGCCATTGCACCGACCCAGGACTGTTACTGTTCATCCGATCCATCATCTCGATCAGCCACGCGGCAAACGATTCCGGGCCGGAGTAATCGCCGTGTTCGCGCATGCTCTGCGCGCGCGCCGCCACATTCTTTGCTTCCTCGGTTCGTCCCTTCAGATGCACGATCGTCGCATAGTCTGTCAGTGAATCGGCAGCCTGGCTGTAAGCAACTGCAAAACCCTGCTGTAAGGCGACGGCTTCCAGTCCCACCAGGCCCCACTTCATGTTTGCGATGTCCTCATCTTTCATCTGCGCAGCCTGTTGCTTCCGATGCAGTTCCCGCGCCTGGCTATCGACCGCCGCCGCTTCCGCCTCGCGGTTCAATTTACGCAAGAAGGCCGCATAGTTTTGCCGGGCGATGATCGCCGCATCCGGTTGTGCGCTCTGGTCCCAGAACCCGATGCGTCGCAGGTAGTACGGTTCTGCTTCCGCAAACTTGCCCTGCGCTTCGTCGAGCCTGATCAGCTCATCGAAAATCATGGCGATCCGCACACTCTGCGGTTTGTCGTTCTTTTCGGTAACGGCCAGCACTCGCTGGTAGGTCTGCTCCGCCTGCGAATATTTCTTTTCCTCGTCATAGAGCCGCGCGAGCCGCCCGAGCGGCTCCATCATTTCGGCATCCTCAGCCCCGCGAGCATCCTGAATCACCCGCACCGCGCGCAACGCCGAGTCCTCCGCCTCCACATTTTTTCCCTGGATGTGCTGCACGCGGCTCAGCGCATCGTATAACCCGGAAACCTGAAAATCTCTATCCGGGCGTTCCTGCACCCGCGCGCTGCTCACAACGCGCTGGTAAGTTTGCTCCGCATCCGCATACTGCTGCGCCGCCTCCTGTGCCCCGGCTAATAGGCACCGCTCTGTGAACACGTTTGGATTGTCGGGTCCCAAAATCACTTCCTTGATCGCCACCTCCCGCGCAAAAAGAGGCACGGCCTCAGAGTCTCGGCCGGACATCGAATACACCCGCGCGAAATTTCCCAGCACCGTGGCCAGCTGAGGATCTTTCGGCCCATTCGCTTTTTCCAGAATGGCAATCGCGCGCTTGTAATACTCCTCCATCTCACCGTACTTCGCGTATTGGAACTGCATCTGGTACAAGCTGGCGATCCCGGCGAGCGTAACGCCGATATCCGGATCGTTAGCTGGCAGCGCCTTCTGTTGAATCTCGAGCGCGCGCTCTGCAAAGTTCTGCGCTGCAGCGAGTTTTCCGACCTTCATGTAAACCGATGCAAGCGTATCCAAAGCATTGGCGACCTTGCGCGGATCCGGCGGAGTAGCGGCCTCCAGGATCTTTAGGGCGCGCTGCGCCAGCGGCTCGGCCGCGGCAAAATTATCCTGTGCGCTGCGGATGGACGCCAGATCGTCCAGGCTGACCGCGACGCGTGAATCGTTCGGTCCCCACGCTTCTTCCGCGGTCTGTAACATTTCTTCGGCGATGGGCAGCACCTCCGCGTATTTCTCCCGCGTGTAGAGATTTTTCACCCGCGTGTTAAGCGTTTCCCAATGCGATTCCTGTGCTAGCACAGGAATCGTCGCGCAGAAGGTCAGCAGGCACTGCAGGAGTAATCGAGACACGCGCACCGAACCACGAAGGCTCTTCATCGTGCGTTGCGCAACGCCGGCGGACGAATTTTGTGAAGCCGTCTGCGAGTTGATGAAGGAAAAGAAAGGCATGAGCTATCGCGAAAGCGGAAGCTTGGCTTTGCTCGCGGCGAGATTCCAGATAAATGCGCCCACCGCCAAAATCAGAAACGCGCCCACCCCACCGAAATCCAGCATCGTAAGCTCCGCCGGGGTCGGGCTGGCCGTGGTCGCGGCCCAACCCAAATACACGCGAACCGTTTCCAGCACCGCAAAAAGCGTGCACACAAAATGAATCCGCGTCGGCGATTGTTCGAATACGCGCCTGGCCGTGAGCTCAAGCCCCGCGTACATTAGCGCAAACAGCGCGAACGGCGCTGCCACCATCAGCCACAAAGCCGCAATCTGCACCTGCTGGATCTGTCCCTCTCGCATTACGGGCAAGCGCGACTTCAGAACTCCCGCCATCAGCAGAATCGTTTCGATCACTACGAAAAACGCCGCCGCGATTCCGAAGAGCCGCGCGGGCGAGCTCGGCCAGCCGAATATTTCAGCGGGTTTATCCGCAGCCGCCAGTGGTGTCATCGCGCGCTTCCCTCCCGGACATAACTCCAGATCACATTCCCCAAGAAGATCACGTGCCCAAAAATATAAATCGCCAGCAGCGCGTTTTCCGTAAAGGCCGGGTTCGAAGGCGTCGTAAGTCCCCTGCCGTTCGCGTAATAAATTCCCCACAAACCGCTCAGCAGCAACAGAAAGCAACCCAACGACTGGACGTACCCCAGCGTCACGTTTAGGTCGTGCTTGGTGAGTCCCTGCACCAGCTGATATTCCGCGAAGAAAAGTGCGAAGGCCACCAGCGAGAAGAAAAAGAAAATCGCCAAATCGTGCAGCCACGGTAGCCGCACGTAGCCAGGCCGCATGCGGCTGGCCTGCGCGATGATCGCAGCTCCCCAGCCGACCAAACAGAAATTAATGACGATGCGCAGCACCGCCTTGGGAGCGGGCATTGGAAGAGACATGTCGGGCTGACCCCTCATCCGACTTTATCTTCCAAAGTTACCATCCGCGCGTTTCCATAAGCGCGCAGATCCCGCGCACGATGCCGAATCATTAACGTCGCAGCGTAATCTCACGGCTCGTTGAGACATACCCGTGAGTCACCCCGAACGGAGTCCTGCGCTTTTTCTTTCGCGCCGTCGTTCGGCGGGCGCGGGACGCAGCGAGGGAGCTGCTTTTCCCCGCCGCCAATCATCGCGCTCTGGCCGCCTGCGTTTCTCCCAACCACTCATCAATCCGCCCGCGTGCCTTCTGCAAATGTTCCGGGTCGCCTCCAAAACCAAACCGCACGAACCCTTCCATCCCGACCTGCTCGCCCGGCACCAGCAGCACGCTTTTTTTCACGCGCAGCTCTTCCGCCATCAGCGCCGAGTTCCTGCCGTCGCGCAATCCGGCCCAGGCGATCGCGCCAGCCTTCGGCGCCACGTGTGAAAACGTCTCCGCATGCGCGTCCAACCACGCCCGCAGCGGCGGATAATTGCGCCGCACGAATTCCCGCGTGCGATTTAAAATCCACGCGCGCCGTTCAGGCTCCAGAGCCACCGAAGCCAGCCGGTCCGTGAGCATCGAAGGCCCGATGCTGGTGTAGTCGTGATAACTCCACAGTTTCTCGATCACATTCGCTGCGCCGATCACCCATCCCGTGCGCAATCCCGGCAAGCTGAACGCTTTCGAAAGCCCCGCCGTGCACAACATGCGTTCGTAACTGCCCCACATCGTCGCCGTCATCGCGTCATCGAATTCCGCGCCGCGATACACCTCGTCCGAGATAATCCACGCGCCCACTTTCGCGGCAGCCGCCACCACTGCCGCGCGCATGTCTTCGCGCAACACCGCTCCCGTGGGATTGCTGGGGTTGCAAATCGCGATCAATTTCGTTTTCGGCGTCACGACCCGCGGCAGATCGTCCACATTGATGCCCCAGTCCAGCGCTTCGCGCAACCAAAGCGGCTTCACCGTCGCGCCCATCGCCCGCGCCACGCCCGCGATCTGCATGTAATTCGGCATCATGAACACCACTTCGTCGCCCGGCTCAATCAGCGACCAGGTGGACACGTAATTCGCCTCCGACCCGCCGCAAGTCACCAGCACATTTTCCGCGCTCGCGCCCGGATACAGTTCCGCGATCCGCGAACGCAATTCCTCGCTGCCATTCGTCTGCGGATACAGCTGCTGCACATCCAATATTTTCCGCAGCTGCTCGGGATCCGGCACCAGCTCCGCCGTCGTCAGCGGCTGCACCCCGCTCTCGGAAATATTCAGCTCGACTTTGTTCTCCCACACCGATTGCCAGCGTTCCAGCTCAAACGGTTCAATCTGCATTTCCTTCACCTCGGCCCGGCCGCGAAATCGCGCCCCAACTGACGCGCCAGAAATGTAGCGAAGTCGTCCGCATTCCCCAAGCGATTTTGTCGCGCTGCCCGCCGTGAATCCCACATCACCCCCGTTGCTAACGTCATCCTGAAAAACTACAATCGCTTGTCACTTTTAGCCCGGGGGAACTGCGTAATTTAATATGATTCCTCGCCGCATCATCTTCGCCGCGCCGTTCCTGGCATTCGCGATGCTCTGCTTATTTCCCGGTGTGGCGTCCGCGCAATCCTCCGTTCCCGACGCCACCTGGCGCTTCGCCGTCTCCGGCGATTCCCGCAATTGCGGTGACGTCGTCATGCCGGCCATCGCGGCCGGCGTGCAAAAAAGTGCTGCCGCCTTCTACTGGCACCTCGGCGACTTCCGCAAGAACTCCGACTTCGACGAAGACATCGAGCATCAGCCCGAGCACCTCGCCAAGCCCCTGAGCATCAGCGCCTATCAACAAACCGTCTGGGATGATTTCCTGCAGAATCAAATCGCCGCCTTTGGCTCGCTGCCTGTTTTCCTCGGCATCGGAAATCACGAAACCGTTTGGCCGCACACCCGTGAAATGTACCTGATTCAATTCGCCGACTGGCTCGAAACGCCCGTACTTCGAAAACAACGTCTCGGCGACGACCCAAACGCGCACAAGCTCACCACCTACTACCACTGGATTCAAGACGGAGTAGATTTCATTACCCTCGATAACGCCGTCAACAACGAATTCGACGCGGACCAGCTCAAGTGGTTCGAAAAAATTCTCGCGCGCGATGCTGGCAATCCGGAGACTCACAGCATCGTCGTCGGTATGCACGAGGCCCTGCCCGACTCCATCGCCGCGAATCACGCCATGGACGATTCGCCCGCCGGAGTTGCCAGCGGCCGCCGCGTTTATGCGGACCTGCTGAAAGCGCAGAACGAATCGCACAAGCTCGTCTACGTCCTAGCCAGCCACCAGCATTTCTATATGGCTGGCGTTTTCAACACAGCATACTGGCGCGAACACGGCGGCGTGCTACCCGGATGGATTGTCGGCACTGCGGGAGCAGTTCGTTACGCCCTGCCGCCAGAAAAATCAGACGCGCAAGCCGCCGCGACCAATGTTTACGGCTTTCTGCTCGGCGCTGTGCGGCCAGGCGGCGAAATTAATTTCACGTTTCATCAGCTGAACGAATCCGACGTCCCGCCCGCAGTCGTCGCAACCTACAAACCCGAATTCGTTCACTGGTGCTTCGCGGAAAACTCCGCTACTCGCTAGCGCATTCTAAAATCTAGGAGCGACTCCCATGACCACCGCACCCGGACCTGCCAACGTTACTCCCGAGCGTATCTTCGAAACGCTGAACGCCTACCAAAAAACCGCCGCGCTGAAAACCGCAATCGAGCTGGACGTATTTTCAGCCATCGCCGCCGGTGCCACGACGCAAGCCTCCATCGCCAAACGCTGCGAATCCAGCGAGCGCGGCATCCGCATTCTGTGCGACTACCTGGTCATCAACGGATTCCTGCTCAAAAACGGCCAGGAATATGCCCTCGCCGATGATTCCGCCGTATTTCTCAATCGCCGCTCGCCGGCTTACATGGGCGCGGCCGCCAACTTCCTGGCGCTGCCGGAAATGATGAATCTCTATCAGGATCTCACCGCGATTGTTCGCGCCGGCACTTCGCTAAAGGGCGAGCAATCCACCGCGGCGCCGGACAGTTCCAAATGGGTGGAATTTGCGCGTTCCATGAGCGGCTTGCAGGGCATCAACGCCAAGGCCGTCGCCGAAACGCTCCAGGCCAGCGCCGGTGAAAAATGGAAAGTGCTCGACGTCGCCGCAGGCCACGGCATGTACGGCGTCACCATCGCCAAACAGAATCCCAACGCGGAAATTTTCGCCCTGGATTGGCCGGAAGTATTGAAAGTGGCCCACGAGAATGCCAAAGGTGCAGGCGTGGCCGCACGCCATCACCACATACCCGGCAGCGCGTTCGAAGTGGATTTCGGGAAGGATTACGACATCGTGCTGCTAACCGGCTTCCTGCACCATTTCGATCCGCAAACGATTGACACGATCTTGCGCAAGGCTCACGCCGCGCTGAAGCCAAATGGTCGCGTGGTTACCGTGGAATTCGTGCCCAACGAAGACCGCGTCTCGCCGCCCATCCCCGCCTCCTTCAGCATGCTCATGCTCGGCAACACGCGCGGCGGCGACGCCTACCCCTATTCCGAGTACGATCAAATGTTCCGCAAAGCAGGCTTCACACTGAACGAACTGCGGCACGGCCCAGGCCCGCAAAGCTTCATAATTTCAAGAAAATAACCGCAGGGAACGAAGGACATCTCGCGAATGGCTGCCTCAAAAGGGGTGTTGCTCGGGAGGCGCGGCTCGAAATGCCGCGACGCAGCAGCGCCGCGGGCGGGGCATACGCTAGCCCACCCCGGAAAGGGTGGGAAATGATGAAAAAGAGATCAGGAGCGCCGTAGCTGCGACACAGCCATCGCAAATGCCGCGACGACCCGCACCCACCTGTTGGCAATCGCACTGCGGTGAAATGCAGAGGCCTTCAACAGAAGAACGTAACTTGCACTCAGCTTTTCTCAGCCCCACCAAACGCCAGCGTCAAAAGCGTGTGCTGCTCCATCTCATGCGCCTTGTGCGAACCTGTCGCCGGGCTCGCGCTCGCCGAACGCTTGATCGAAAGCACTCCGCGCCCGCGCGCCAATCGTTCGAGCCGCGGCAGCAAAAACGCCAGCGCGCCCATATTCGCCGGCTCTTCCTGCACCCACACAAACTCCCGCGCCTTCCTGTGGCGATCCATCTCCGCCGCCAATTCCGCTTCGGGAAAGGGATACAGCTGCTCCAGAAAAATAATCGCCGTGGAAGTATCCTTGCGCCGCTTCCGCTCCGCCATCAATTCGTGCCCGATTTTTCCCGTGCATAGCAGCACGCGTTCCGCCGAACCATCCCCGCGATCCGGAATCACCGTCTGAAATCGCGCCGCGCCCAAATCCGCCAGCGAGGAAGAAGCCGCCGGATTCCGCAACATGCTTTTCGGCGTGAACACCACCAGCGGCTTGCGCCAAGCGCGTAAGGCCTGCCTCCGCAGCAAATGAAAATACTGCGCCGCCGTCGTCGGCTGGCAAATCTGCATATTGTCTCGCGCCGCCAATTGCAAAAATCGCTCGATGCGCGCGCTGGAATGCTCCGGCCCCTGCCCCTCATAACCGTGCGGCAGTAGCAGCACCACACCCGACAGCAAATTCCACTTGTCCTCACCGGCGGAAATAAATTGGTCAATGATAATCTGCGCGCCGTTCGCAAAATCCCCGAACTGTGCTTCCCACAAAACCAGCGCCTCCGGAAAATCGCGGCTGAAGCCGTATTCGAATCCCAGCACCCCTGCTTCCGACAGCGTCGAATTGATGGCCTCGAACCAAGCTTCGCCGTGCCCCAGATGCTGCAGCGGCACGTACTCCTGTTCCGTTTCGATATCAATCAGCGCCGCGTGCCTCTGATTAAATGTCCCGCGGCGGCTGTCTTGCCCACTCAACCGCACCGGCACGCGCTGTTTCAGCAGCGAACCAAACGCCAGCGCTTCCGCCATTCCGTAATCCAGCGGCCGCTTGCCCTGTGTCATTTCCAGCCGCTGCTCGAGAAGCTTTTTCACTTTCGGATGAATGTGAAATCCCTCGGGATAGCGCGCCAAAACTTCGCCGATCGCCGCCAGCTCGGCCCGCGGCACGCCCGTGTCAACTTCCAGGGCAGCGCTGTAACGCCCGCCGCGGTACGCATCCCAATAAGGCGGCAGCTTCCGCAGCGGCGGATTTTTCTCCAACTCCAGCGCCTTCTTTTGCGCCGCATCCAATTCCGCACGCACGCGCTGCACAATCGGCGCCGCGTCCACGCCGATTTTTTCGGAGTAAATCTCCCACAGTGGTGGATGCGCATCAATCTTCCGGTAACGCAAGGGCTGCGTGATCGTGGGGTCATCCACTTCGCTGTGCCCATGACGCCGATAGCCAATCAAATCCACCACCACCGGTGTGCCAAACGCATAGCGATACTCCGCCGCCAACCGCCCCACGCGCGCCACCGCGTCCGGATCTTCCGAGTTAACGTGAAAAATCGGAATCGGCAGCCGCTTGGCCAAATCCGAAGAGAATCGCGAAGATTGCGAATCGCGCGGAATCGTCGTGAACCCGATCAGATTATTCACGATGATGTGCACCGACCCGCCCACCGTGAATCCCTCGACGCCCGCCATATTCAGCGTCTCCGCGCAAACTCCTTGCCCGGCGAACGCCGCGTCTCCGTGCATCAGTACCGGCACCACATGCCGCAAGCCTGCGTCACCGCGCCGCGTCTGCTTCGCGCGCGTGCGCCCGATCGCCACCGGATCCACCGCTTCCAGGTGACTCGGGTTCGATACCAGGTGCATGCCTACTTTTTTTCCGCCCGCTGTCGAAAACTCCCCTGTTGCTCCCATGTGATACTTCACATCGCCGCCGCCCAGCACGCTGCGCGGATCCACGTCCTCAAATCGCGCGAATACTTCCGCCGCGTCGCGCCCCACCACGTGCACCATCACGTTCAACCGCCCGCGGTGGCTCATCGAGAGCACCGCCTGCACCGCTCCCTGTTCGCACGATGCTTCCAGGATCGCGTCCAGCAACGGCAGTAGCGCCGCCTCACCCTCCAGCGAATAGCGCTTGGTTCCCAAATAACGCGTCTGCAGCACCTGCTCGAAAATTTCCGCGCGCACCAGCCATTCCAGAATTCGCCCGCGATCTACTTCCGGCGCATCTGCTTCCATGCGCGCTTGAATCCATTCCCGCTTCTCGCGCTCGGGAATGTGCATGAATTCCACGCCGATCGTCCCGCAATAAACTCGCCTCGCGGCCGCCGCGTCCGCGCCGCTCACCTCCAGTTCCGGCACGACCAGCGGCGCCATGTCCCCCAGCGGATCCAGATTCGCCTGCAGATATCCCCAGCGCCGGAATGCGTCCCAGACGCGCTCCTGCGCCTCCTGCGCCGCCGCGGAGTCCACAATTGTTTGCTGATCGCTCATGAATGTCCCCAAATCTTCACAACCATTTCGCTCCCCTGATTATAACGACACTATTATAACAAGGCCTGCGCACGCCCGAGAAAACCTTCGCCCGATTTTCTACCACGCTCCCAATAACCGCCGCACCAGCACCAGCTGTCCCAAATGATTCGAATTGTGATCAACCAGCAGCAAGACCTGGCGCAAAACGGTCTGGCCCGTGCCCTGCGGAATCTTAGCGAAAAGATCCGTGCGCGGATTGCTCACCAGTTTCTCCATCTCTTGCAAATCATGGAAGAACTCTTTCACGCTGTTCTCCCACTCCGCGTCATCCTTCGGCGCCAGGCTTTTCGGCCAATATCCCGATGGCCAATCCGGCGACACATGTTTCGGGTTCAAAGTGAATTCCAGAATGTCCCGCTGCGCCAGCCGCACGTGCTCCAGCAAATCCCACACCGAATGCGGCGATCCCGCCGGCCGCACTCCGCGATGCGCCGGGTCCAGGCCCGCCAGCGCCTGCTTCCAATCCGCATGCGCCTCATGCCAGTCAAGAACTTTCCCCAATTGCTCGCGCAAAGCCTTATCGTTCCCATCGCGCCCAGTCTTCACAACCAGCTGCTTCGCGCCCGCCTTCTTTGCAGACTTGCTCTTCGTCGCCGAATTGCTCTTCCGCTTCGCAGCCATGTCTTCCTCCCCGCCGATCCGTAAATTTCAAAGCCAACTTCTTCGCAGTGCGGGAGCTTGCTCGTCTTAAGAGCCTCCCGGCGGCAGGATCGAAGGGCTCCCGCTTTCACAATCAACACCCCGCACCTCAACTCCAACTCGCGGCGGCTTGTGAATCGCGCTGCAGCGCGATTCATCCTGAGATCCCCCGGTGCGGGATCGAAGGGCCGCCGCCGCTCAAAATCGCGCGTCACGCAACTCGAAGGTTGTTTCTCCACCCCTCGAGCGCTATCATCCCGCAGCATTTTCCCCAGAGGAGCACTCCATGACCGCCGCCACCCACACCCGCCGCGATTTCTCGCGCGTCCTCAGCCAAACGCTAGCCGCCGCCCTAGCCGCTCCCAACCTGTCGAGCCTCGCCCCGCACCCATTGGATGCGCCGCAAACCAAACCGATGCCCGCAGGCCCCATTCGCCTGAACTTTAACGAAAATCCCTACGGCGCCTCAGCGAAAGCCCGCGCAGCCCTGGCCGATTGCGCTGCGCTCTCCAACCGCTACCCCGACGAAGCCTATCGCCAGGTGATCGCCGCGCTTGCGCAAAAATTCAACGTGAAGCCCGAAAATATCATCCTCGGCTGCGGCTCTACGGAAATCCTCCGCGCCGCCGACGACGCCTTCCTCGATCCCACCCGCAACGTCGTAGCCGCCGCGCCCACTTTCGAAGCCGTGCTCGATTACGCTCGCGTGCTGCACTCCAATGCCGTTCCAATCCCGCTCACCTCCGACTATCGCCACGACCTCCCGAAAATGGCCGCGGCCTGCACCTCGAAAACAGGCGTCGCCTACATCTGCAATCCCAATAATCCCACCGGCACCATCGTCACGCGCGATGAACTCGCCGCGTTCGTGCAAGCCGTGCCGCCCACCACCCTGATCGTGGTCGACGAAGCCTACTACCATCTCGCCGACGACCCGCGCTACTCGAGCGCCCTGGAATTCATCCCCGCCTATCCCAACGTCATCGTCGCGCGCACGTTTTCAAAAATCTACGGCATGGCCGGAATGCGCCTGGGCTACGCCATCGGCGCCAAGGAACCCATCGCCCGCCTCCGTGCAGAGCTTCTGCAGGACAACGGCAACGCCGCCGTCTTGCAAGCCGCGCTCGCCAGCCTCGCGGACAATGATCACGTCGCGACCTGCCGCGCTCAGCTCAACGCCACGCGCCAATGGCTCTGCACCGAACTAACCAAGGACTCTCGCCCCTTCATCCCTTCGCAAGCCAATTTCGTGATGCTCGACCTTGGCGCAGAAGTAAAACCTATCATCGAACAATTCCGGGCGCGCAACGTCATCGTCGGACGCCGCTTCGCCTCCATGCCTAATTTTCTGCGCGTCACCATCGGCACGCAGCCAGAAACCGAAGCATTCCTAGCCACACTCCGCGAAATCGCACCCGCCAACCCGGCGCGTGCCGCCGCTTAGCTATCGTCAAATACCAAATCGCAAGCAGCGAATAAAATTCAGCAACAGTACGTCCAAAAAATAAAAAGGCTCTCCGCAGCGTTTTCACGCCAAGAAGAGCCTTTGAAGATAGATATCCCTTTTTTCCGGACTCGCCTTCCGATCACGCTACCCGATCGGAGTTCGAATCGCCGGGAACTTCGCTCGGCCGCGTTCAAACCATCACAAAAAACGACGCGCTTCTTACGGCGCCGCGATGCTCTGTGGCCCGACCGATCGCCGCTGCTGGAAACATTCGCGGCAATATACCGGGCGTCCTTGTGTAGGCTTGAACGGTACGGTTGTTTCTTTCCCGCATTGTGAGCACACCGTCTTGGTTTCGACACGTTGCACGCTGCCGGAACCTGCCGTTGTGCCCGCCGAGCGATTGGCCTTGCACGCCTTGCACCGCTTGGGCTCGTTCTTGAAGCCCTTGTCGGCGAAAAACATTTGCTCGCCGGCGGTGAAAACGAACTCAGCCGAACATTCAGCGCACTTCAAAACCCTGTCATGGTATTCCATACGCTGCTCCAAAGCCTTGCTGGAACAGGAGTAGCAGCGGAACGGTCCTAGCCGGAAGAATGCGGGGGCGTGCCCGGAAAATTCACGCTTCCCTCACCTCACCGGCCGAACCATTTGAATGGACCCCGGTTATATGGTCGCCTAGTCTTGCTCACGCCGTTGCTTTTTTCGGAGACGCTTACGCGAGAGGGCTTCTTTCGCACGCCGCCTTTCACCTGGTTTCATGTAGTAGCTGTGCTTTTTAATCTCTTTGATTATGTCTTCCGACTGCACCTTTCTCTTGAAGCGTCGGAGTGCATTCTCCAGAGATTCTCCCTCTTGAATGACAACTTCTGCCACGCGTATTCACCCCCGTTCCCCGTTGAATTGTTGAGTTGCACTGTGTGGGTTACCACCAGTGTAGCCGGTTCACACCCGAATCGGCAATTGCCAAGTTCTTCTATCGCCCGCTACCCCGTAAGTCAAGGGGTAAATTGCCAAAGCGCCAAAAGCCGCCCTCTGTAACTCTCTAGTTATCATCAAGGCTGGTTATGACTTCCAGCTCAAGTCGCGGACGCAATGCCGTTTTACGACCGTCGCTTATCCGCTGAACTGTCCCACGCGCCCTTTCGGCGCGCTCGCCGTTGCTGTTAGAATGTCCTTCGCCAGCCCTGCACTTTCGGGAGGATCGCTTCCATGCCTCTGATGCGCAACGCACTTGCGGTCCTGCTGGCCGGTGGCCAGGGCGAACGCCTTTGGCCCCTCACCCGCGATCGCGCCAAACCCGCCGTTCCCTTCGGCGGCATCTACCGCATCATTGACGTCACTCTCTCCAATTGCCTGAACAGCGATCTGCGCCGCGTCTTCGTCCTCACCCAGTACAAAGCTCTCAGCCTCAATCGCCACGTGCGCCGCGGCTGGTCTTTGCTGATGGGTCACGGCGATTTCATCGAAGTCCTTACTCCGCAAATGCGCGTCTCGCAGCACTGGTATCAGGGCACCGCCGACGCGGTCTATCAGAACATCTACTCCATCGGCTCCGAGCAATCCAATTTTGTCTTCATTCTTTCCGGCGACCATATTTACAAAATGAATTATCAGAAGATGCTCGAGCAGCACGTCGAAGCTGGCGCCGACGTCACCGTCGCCACCTTTGAAGTCGATCCCCAGGAAGCTGCCGGCAGTTTCGGTGTGCTGGAAACCGACAGGGACTGGCGCATCATCGGCTTCGAGGAAAAACCCGCCGAGCCCAAGCGCTCCCGCATCCATCCCGACAAAGTGAACGCGTCGATGGGCGTCTATCTTTTCAATACGCAACTTCTCGTTCCTGTGCTCATCGCCGACGCCGAAAATCCCAACTCCAATCACGATTTCGGCAAGGACATCATTCCGCGCATCATCGATAAGCACCGCGTCTTCGCCTACAATTTTCGCGACGAAAATAAAAAAGAAGAATCCTACTGGCGCGATGTCGGCACCGTCGAGGCGTACCACGAAGCCAACATGGACCTGGTTTCCGTTTCCCCGGTCTTCAACCTCTACGACAAGAGCTGGCCGCTGCACACCTGGCAGCAGCAATACCCGCCCGGCAAATTCGTTTTTGCCGATCCCTCGCGCATGGGGGTCGCGCTCGATTCCATCGTCGGCTCAGGCTCCATCGTTTCCGGCGGACGCGTCACCAAATCCGTTCTCGGCCTCGACGTGCGTGTCAATAGCTACAGCGAAGTGGATCAATGCATCATTTTCAACCACGTGATCGTCGGCCGCAGCTGCCGCATTCGCCGCGCCATCATTGACCGCCACGTCAGCCTGCCAGAAGGCACCGTAATCGGCTACGACACCGAAGCCGACCGCGCGCGATACTCGGTCACCGAGCACGGCGTAGTCGTAGTCGTGCGCCCCGAATCCATGATCGAAGAGCCCGAATAGCCCCAGCGATTCTGCCGTCCGGTTTTCGTAGCGCCGGCGTCTCGCCGGCTGTAGCGGCGGGTCCCGCGCATGCGGGACTCGCCCCGCTTTTCATCGCGTCGCAGTCACGCACGGATTCCCCGCCCCCATCCCCGCCTTGTACCACCCACCCCAAACCGTTTACGATGTTCGTCGCACAAATAACGACTCACTCCACAGGAGCGACATGTCCACGAAAATCGTCAGAGTCCACGGGCGGGAAATCATCGATTCCCGCGGCAATCCCACGGTTGAAGCCGACGTCCACGTCGAAGGCGGCGCCGTCGGTCGCGCGGCGGTTCCTTCCGGCGCATCGACAGGCGAACTGGAAGCCAACGAACTCCGCGACGGCGACAAATCGCGCTATCTCGGCAAAGGCGTGCTGAAAGCTGTCAGCCACGTGAACGGCGCCATCGCCAAAGCCGTCACCGGACTCGATGCCGCCGAACAGCACACGCTCGATCGCAAAATGATCGACGCCGATGCCACTCCGAACAAATCCAATTTCGGCGCAAACGCCATCCTCGCAGTTTCCATGGCCGCGGCCCGCGCCGCTGCTGCTCAGCTTGCAGAGCCGCTTTACCAATATCTTGCGCGCTATTCCAGCGACCGGTCCGCGAACACCCTCCCCGTCCCCATGATGAACATCGTCAACGGCGGCGCCCACGCCGATAATTCCGTGGACGTGCAGGAATTCATGGTGATGCCGGTCGGCGCGCCAAATTTCCGCGAAGCCCTGCGCTGGGGCGTCGAGGTTTTCCACCATCTGAAGTCCGTTTTGAAGAAGAACGGCTACTCCACGGCAGTCGGCGATGAAGGCGGCTTCGCGCCCAACCTGAAATCCAATGAAGAAGCTCTGGAGCGCGTCATAGAAGCCATCACCGCCGCAGGCTACAAGCCCGGCGAACAGATCGCCATCGCCATTGACCCCGCCTCGAGCGAATTCTACGACCGCACCACAAAGAAATACGTTTTCAAGAAGTCCGACAAATCCGAGCGCAGCCCCGCGGAGATGGTGAAATTCTGGGAAGCCTGGGCGGCCAAATATCCCATCGTCTCCATCGAAGACGGCCTCTCCGAAGACGATTGGGACGGCTGGAAAATCATCACGCGCGACCTCGGCAAGAAAATCCAGCTGGTCGGCGACGATGTTTTCGTCACCAACCCGAAAATTTTCGCCCGCGGCATTTCCGAAAAAATCGGCAACGCCATCCTGATCAAGCTCAATCAGATCGGCACGGTCAGCGAAACCATCGAAGCGGTAGAAATGGCGCGCCAAGCAAATTACGCCGCCATCGTCTCCCATCGCAGCGGCGAAACCGAAGACACCTTCCTGGCCGATTTCGTAGTCGCCATGGGCACCGGTCAGATCAAAACCGGCTCCGCCTCCCGCACCGACCGCATCGCGAAGTACAACCAACTCCTCCGCATCGAAGAAGCTCTGGGTAAAGCAGCCCGCTTCCCGGGCCGCAGCGCCTTGCGTCCGTAGCGCCAACTGAACACGCTCTTGCATGCGAAAACGCAGTGCCGAGCCAGTGAAATGGAACACCGGCCCGCGATAAGGTATTCTGGCCCGCGACATGACCCAACAAAATAAACGCCCGAAACCCGTCGTCCTCACCGTTCTCGACGGCTGGGGTTACCGCGCCGAAACCAAAGGCAACGCCATCGCCCTGGCGCGCAAACCAAATTACGATCGCCTGCTCAAGGAATTTCCCAACACGCTCATCCAGACCTCCGGCCCTGCCGTCGGTCTCCCCGAAGGACAAATGGGCAACAGCGAAGTCGGCCATCTGAATATCGGCGCCGGCCGCATCGTGCACATGGACATCGCCCGCATCGATCAACTCATCGCCAGCGGTGAATTCTCGCGCCAGCCGCTGCTGCGCGAAGCCATGGAATGCGGCAGCGGGCATCAGCTGCATCTGCTCGGCCTCCTCAGCGATGGCGGTGTGCACTCCCACATCGAGCATCTCTACGCGTTACTCCGCATGGCCCGCGAAAATAAAGTCACGCGCGTCTTCGTCCACTGCTTCATGGACGGGCGCGACACCCCGCCCAACCGCGGCATCGATTTCCTGCGCGCCCTGGAACAGAAAATGCGCGAGTACGGCGTCGGCCAAATTGCCACGGTAATCGGCCGCTACTACGCCATGGATCGCGACAATCGCTGGGACCGCATCGAAAAATCCTATCGCGCCATGACCCACGGCGAAGCCGATGCAAAATTCGCCGACCCCATCGCCGCCGTCCGCGCGAGCTACGAAAAAGAGGTCACAGACGAATTCGTAGTCCCCACCGTCATCACCACCGAACCAGCCCCCGGGAAACTCGCAGTCCCGCGCGGCGTAATCCGCGACGACGACGCCGTGATTTTCTTCAATTTCCGCGCCGACCGCGCCCGTGAAACCACCCGTGCCCTCGTCGAGCCGGGCTTCAAAGAATTCGCGGACTCCGCGCGCCCGAAAAATCTTTTCTTCGTCGCGACCACGCAATATGACAAAGCCTGGCCCTGGCTGCGCTACCTGATCGCCCCGGAAAAACTCGAACAAATCCTCGCCAACGTTTTCGCCGAGCAGGACTACAAAAATCTGCGCGTCGCCGAAACCGAAAAATACGCGCACGTCACCTATTTCTTCAATGGCGGAGTAGAAAAACCGTTTCCGGGGGAAGAACGCGTCGTCGTGCCGTCGCAGAAAGTACCCACCTACGATTTAAAACCGGAAATGTCGGCCGCAGGCGTCGCCGACACCGTAATCCACGCCATCGAAAAAGGAAATTTCGACGCCATCATCATGAATTTCGCAAACGCGGACATGGTCGGCCACTCCGGCAAGCTCGAAGCGACCATCCAAGCCGTCGAAACCGTGGACGAATGCCTCGGCAGACTTTTTCAATCCCTCCAACCGCGCGGCGGCGCCTGGATCATCACCGCCGACCACGGCAATGCCGAAACCATGATCGACCCCGTCAGCGGCGGCGCCCACACCTATCACACCACCAACCCCGTCCCCTTCATCCTGCTCACAGAAAATGGCCGCACCCAATTAACGCCCGGCGGTTCGCTCCGCGATATCGCCCCCACGCTCCTAGGCGTCCTGGAAGTCCCCGAGCCCCCAGAAATGTCCGGCCGCGATCTCCGCATCCCGAAAAAATGATCCACGAAAAAATACATCCGCTCGCTAGCCGCGAACCAGCTCGACGTTATACGCATCAAACAGTAAATTTCCCGTGTCATCCCAAACCAAGCCCCGCGCTTTTTCTTTCCCGTCCCGCGACTGCGGGACGGACGCGGGACGCAGCCAGGGATCTGCTTTCTTGCTGAGGCGCCGAAGCGTGTTGTCAGGTGTTTCGAAACACGAAGACCGCATTCTGCGGAAATCACCGAGGCGTTTGCGAGCGGCGTGGGGGCACGGCATGCCGTGCCCGCGTTAGCGGCGCTGATGCTGGCCTAACTTCCCGTGCTCGGCTTCGGCGACGTATACCACTCCCGTGCATTCACCACGATCTTCTTCTTGTGGCCCTTCTTGTCCAACGTCATAAACGGATTACCGTCATTATCCAATATCTCCACCCTCAGCTTGTGCACCTTCCCATCGGGCGGCGTCGATGGCGTAAATCCAATCGTGTACTGATTGCGCAGAAAAACCGCCACGGAATTAAAAATATCGTTCATCTCGCCTTCAAACCGCGGAAACCAAGCCCACCCGCCAGTCATCTCCGCAAAAGTCTTCAACTGGTTCTCCGCCTGCAAATAGTTCACGCTGGCGAACTCCGGCCCAGTCATGCTCCGTTCGTGAATTCCCATAGCATCCAAAGCCCCGCCCATCCCCACGCAGAAAATCGTCACGTCCGTTTCCTTCAGCGGCTTAAAAGTCTGGTCCAAAGTGTGTTTACTGAACGTGTCGTAGCCGGACGCAATAATCAAAATCGACCTCTTCCCTTTCACGTCGCGCAGCTGATCCAAAGTTTCCAGCGTCGCATCAAACAAATTCGCCTCGCTGAAATCCGGAAAATAAAGCTGCGCCACTTCCTGCGCCACCGCTCGCTTGTCCTGCGTGAAGTCCGACACCATAGTCGTCTTCAAATCGAAAGTCTTGAACGCCACCCAATCCTTCTGGTTCAAATGATCCAGAAAGTTATACGCCCACATTTTTCCGCGATATCCAAAGTAACTTCCCATCCGCCGGCTGAATTCCATCAGCACCACAATCGTGATCGGTGCTTCGCTCGCGCCAAAGTTGCTGATCTGTTGCGGCTGGTTATCATCCAACACTCGGAAATTCTGCTTCTGCAATCCGGTGATAATATTCCCTTCGAAATCGGTCACCACCGCGTCAATATTCACCACGTTCGATTGCACCGCGATGGCCACCTGCGGCGCTTGCGATTGCGGTTTTCCCGCATCCGCCGGCTGCTGCTGTCCGCTCGGCTGCTTCGGCGCGGCGCCCGGCTGTTGCGCCGGTGCCGGCGTCACCGGGCCTTGCTGCTGCCGCGCGTACGATGTCAACGTCCCCGGCGGCACACCCAGCGCCACAATCAAAATCCCCAACAGCGCCACTCGCATCCATGTCTTCAATTTCGTGCTCCCCCTCGTTTCGCAACCCGCCCACACGCGTCCGCGCGCCAAGTAAGATGCGTCCGTGCGCCTTTTGGGATGGACCGCCATCTCCACCCGTTTCACCGAGATTGCTGTACAGAAAACGCCCCGCGTCTCGCCGCCGGAACCGCATCCGGCAGCATGATAGTATGAATTGGTCTTCTGCTCTGCGATTGAATTTCACTTTCTGGGGGGAAATCCAGGATGGCGCGTGCGCGCATTCCGCTTCCGATTCTTGTCCTGATAGCATTCCTTTTCACTGCTACGGCTGGTCAAGCACAGTCCGTTCCGACATCGCCGCAATACCCGTCCACGGCGAATCCGTCGCTTTCCCAGATTCAAATTGACGCACTGGGCTGGCTGCAAGGCCTGCTGCGCATAGACACCACCAATCCCCCAGGCAACGAACTGGTAGCCGCAAAATACATCGCCGCTATCCTAACCAAAGAAGGCATCCCCTCTGAAATTTTCGAAAGCACTCCCGGCCGCGGATTCATCGTCGCTCGCCTCTCCTCCGGCTCCCTGCCCGATTCTTCCCGCGCCCTGCTATTGATGGCTCATCTCGACGTAGTCGGCGTCGACAAATCCAAATGGACCGAAGATCCTTTCGCCGCAACCATAAAAGACGGCTACCTCTACGGCCGCGGCGCCATTGACGACAAAGGCATGCTCGCCGCGAATCTCGCCGTCTTCATCGAACTGAAACGCTCCGGCGCGCATCTGAACCGCGACGTGATCTTCCTCGCCGAAGGCGATGAAGAAGCCTACGGCACCGCCGGCATGTTATTTGCCGTGGATAAACACTGGGACAAAATCGCCGCCGGCTACGCTATCAACGAAGGCGGCGGCGTTTTCCTGCAAGGCGGCAAGCCGCAATACATCGGCGTGCAAGTCAGCGAAAAAGTTCCCGCAAATGTGGACGTGATTGCCAAAGGCACCTCCGGCCACGCCTCGATGCCTCGGAAAGACAATCCCGTCGTCCATCTCTCCGCCGCCGTCGAAAAAATCGGCAATTACGAAGCTCCCGTGCAATTTAATTCCATCACCCGCGCCTATTTCCAGGCGCTCGCCCCGCTCCAGGATGAAGAAACGGCCAAATGGATGCGCTCGCTCGACACGTCCGATCGCGGTGAACATGCCGCCCGCGTAATTTCCAATCAGAGTCCCGCTTGGAATGCGATGCTGCACGACACCGCTACTCCGACCGTGCTGCGCGCTGGCATTCGCGCCAACGTGATTCCTTCCGAGGCGCGCGCCACCATCAACGTCCGCCTGCTCCCGGGCAACCAACTCGCTCCGCTCCTCGCAAAGCTGCAGCAATTGGTAAGCGATCCCGCGATCCAGTTCGAGCCGCAGCTGCCCCTGTCCGAAACAGCTCCGTCCTCCTCACTCACATCCGATTTTTACAACACCATCACCCGTGTCACCGCCAAAAGCTATCCCGGCGCGCCTGTCGTTCCGCTCATGTCCACCTACTTCACGGATTCCGCTCCGCTGCGCCTGCGCAACGTGCAGGCCTACGGCTTGATTCCCTTCCCGCTCAGCGACGATGATATGTCCCGTTTTCACGCTGACAACGAACGCATCCCGCTCGATTCTTTTCACAAGGGCATTGAATTTCTCTTCGCAATCGTGAATGATTTCTCGGTGACCAAATAGACATGACAAATGCCCGCAGAGCAAAAATAGTCTGTACCCTCGGCCCCGCCACCTCCACGTACAACATGATCGAGAAACTGGTGCATGCCGGAATGGACGTCGCCCGCTTGAATTTTTCTCACGGCACGCACGAAGACCGCGCCCGCATGGTTGCGGCCGTGCGCCGTGCTTCCGCCCACTACGAGAAGCCTATCGGCATTCTCGCCGACTTGCAGGGACCAAAAATCCGCACCGGCAAGCTCGTCGGCGGCAAACCCGTGCGCCTGCGCTTCGGCCAGCGCTTCACCATCACCACGCGCAACATCCTCGGCACCGAAGAAGGCGTCAGCACCACCTTCCGCGCGCTGCCCGAAGCCGTGCATAAAGGCGACCGCGTTCTGCTCAACGACGGCGAAGTCGCCCTGCGCGTCATCTCCGTGCACGGGCAGGACGTGATCACCCAGGTCGAAAACGGCGGCGACATCGGCGAACACAAAGGCATCAATCTCCCGGGCGTCAAACTCAAAATTCCCTCCATGACTCCGAAAGACCGCAAGGATCTGGTCTCGGCTATGGCCATCGGCGCCGATTATTTGGCAATCAGTTTCGTGCGTACTGCAGCAGACGTCCGCGCCGCCAAGCAAGCCATCGCCCGCACCGGAAAAGATACGCCGGTGATCTCCAAGCTCGAAAAACCGGAAGCCATAGATAATCTCGACGAAATTCTGGCTATCTCCGATGGCGTGATGGTTGCGCGCGGCGATCTGGGCGTCGAAATGAGCCCGGAAAAAGTTCCCGTAGTGCAAAAGCAGATCATCCTGAAGGCCCGCAACGCGCTGATCCCGGTGATCACCGCCACGCAAATGCTCGATTCCATGCAAAAAAATCCGCGCCCCACGCGCGCCGAAGCATCGGATGTCGCCAACGCCATCTTCGACGGTAGCGACGCGCTGATGCTTTCCGGCGAGAGCGCCGCGGGCCTCTATCCGCTGGAATCGGTGATGATGATGGACCGCATCATCCGCGAAGCCGAAGCCAGCGTCACGCAACTGCCGCGTCCCGCGCGCTCCGGCAATCTGCAAATCAACGAAGTCATCGCCGAAGCCATCTGCCACGCCGCCGAAGAACTTCACCTGAAGGTAGTCGCCGTATTTACCGAGAAGGGTTCGTCCGCGGGTCTCGTTTCGAAGTATCGCCCCCGCGCACCGATTGTTGCTTTTTCGCCAGTCCAGCAAACACGCCGCCGTCTTTCGCTCTATTGGGGCGTCCTGCCGCGCAGCATGGGCAGCGTCCACGACATTGACAAGCTAGCCGCCACCGCCGAAAAACGCCTCCTCGAAGAAAAACTAGTAAAGCGCGGCGATATAATCGGCGTAGTAGCCGGCACCCCCATCGGGACCACAGGCTCGACAAATCTAATGCGCCTGCTCCGCATCGGCGGCTAACCGTCGCGGTGTCCCGCCGGCTCTCTTGTCTTTGCCGTTGCTTTTGACTTTGAATTTGTAGCGGCCGCCTGTTTTTTAGGCGGGCGGTTTTGCTTTGGCCTTTCTCTGCGCACCCTGCTTCTCTGCGGTAAATCTTCCCGCCTTCTCCGATTTACCTCCGCCTTTCCTCTGTGCCTGCTGTGTTACGTCTTTTGAACTCCGCAAACACACCCCCACACTCAATTCAAGTGTCTCGATGAATTCCCGCATCGGAACGGATGCGGCCCGACGCAGAACCCTAATTCACCCAATTATCCGGATTCGAAGGCGGCTTATCCTGGTGATCCCGCACATAAACCTCAAACTTCCTCTTCAACCTCCGCCGCTTCCAATCCGAAAAATAATTCCGCACGCTGTACCCATAAGACCCGCGCCGCAAATAAATATATCCCACCAACATGCCGCCCAGATGGCACACATGGCTCACGTTGTCGCCCGAGACCCCAATCGTGCTAAAAAATTCAATCGCGCCCATCACGATCACAAACACGCGCATCGACACCGTCACCGGCAGCGGAAACACCCACACCTGCCGCTGCGGCATGATCACCGCCACCGCCAGCAACACGCCATAAATCGCACCGGAAGCTCCAATCGTGGGCACCAGCGCGGTCCCGCGCCCGTGTGGGTCTAGCAGCAATTTCACAACGATGTCCACAACGCCTGCGCCAACTCCGCAAACGAAGAAGTATGTGTAAAACTTACGGCTGCCCCAAGCCCGCTCCAAATCCGCGCCGAACATCGCCAGGTATAAAAGATTGAACAGAATGTGCAGAATTCCGCCGTGCAGGAAAATGTAGGTGAATGGCTGCCAGATCCGGAATCCGAACACCGCAGCGTAGGGAACCAGCCCCAGCCCGAACGTCCAGAATCTCACGCCGGCATCGTGGAAAAGTAAAGCGGACAGTTCTTGCAGGAAGAAAACCGAAACGCAGATGATGCATATCCGCTTGATCGCCGGCGGGAAGTAACTCCCGATGTCAAACATGTACCCGCCGCCGCCGCGCGATATAGATCTCACAGTACCCAAGTCTAAACGCCGCCAGCACCGGAGTCAAAGCCGCGCCGGGAACAACAATCAGATCGTCGCGCCGCGCGGGCTTGCTACCCGATCAAGCAACTTCCGCCCGGTGCTGGTAGCTCGGGTCTAGCTCGGCGATGATTCCTTCTCCCTGTAAGTAGACGAAATATTCTCCACCAGAGATTGCCGCCAGGCGGCCCATTCGACGTTTCGCTTCCACCAGACCCTCGACCGTGGTAATCCAGAGTGTGTTCCCGTTTGGTAGTCTCTTGAATATGTCGAATCTGTTATTCATCGTCGCCTCCTCGTGCGCTCCGAAGAGAACTCCAAACCAAGAACCCGCATTTCGATCCCCGTTTGCGACGTGAAAGGATTACTCCCATTCGGTCAATTACTTCGGACTCGAAGAGCGCTTCAAGTCGCACTTGCGCGGCATGAAGCCGCTGGGTATTTTCTTCGGTAACACGAGCAAAATATTCCATCCCCGGCCCTGGCGTCCATAAGGTAAGTTCCGTATGCGTCTAAAGACATTGCCGTATCGCCACGATTCACCGCGCCGCGTACCATTTCACCTGTCACAAGTTCTCTTACGAGGTGAAGCCGATGCACATTTCTCCTATACGCCGGGCGCTTAAGTCGCTCGGACTTTCCACTTGTATCACACTCGCCGCAACTCTATTCGTGATCGCAGCTACACCATCAACTGCTTCAGCGCAGGTGGTCCTTTCGGTCACCATCGCGCCACCCGTTCTCCCCGTTTACACGCAACCCGTTTGCCCCGGCGACGGCTTTATCTGGACGCCCGGCTACTGGAGCTACAGTGACGACGGCGGATATTTCTGGGTTCCCGGCACGTGGGTTGAACCGCCCACAGTTGGTCTGCTCTGGACGCCTGGCTACTGGGGTTGGTCCAACGGCGCTTATCTATGGAACGCGGGCTACTGGGGCCCCGAAGTCGGCTTCTATGGCGGTATCAACTATGGTTTCGGCTACGTCGGCGCTGGCTACTTCGGCGGGCGCTGGGACAACGGCCACTTCTTCTACAACTCCCGCGTGAACAACGTGAATGTGAACATCGTCCATAACGTCTATCAGAAGACCGTCGTCGTGCACGATTCGCACGTCAGCTTTAACGGTGGCCGTGGCGGCGTTAGCGCGCGGCCGACTGCCGCGCAAGAACGGTTCGCACACGAACAACACACTGCGCCCACGTCAGTTCAAGAGCAGCACGTGAGCGAGGCGCGTTCCAACCGCAACCAGTTCGCATCCGTCAACCACGGACGCCCATCGGTGTTTGCGACCGCGCGGCCAGGCGAGTTCAAAGGTCCTGGAGTCGTGCAGGCCAAAGCGTCCGCGTCTGACCGCATTGGCAGCTCGCACACGGAGCCCAGATCCGCAGCCACGCCGCGCAGCGAAAGCTCCGCGCGCACCGAAACCAAACCTCGGACCGAGCCGAAAACGGAAACCACGCCGCGCACGGAATCAAAGCCTGCGACGACGCATGAACCGACGACTGAGGCCAAGCCTAGGACCGAGTCGAAGCCCGCGACAACACGCGAGCCGAAAACCGAAACCAAGCCCAAGACAGAGTCAAAGCCTGCAGCGACGCATGAACCGAAGACCGAAGCCAAGCCGAAAGCGGAACCGAAACCAGCGGCCACTCACGAAGCAAAGCCCGAAGCCAAGCCCAAGACAGAATCAAAGCCGGCCGTGACGCATGAACCGAAAGCCGAGGCCAAGCCGAAAGCGGAGCCCAAACCAGCGGCAACTCACGAAGCAAAGCCGGCTGCAACACATGAATCAAAGCCAGCCGCGACGCATGAACCCAAGGCTGAACCCAAACCCGAGGCCAAGCCGCAATCGCAGCCCAAGCCAACAGCTACGCACGAATCAAAACCGCCGGCGCAGCGCGAATCGGCTCCCGCACACGAGGAAAAACCAAAGAAGTACTAAATCGTAGACGACCCGAACCGGGGCGAGTGTGCGACACATCGCTACACTTGCCCCGCTAACTCTGTCCTAATTTTTTCCGCGCGGAAATGAATAGCGATATTGCCAGCAGCGCAAAGAGCAGCACGCCTACTCCCGGCGCTTTGCTAAGCGCTGGAAATTTTTCGCCTAGCGCGAACATTTTTTCCGGCCACGGCAATTGCAACACTACGCCCAGCCAATGCGGCACGTGCTTGCTCAATTCCGGGTCCTGCAGCAAATTCAGGACGATCGCGAGCAGCCCAAACACGCCACCGGCCGCAATCAATCCGCTGGCATAGAGCGATCCGGGACTCACTTCGCTCTCCGCGTCGCTCTTTTTCTCCAGGCCCTGCTCGGCCAGCCAGCGTACCAGGCCGCCGGCGAACATCGCCATCGTCGTCGCAATCGATAAATACGATCCCACTGCGAACGGCAGCGAGCGCACACCCAACAGCTCCACCGCGATCACCAAAAACACGCCCAGAAAGACTAGCCGCCACGGCAACCGCTGATTCAAAATCCCGCTGATCACCGTCGCCATCAGACGAGCCTGCGGCGCCGCCGCCTGATCGCTGCCGATTCCCTGCACCCACTGCACTTCAATCTGCCGCGTCGCAGGGTCGTACAAATATTTTCCATCCGGCACTTCGTGCGACCCCAGCGCATTCACCAGCGTGTAAGTTTTCCCGTTGTACGTATAGCCGCGCTCCTGCACGTCCACGCCCGGCTGCAGATGATCAATGTCTAACGCAATCTGCACCGGTTTGTATTGCGCCAGGCCGATGTTCATCAGGATCAACGTGCCGCCAATCGCAAATGACGAAACCATAACGCCAATCACCAGCGCCACCTGCTGCCAGTAAGGCGTCGCGCCCACCAGGTACCCCGTCTTCAAGTCCTGCGAGGTGGCGCCCGCAATCGCCGAAGCGATGCACACCACGCCGCCAATCGTCAGCGCGAGCACCTGATAAGGCGTCGAAGTCCAGTGAATCACCAGGAACACCGCGCACGTAGCCATCAAAGTCGCAATCGTCATCCCGCTAATCGGATTCGAGGAATTCCCAATCAATCCGCTGATGCGCGACGCGACCGTCACAAACAAAAATCCAAACACCACCACAAATAGCGCCGCGAGCAAATCCGAGAAACCACTGGTCATCGCTCCCGGAATCGGCTTGAATTTCAGCAGCGCCCACATCATTGCCACAATCACCGCCGATCCAACGAGCACCACGCGCATGGACATATCGCGTTCCGTGCGATCCACAGCCGCCACCGACGCCGCCGCTTGCTTCGCACGAATATCCTTGATCCCCGCCGAAAGCGCCGAAAAAATTGTCGGCAAAGTCTTGATCAACGTGATCAGCCCCGAAGCAGCCACCGCCCCCGCCCCAATCGAACGAATGTAGCTGCTATAAAGTTGATCGGGGCTCATCTGCCCGATCGGAATCGTCGAGGGATAAAGCGCTACATTCCCCGAAAGCGACCCGAAAAATTTAATCGCCGGCATCACCACCAGCCAGGAAATCACACCGCCGGCAAAAAGCGTTCCGGAAACGCGCGGCCCGATGATGTAACCCACTCCCAAATATTCCGAAGTGATGTTCGCGCGAAACGAAGATCCCGGCAGCCATTTCGGCTGATAGTCCGGCTGCGAAGGCCACAGGTGCAGCGTATTCATCGCAAATGTGTAGACGCCGCCGAGGCCGAGTCCCCAGAACACGCGGCCGGCAAACGATCCGCCGCGCTCGCCCGCCACGAGCACGTCCGCGCAAGCCGTACCTTCGGGAAACGTCAAGTTGCCGTGCTCTTTCACGATCAACTGCCGCCGTAGCGGAATCATGAACAGCACGCCGAGCCATCCGCCCATCAGTGCCAGAAAAAATATGCGCCAATATTCGGCGTTCAGCGAAAATCCCAGGAAGATCAGCGCCGGCATGGAAAAAATAACGCCTGCCGCGGCGGATTCGCCCGCCGAGCCGGTAGTCTGTACAATATTGTTTTCCAGAATTGTGGAACGCCCGAACGCGCGCAGGATGCTGATGGAAAGCACCGCGATCGGTATCGAGGCCGACACCGTGAGTCCCGCACGCAACCCTACGTAAACTGACACAGCGCCGAACAGCACTCCGAACAGCGATCCCAGAATCACCGCGCGCAGGCTGAATTCCGCTACGCTCTCCTCCGCCTCCACATAGGGACGAAATTCCGCCGGCGGTGCCGTCGAACTCCACTGTTTCGTCGCCATCAAGCCCCCGTGGCCATTGCACTGGCTTCATTCTGCAAGGCGAAGCCAATTTGGCCCCACGCCGCCGGGCAAGTTAGCACCACCAGCAAACCCAAGCAAGCCGCATTATTTCAATCGAATACCCACCTGTCCCCCCGCACTGTCCCCAGCACCGTTGACACCGCCTCCAACCGGAGGTACCGCGTCGCTCACGTCACCGCTTGAGAACTGGGTACCCAGGCCCGCGGCTCAACGCATCACCGCAGCCCGGCCTCCTGTTCTCTTCTCACAACTTGGGAGCGTGCTTCACCATGAATCTAACCCAGCGATTCATTTGCATCACTGCATTCGCGTCCCTTCTGCTTTGCGCCATTGCCATTGTGCCGCGCCGGTCCTCCGCCGGCGACGATTGGCTCCCCATCCCTCCCGCCGACCTCGCCCTGAAAGACAACCCCGCCAGCCCCGGCGCCCACGCCATGATCCTGTACCGCGAAAGCGCCGTGAACGAGAAATACACAAGCACTGACGGCGCCTCCGTCAACGAATACCTGCGCATCAAAATCTTCACGCAGGAAGGAACGGACCAGGCCAATGTCGAGATTCCGTTTTTCAAGGATTCCAGCGACATCCAAGGCGTGCGCGCGCGTACCATCCGCCCCGACGGCAACATCGTGAACTTCGAAGGCAAGCCCTGCGAAAAAATCATCGAAAAGCGCAGCGGCGAAAAAATTCTCGCCAAAACTTTCACTCTTCCGGACGTCCAGCCCGGCGGTATCATCGAGTACAAGTACCGCCGCCAGTACAAACCTCTTTAGCAGTCCGATATGTTTGACATTACCCTGCCCGCCGGCTACGTCGTTGATGAGCTTCCCCAAACCGTGGATGCCAAATGCGACTACGCCACCTACAAAAGCAACGTCGAGGTGAAGGACAACGTTCTGCATTACAAACGCGTCTACGAAGTTAAAGGCGTGGTAGTGCCTACCGAAAAACTCCCCGAAGTCCGCGACTTCTTCCACCAAGTAGCCGCCGCAGAAAAATCCAGCGCCGTCCTACGCCGCGCCAGCCCGTAGCCTCCCCGGCACCCGCGCCCCCCGACAACATTCTTTGCAGGTCGTGGCTTCAGCCGCGACAAAAAAGACGGCGCGTAACCGCCGTCCCTTTCGCGTTGTACTTACCGCGTGTCTTCGAGTTGCATTCGACTCGCCTAGCCGTCAGCCGCCGTCAGCTCACTGCGCCGCCGGCAGAGTGTAGTCAAACTCGTAGGAATGTTTCCCCGCGGCAATAATCACAGTCAGCTTCCCGGCGATGCCGACCAGCTGGCCCGTCCCGGAATCCGGCACCACCGTGATGGATTGCTGCGGCTCGCCGCGCGTCAGCGTCCCACTATGCTGCAGGACGAAACTTCCGCTGCGTCCCTTCAACGTCCCCGTGACCCGCTCGATCGCCACGTAGCCGGCCGAGCCTTTTACATCGGTGCCAGCCGTCAGCATCGTTCCCTTCGCCGTCGCTTCCAAATCGCCGTGATATTGCTTGTCGAGCGAATACCTTGCCAGAGTGGACCCCGCAGCCTTGTCCGCATCCCCCTGCGCATCCACCTTCACGTCAAACGCTCCAGCAGCATGATCCGCCACAGTCTTCTCCTTTTGCGCCACAGAAGGAATAGCCACGCAGGTAGTCAGCAGCAGGACCAGCGCAAAAATCCACGCCCAAGTTTTCATAAGTGAGTGCACTCCCGCAAGCATTCTGCGGCCCGCGAGCGCACAATTCAACGCTTAGAATCCTGCGCGCCGAGGCTGCTACGTCACCCACGTCAACGCGTGGCGAACTTTTCCGACCACGCAATGCGCGCGGTGGTTTGCATCGCGATGAACAGGGTCAGAATTGCGCCAATGGTGATCGCCAGGCCGGTGAATCCCTCGAAGAAGAAAGCGTAGGAGAACAGCACCAAGTACACAAATTGCGCCAGGGCCGCCTCCAGCAACGCCGCGCGCATCCCCGCAACCAATCTCAGATAGCTCAGCAGTAGCGCTATCGAAACGGCTGAGCAAATCACGAATGCGGCATGAATCGAGACGTGGTCCACCAGATAGGCCATCAAAAGATGGAAAGAAAAAAACGCGCACGCCAGAAAAAAATAATTCATGGGATGCAGCTCGATTCCCCGCACGGTCGTCAGCAGAAAAAGAGCGAAAAAGAAGAACAACAATGAAACGGGCGCGAAATAGCTGATGCGTCCCGCGAGCGGGCCCGGCTGCAGCTTCTGCGGCAGTGCGATGCCTACATGGTAGCCCGACACCAGGTTCTTGTAGCTCCAAACCAGATCCCATCCGTTCGGCTGGCGGCTCTCTTCCGTCGGCGATAGCGTATTTTCCAGCAGGTCGAAGCCGGGGAAATTGGTGGTGATGTGCAGCTGAAAATCTTTTACCTGCGTAACTTCATCGCCGAATCCGTAACTCCAGTTGTCCAGGCCGTGCGAGCGATAAGCGATGCGCAACGCGGCCGTCTCGTGGGGTTGCAGCTGTAGCTTCGCCACAGCTTCGTTTTTTTCACTGCTTGTGGCTACGGAGACGTCGTTGACCGAGAAATTTAAATCGTCGTACACCGCCTGGCTCGCCGGCAAATGCATCCGGAACGTTACTTCTTGCGGTTGATCGCTGGGATTGCTGAAGCGATAGGCCCCGGCGAAATCCACCTGATACGTGCTGTACCAGAGCAGCCCCTTCTTGCGGTAATCCAGCCGCAGCGCGGCGTTCGCGCGCGTTTGTTCCAGTGGCAGTGTGACCCAGCTCTTCTCCTCCACCGAGCGCACACCCGCCGCGCCGTTTTCTGTGAAGGCCACCTGCTTGTGCGAAACAACCTGGTAGCCGGCCGTAGGTGGCGTTTGCTCCTGCGCCGTTCCCCAGGACGACGATACACGTCCCTTTAATTGCGAATCCGTGGAGTACGTGCGGTAAAAAATAGTGCTGCCGAGGATGGCCCAGGCTATTGCAGTGCACACCAGAATGAAACCGATTGCAGCGATGCGCTTCACCATATTCGTTCGCTCCGTAGTTGAAGAATTCCCTTCCCGCCGCACACCCATTCTCGCGATTCCAATTCATATTGTCAAGTACTTTGCATTGCAAAGTACACACGCTCGTTTCGGCCAGTGAGTACTGGTTCTGTTCTTGTTCGGTTCATTCGTACAGCTAGTTTTCTTTCGTGCGGTTGCTAGGCTGCTGGAAGTGTCAGAAAAATGAGAGCCTTTCAAAATTCGCGCGTCGGTTGCGCGCTGCCCGCAACCCGTCAGATTCTCGCGCTTCACGGACCGAAGATCGTCGCTTCCCGGCAGCCGGCCACCGCCCCCTGTCCAATCGCTCGTGCCCGGATACTAAATATTCGCCTCACGCACACAAAACAGACCGGAAAATATTCTCTAATCGCTCGTTTTGCTGCACTTTTCACCGTTCAGGCAGAAGCGGAGCAAGAACGGTTCACGTAGCACCCGTCGCGAGGCGCTCGTCGCGCAATTTCTAACCACAACAAGGACACCAATGTCGGGAAATATCGGGACGAGACGTCAGCGAGACTGCGGGGTTTTCCTCGCAGCAGGCTGCGCGAAGTCTTCGAGGCGGCGGACGAGCGATTCTGGTAGCTCGGCTTCCAGGTGCATGTGGCCGTCGGAAACTTCGGAGTGGAGGACGCGGCCTGTGGCGTGGACGAGCGAGAGATTGCGGCCGTCGGAGAGGGGGATGCGCAGATCCACGTGCACCAGCGGATCGACCGGGAGCGCGGCGTCCACGCGGGCCAGCAAGTCTTCCAGGCCGGCGCCGGTGACGGCCGAGGTGAAGATTTTATCTTCGTTGCGGCCATTGGCTTTGGTGAGCGCGGCGAGTTCTTCGGCTGACAGTCGATCGGTCTTGTTGAAAACTTGCAGGCGCGGGCGATCCTGCACGCCGAGGTCGGTGAGGACTTTCAGCACGTCCGCATCCTGTTCGGCATGATGAGGATTCGAGATATCGCTCACCTGCACGATGAGCGCGGCTTCCTGCACTTCTTCGAGCGTGGCGCGGAAGGCCGCGATCAGATCGGGTGGAAGATCGCGCAGAAATCCTACCGTGTCCGAAAGCAGCGCGCGGCGGCGCGAGGGCAGACGCACGGCGCGCACGGTGGGGTCGAGGGTCGCGAACATTTTCGAAGACGTGAGCACGTCTGCATGCGTGAGCGCATTGAAGAGCGTCGATTTTCCCGCGTTGGTGTAACCCACCAGCGCGATCATGCCCAGCGGCACGGCCTGGCGCGCGCGGCGGCGCGTCGTGCGCTGGCGGCGGACGGTTTCGATCGCTTCCTTTATTTTGCTCACGCGGTCGCGAATGCGCCGCCGGTCGGTTTCCAATTTCTGTTCGCCAGGGCCGCGCGTGCCGATGCCGCCTCCCAGACGGGAAAGCTCTTCGCCGCGCCCGGTGAGCCGCGGCAGCAAATAATTCAATTGCGCCAGCTCCACCTGCAACTGGCCTTCGCGCGTGCGCGCGTGCATCGCAAAAATATCCAGGATCAGCTGCGTGCGGTCAATTACGCGCGTGCCGATGCCCTTCTCCATATTGCGCAGCTGCACGGGAGTGAGATTGTGGTCCACGATCACAAGCGGGACGTGGCGCAGTTCGGCCTCGGCGCGGATTTCGTCGAGCTTGCCGCGTCCCACGAGCGTCGCGGGATCCAGCGTGTCGCGCACCTGCAGAATGCTGCTGGCGATTTTCGCGCCGGCGGATTCGGCGAGTTCGTGCAATTCTTCGAGCGAATCGCGGCCGGCGGCCGAAGAATCGCCAGCGCGCCCGCGCGGAGCTTTTTTCAGGCTCACGCCGACGAGCAGCACGCTTTCGCGATTGTCCACCGATTGCGCGGTCTTCATGCGGATGGAATGGCCCTGGCCCTGTGCGAAGTGCGGGAGATTTCAATCATTGGTAACCCGATTATACGCCGAATGCGCGGAGATGGAGCGTTGCGAATTTCAGCCTGCGGTCGCGGCAGAAGAACGCGCGGAGGCGGCGAGGATCAGGTCGGAGAGGAATTGGCTGAGGCCGCGGCCGGAAACCTGGAATTCGAGATCGCGCGTGGCGCGGTCCAGCCAGCCGAGATACACAAGCAACGCAACCTCCGCCCAGGATTCCGCGGCCGCGGGAGCGAAACCAATATCGCGCAGGACGCTCGAGACATGCGCGGAGCGTTTCTTCTCGATTCCGGATATGCGCGCGGCTACGCGTTCGTCGCGGCGAGCCCACGCGCGCAGCGCCGCTTCGCGACGCGCGCACGAAAGATCAGCACAATGTTCGACGAAGCGCGCCCAGCGCGCCGCAGCCTGCGGCGTGACAACGGTGTCATCGAGCCACGCGATTTCATCGCCTTCCCAGCGGTCCAGCATTTTCGCAAGCAGCTCTTCGCGATCCTGAAAATGCCAGTAGAAGCTGCCTTTGCTGACGCCCAGGTCGCGCGCCAGCAATTCAATGCGCACCGATTCAATTCCCTCGGTGGAAAGGCGCGCAAACGCGGCGCGAATCCAATCGTCGGGCTGCAGCGGAGAAGATTTAAGTGCAGTTGCGGTAGCCATGTGGTGTTCTCTGTGTGCCGCGGAACGATACCGGAGTGCGTCGAGCGCGTCAAGTTGCGGGATGGTTACGATTTTACGATTGCGAGGGCCGCTGCGGTGATTTCCGGGGCGTCGCCGAAGCCCGGGAGCCAGTGCACGCCGGATTCTTTGCGAAACCAGGTCAGTTGGCGTTTGGCGAAGTGGCGTGTGGCTTGCTGGATTTGTTGCACGGCGTCTTTTTCGCTGAGACGCCCGGCGAGATGTTCGCGCAGCTGCGAATAGCCGATGAACTGGAATGGCTTGGCGTCGGCTCGAACGCCGCTTGCGACGAGGGCGCGGACTTCTGCGAGCCATCCGGCTTTGAGCATCGCATCCGTGCGGGCGTGAATGCGGGCGTAGAGCGCGGCGCGGGGCGGCAGCAGGCCTAGCTTGATGATTTCGTAACCTTGCAGCGCGTCGCGGCCGCTGCGATGGATTTCGCCGACTGGTTTTCCGGTGAGCAGGCGCAATTCGATGGCGCGAATTATTTTTTGCGTGTCGGCGGCGGAAATCCGCGCGGCCGATTCTGGATCGAGGCGCGCGAGCGCGCGATGCAGATGGGCGGGGCCACGCTTTTCGGCTTTTCGGCGCAGGCGCGCGCGGATTTCTTCGGAGCGTTGCGGGGCATCGGCGAGTCCTTCGAGGAGGGCGCGCAGATACAGGCCGGTTCCAGCGGTTAGGATCGGCAAGGCTTTGCGGCTGCACAGATCTTCCAGAACTTCAAGGGCGCGGCGCCGGTAATCACCCGCTGTGAAAATTTCGTTAGGCTCGACTAGATCCACCAGGTGGTGCGGAATGCCGTGCCGCTCGGCTGCGGGAACTTTTGCGGTGCCGATATCGAAGTGGCGATAGAGCTGGGTGGAATCGCAGACGAGGATTTCGCCGCCTAGTTTTTCGGCGAGATCGATGCCTAGCGCGGATTTGCCGGAAGCGGTGGGGCCGAATACGACTACGAGCCGCGGCAGCGCGCTCATCCGGAGAATTTCCAGTAGCGTAGCAGGAGGGCGAGTAACACGAGCGCGGCTCGGCGGAGGGCACCGATTATTTGGGTGCGATTCAGTTTCATGGGTTGCTGTGGATACGTTATCACCGCGGGGCGTCGCAATTGAAGATGACTTGTGCGGGTGCGCGGCCGAGGCGAAGCGAGATCCGTCGGTGCGCCCAGAATGACGGCGAAGCAGGAAACACACCGGTGCGCGCTACTGCGTCGCGCCATCAGGTTGAATGTTGTAGTAAAAACCGATGCGCAGATCGATGAACGGACCCTTGAATTGCGGCGGAAGCGGCTCGAAGGGGCTGGTGGCGCGGATCGCGGACTCCGCAGCGGTATCGAGCGGTTCCTTCCCGGAAGTGCGATCCAGGCTGAGGCTTTCGCCGGGGAAACTGCCATCGCGATTGATACGGAAAGAAATCGCGACGATGCCTTTGTCGCCCAACCAAAAAGACTCGGGCATGGCGGTGACCCAATTCTGCTTCAACTTCGCAAGCAGCCGATTAATATAGCTCTGAAAATCCACGCCTTCGGTGGGGGTGAGAATCGTGACGCCGTTTCCAGCCTGCGCGCCGCCTCCTCCGCGGCCGCCATGGCCACCACCTCTGCCTCCGCCGCCGGAAACCGTGCCTTCCGAAGTGTACGTGCCTCCGCTGGGGGCATGCTTGACCGCATCCTGCAAGTCATCCTGGAGCGCTTTGCCGGGTGACGCGTCATGTATCCCGAGATCCAAGTGGCTCGGCGGCCCCTTCGGAAGCACCGGCAAAAGTCTCGATGTCGAGTCGGGCGGGGGCGGCGGCGCGGTGGCGGTATTGGGTGTCGGACTGGTGTTCGCTTTCGGCGTGGGCGCCGCGGGCAAATCCAACGGCGGGCGCTCGGAAGCGACCGGAGGGGCTTCGATGCGATGTTCTTCGGCGCGCGGCGGAGCGACTTTGTTCAGCGTTTTCGGGCTAATTTTCACGACGGGTCCGGGAGGAGGCGAGGGACGGCGCGAAACCGCGCCCTCATCCGGGGGCAGATAAACCACACCGAGTTCCTTGCTGGCGAGTTCGGTTTCCTCGCGCGTGGGCACGTGCGTGGGGAAAATTTTCGGCAGAAAAATCAGAAAGATGACGAACGCGATGTGCGCGGCGACGGAAATTACGCGCGTAATGGCGTCCCACTTGGCGTCCCTGCGGTCTTCCGGCTCGACGAGCAGGTTGGCTTCGCCGGTATTGAAAATATCGGGCGAGACAATTTCGCGCAGTTGCGCGGTCATCTGCGGCGGCTGATCGAATCTGTCAATCTCGCGCTGTTCCGGCGGCTCCACATACGCGGGAACCACGACGCGGCGGTCGAGGATCGCGAGAGGTGCATATTCCGACGGCGGCAAAAATTGCTGGAATGGCTTCACCCCCAGGCCGCGAGGGACCAGGCTGCGCTCGATCAGGACATCGAGCGGCAGATGTTCCGGAATGTTGGTCTTCCCGGTGAGTGGCGGCGCGTCGGACAAATCGGAGGGAACGACGGTGCGGTCGTCCATATAAGTTGTGAGCCGGCGCGGCGGCTTCTTGTCACCGTTGTCGGTGAACGGGCGCACATCGGTCGGAACGAGGGTTCGCGGAATCATCGATTGTCCTGGGAGACGACGGCATCCAGTTGGACGCGCCGCGCGTGTTCCTGGATGCCTGCCATTACGCGGTCGGCGAGCTCCAGCGCGGCGCGACCGGCGGCACCATCCACGCGGGGCGGGCGGCGATTGCGCACGGAGCGCGAGAACGCGCCCAGTTCGGCGCGCAGCGGCTCTTCCGGAGACGTCGGAACTTTTTCAAAATTGATCTGCGGCTGCGGCGAGCCGGGCTCGACGCGCACGCGCAGCAAATCCTGACGCGTGAAATCCAGCGAGAAATATTCGTGCGCCTGGAAGAAGCGCATTTTGCGCACGCGTTCGGTGGAAACGCGACTGGCGGTGACGTTCGCGACCGTGCCGGTTGCGAACTCGATGCGGGCCTGCGCGATATCTACTTTGTCGGTGATCACGGGGATGCCGACAGCTTTCAGATCGACCACCGGTGCGCCCACCAGCGCCAGAAGAATGTCGAGGTCATGGATCATTACGTCATACACTACGTCAATATCGAGACTGCGCGGCGTGAAAACTCCCAGGCGGTGTACTTCGAAGAACATCGGTTTGGAGACGATATTCAGGGCCGCGGTGACGGCGGGATTGAAGCGCTCCAGGTGGCCGACTTGGAGAATGCGATTGTTGCGCTGGGCGGAAGCGATCAGTCCGTCCGCTTCGTCGAGCGAGGAGGCCATGGGCTTTTCCACCAACACATCCATGCCCCAATCGAGGAGGCGGCAGCCGATGCGCGAATGATCCTTGGTGGGCACGGCGAGGCTGAGCGCGTCAATTTTTTCCGCTTGGAGCGATTCGAAATCGCGGATGACACGCGTTTTGAATTCGGCGGCTACCTGCGCGGCGCGTTCGGCGTTGATGTCCACGATGCCTACCAATTCCACGCCTTCCATTTCGGACCAGACACGGACGTGGTTGCGCCCGAAGTCTCCGACGCCGACTACCGCAACGCGGATGGGTTTTTCTGGCACGATTTCCTTGTGGCGGCCGATTTTTGCGCCGCGAAAATTAGCTGCCCGCTACAAAATCCGAATCGAAGTCAAAGTCGCCCGCTACAACGTCAAAACCTGAGCTACGTCCGCGTCACGATTTCCGTTTGGCGGCCGATTTTTGCGTGTCGTCGCCCGCAACACGTTCCGGCGCGAAGGCTTCGATCGCGATGCCCGAATCGTCTGCGGCGCGAATCATGGCTTCGCGGTCGAAGAGCAGCGTTCTTCCCGCGTCAATTGCCAGCGCGGTGGCGTTGGACCTCTTCATTACCTCAATCGTCTTCAGGCCGACTACCGGAACATCGAAACGCATATCCTGGCGCGGCTTGCTGACCTTCACCACCACCAGGCGCTGGCCGCCGGCAAGGCGGGCGGCGCGCTCGATGGTTTCGTCGGTGCCTTCCATGGCTTCGATGGCGACGCAGGCGCGGTCGCGCACCACGATCATTTGCCCCAGGTCGAGGCCGGCAATTTGCGTCGCGACACCGCGGCCGTAGGCGATGTCCGCGGCTTCGGATTCATCCGGCGCGCGGCGAGTGAGCACGCCCGCCGCGGGCAGCAGCGGGCCGAGAAATTTGGTGGAATCCACCAGCTCGATCCCCTCATCCTCCAGAACGCGCGCCACTGCACCAATCAGCGAATCGGTATTTTTCGACGGCAGCGAAAATAATAACTTCGCCAGGCGCCAATCCGGGCGAATCGAACTGAAAATTTTGTTGTGCTTTACTTGCCCCGCCATCACCGCGCGCTTTACACCCTCTTCGTGCAGCAGGTCGATCGTGCGGCTCAGTTCGCCCAAGCTGACCCAGTGCAGGCGTTTCGCTACGCGCTCGAGTCCCGGCGAAGCTTCTTCTTTAATCGCGATCACGGCCATTTCGATGCCGCGGCTGCGGGCTCCTTCGAGCACCAGAAACGGAAAATCTCCGTTGCCGGCGATCAGGCCCCAATTCGCGGAGATCGCGGCTGCCGCGTTGTTGTCCGTGACTGGCAGCGTCATGCTATTTCGTCAGACCTCGGTCGGAGGACGCCGACTCGATAAATTGCACTAAAGTTATGACGTCCTGCGAGTCCGCCAGGGTTCCACGCATCTTTTCCAGAGCTTGGGAAGTATTCAACTTCGAGCGCAGCAGCAGCCGGTAGGCTTTTTCAATCGCCAGAATGCGCTCGGAGGAAAATCCCTGGCGCTCGAGGCCCACGCGATTCACGCCAAAGCAGCGCGTGCCGCGCGGCGCCACAATTTTCGAAAATGGCGGCACGTCCTGCGTGATCACGGTGTGCGCGGCAATGTAGGAATGCTTGCCGATGCGGCAGAACTGATGCACGGGGCAGAACGCGCCCACCTGCGCGTGGTCTTCAATGGTGACGTGGCCGGCGAGCGTCGCGCCATTCACCAGAATATTGAAATCGCCGATCTGGCTGTCGTGTCCGACGTGCGCGTAGGACATGATCAGATTATTGCTGCCCACACGCGTGACGCCGCCGCCCTTCACCGTGCCACGATTGACGGTGGAAAATTCGTGGAACTCGTTGTAGTCGCCTACTTCGATCGAGACGCGCTCACCTTTGTAGGTGAGGTCCTGCGGATCGCCGCCGACCACCGCGAATGGATAGAGGTGATTCGCGCGGCCCAGGCGCGCGGGGCCTTGCACGACGGCGTGATGATCCAGAATGCAGCCTTCGCCAAGTTCGACTTCGCCGCCGACGACGGCAAAGGCGCCGATTTTTGCGTCCTCGCCGATTTTCGCCGTGGACGCAACGACGGCGCGAGGATCAATCTCACTCATCTACTTCTTCACCGGAACGTGCGCGACGGAATTTGTGGAGCGTTCAGGCGTGCCATCGGCCTTGATGTCCACCATTGCGCACATCAAAGTGGCTTCGACGGCGAGTTCGCCGTTCACGCGCGCCCAAGCGGCGATTTTACAGAAAGGACCTTTGAAGCTGAGGACGTTGGCTTCGACTCTGAGCTGATCTCCAGGAATAACCGGGCGACGAAAGCGCGCGTAATCAATTCCAGCCATGTAAAGCAGCTTGTTGTCGCGGTCTGCGATGTCCAGCAGCAGCAGGAGTCCCCCGATTTGCGCCATGGATTCGATGATCAGGACGCCCGGCATCACCGGCTTGCCGGGAAAATGGCCCTGAAAGAAATATTCGTTGATGGTGACGTTCTTGATTCCCACGATCCGCTTTTTTGGTTCCATTTCCTCAATGGCGTCCACCAAAAGGAACGGGTAGCGGTGCGGCAGGATCTTCTGGATGCCTATGCTGTCGAGGAGCATCGTGTGTTGGCCTCTGGTTGCGTATGGATCGCGTTCTAAGAGCTGATGGAGCGCTTAGCGATCGCCTATTGGATTTTTAGAGCCGAGCCCATGGCTGCTGGAATTTTCTTGCGCTCCGCGCTGATTGACTCGTCCGTTGCTGCGGCGGACGGTTTGCAGCGGCAAACTATTTTCGCGCCCGCACAATCGAACAATTCTATACGAAACGTGGGCGGGTGGGAATCAGATGCCGCGAGGGGGCACTGTCCAGCATTTCTGTTGAAACCGAGTATAGGGGTGTCTCGCATGGTCGTTTCCTCAGGCATGCATTCGTTCCGCAGCCAGCAAGTAGCAGCCCAAGACTTGTTCACTATGAACGGCATCC
>Ga0308309_10000064_pt1 | contig 99170 bp, 92 predicted proteins | sample HubBroMetageWFT5_FD_192491 | JGI IMG/M metagenome (GOLD analysis project Ga0308309, IMG submission 192491) | Warmed and freeze-thawed soil microbial communities from the Hubbard Brook experimental Forest, New Hampshire - Hubbard Brook CCASE Soil... | ecosystem: Environmental > Terrestrial >...
TGCTGGTGCTGAAGCTGGCCGAAGCGTTGGCCGCCGTCGTCGTCGTCCCGGCCACGCTCACCGTCAGCGTGTGCGTGTTATCCGTGCTGGTGGCAAAGCCTCCGGCCGGGTTGTACAGCGCCGTGATCGTGTAACTGCCCGAAGCCGCACTGGCCGGCAAGGTGTAGGGCGCGCTCGCTGCTCCTGCCGTCACCGTTCCTGAGGTCACGGCGGTGCCGATGGTCGTGCCACTCTGCGAAACCGTGAACGTCACCGTGCCCGCGTTCACCGTCCCGGATGTGCTCGTCACCGTCGCCGCCAGCGTCACGCTCTGGCTGCTCTCACTGAACGTCGCTGTCGCATTCGCCGCCGTTGTCGTCGTTGCTCCGCTGCCCACCGTCAGCGTATGCGTGCTGTCGCTGCTCGCGGCAAAACTTCCCGCCGCGTTGTAGGCGGCCGTGATGGTGTAACTGCCGGAAGCGGTGCTTGCCGGCAGCGTGTAAGTCGCGCTCGCTGCTCCTGCCGTCACCGTTCCCGAGGTCACGGCCGTGCCGATGGTCGTCGCGCCTTGCTTGACCGTGAACGTCACCGTGCCCACGTTCACCGCTCCGGCCGCACTCGTCACCGTCGCCGTGAGCGGCACGCTCTGGTTGCTGGTGCTGAAGCTGGCCGAAGCGTTGGCCGCCGTCGTCGTCGTCCCGGCCACGCTCACCGTCAGCGTGTGCGTGTTATCCGTGCTGGTGGCAAAGCCTCCGGCCGGGTTGTACAGCGCCGTGATGGTGTAACTGCCCGAAGCCGCACTGGCCGGCAGCGTGTAAATCGCGCTCGCTGCTCCTGCCGTCACCGTTCCTGAGGTCACGGCGGTGCCGATGGTCGTGCCACTCTGCGAAACCGTGAACGTCACCGTGCCCGCGTTCACCGTCCCGGATGTGCTGGTCACTGTCGCCGCCAGCGTCACGCTCTGGCTGCTCTCACTGAACGGAGCCGTGGCGTTGGCCGCCGTTGTCGTCGTTGCTCCGCTGCCCACCGTCAACGTATGCGTGCTGTCGCTGCTGGCCGCAAAACTTCCCGCCGCGTTGTAGGCCGCGGTGATCGTGTAACTGCCGGAAGCGGTGCTTGCCGGCAAGGTGTAGGTCGCGCTCGCTGCTCCTGCCGTCACCGTTCCCGAGGTCACGGCCGTGCCGATGGTCGTCGCGCCTTGCTTGACCGTGAACGTCACCGTGCCCACGTTCACCGCTCCGGCCGCACTCGTCACCGTCGCCGTGAGCGGCACGCTCTGGTTGCTGGTGCTGAAGCTGGCCGAAGCGTTGGCCGCCGTCGTCGTCGTCCCGGCCACGCTCACCGTCAGCGTGTGCGTGTTATCCGTGCTGGTGGCAAAGCCTCCGGCCGGGTTGTACAGCGCCGTGATCGTGTAACTGCCCGAAGCCGCACTGGCCGGCAAGGTGTAGGGCGCGCTCGCTGCTCCTGCCGTCACCGTTCCTGAGGTCACGGCGGTGCCGATGGTCGTGCCACTCTGCGAAACCGTGAACGTCACCGTGCCCGCGTTCACCGTCCCGGATGTGCTCGTCACCGTCGCCGCCAGCGTCACACTCTGGCTGCTCTCACTGAACGTCGCTGTCGCATTCGCCGCCGTTGTCGTCGTTCCCGTGGGTAACGCAGCAGTGACTGTCAGGGTGTGAGCGTTATCGCTACTCGTCTCAAACCCGCTGCCCTCGTTATAGACCGCCGTGATGGTGTAACTGCCCGCAATCGTGCCCCCTGGAAGCACATACGTCGCGCTCGCAGTTCCCGTCGCCACAGATCCCGACGTCACCGGAATTCCGATGGTCGTCGCGCCCTGCGAAACAGTGAACGTTACCGAGCCGCCGTTTACCGTTCCCGCCGTGCTGGCCACAGTCGCCGTCAGTGTCACACTCTGATTGCCGGTGCTGAAGCTGGCCGAGGCGTTGGCCGCCGTCGTCGTCGTCGTCGCCTGCACCGTTGTCGTCGCGATGGTAAGGTACTGCTGATTGTTCGAACTCGCCGTTGCCGCATTGACGTATACGCCCACGCCTGGTGTCGCACCGCTTACGTGCAAGGTGGCGCTAGAGCCCGATGCGAGAGTGCCGAACGAACAACTTAATACCTGAGTTCCGATCGGACCGCTGATCGAACACGACCCGGGTCCGCCGTACGCCGGACTGATGGACCACGTGACACCCGATCCGCTCGGCAGTGGATCGTTGAGCTGGACGTTGCTTTCAGGTCCAGGTCCGGAGTTGCTCACATTGATCGTGAAACCGATCGCGCTTCCCAGGTCCACCGTAGCCGCGTCTGCCGCGCTGCTAATGACTAACTGCCCGGTGATAGTGGGCGGGAAAGCCACCACAACGTCGTTGAAGTTCTTGGTGTTGCCTCCGATTCCCGAGTCCACCACTTCAGTCGCGTTGAAGAACGTGGTGATGTCGAATTCAAACTGACAAGAATAGGATTGCTGCGCGCCATTGATGGTCATCGGCTGCGTGCAGATCGTGCCGATGGCTGACGTCGGTGTCGGTGCTGCGTCCGGGTCGTCATATAGTTGCGGAGTGCTGCCGGCCCAAGGAGCAGGCGGCGTGAATGTGTCATTGTTCCAGGTGATCGTCCAGTTGACGCCGCCGCTGTAAAGGCTTGGGTCGGGTTCGTTCCCCGGCGTTCCGGAATAAACCGCATAGTGGATGCAATTGCCGTTCGCGTACGGGTAGCAGAGCGGCACGATCGTATTCCCGTGCACGTCGGTGCCGTAATTAAAGAACGTAGCAAACCGGCAATCGAAGTCGTTCAGAACGGTGTTGCCAACTTCACACAGGCCGTCTGCTAGCGTTGGGGGGACTTCCGTGGCGGTCACCGTGACCATTAAACCGCCCGTGATCTGAGGGATGGCGAGTTGGAACATGTGCGCGTTGGGATCGGTGCACGGGTTGGAATTCGATGGGCAATTGAACACTGCCACTTGGGGCGGGGTATTGGTCCCCACCGGGAACGTCAAGCTTTGAGATACCGGCGGCGGCACGAAGTTCGCCGTAACCGAAAGCGGCGAATTCATAGTCAACGTGCAGGCGGTCGCCGTGCCGAAGCTCGCGCACGCTCCACCCCAACCAGCGAAGGTAGAGGGTGATGTTGCGGTCTCCGTCAAGGTCACCGTCGTTCCGTTCGTATACGTCGCTGAACAAATCCCCGATTGCTTGCCGCTCGCGGTGTTGCAACTGATCGCGGAGGTATTGTCGACCACCGCGCCGGTCCCCGTGCCTACGGTCGTGACCGTGAGCAATTCGGCGGTCGGTGTAACGGTGAGGGAATGGGTGTTGTCGCTGCTGCTCGCAAAACCTGCTGCCGCATTGTAAACAGCGACGATCTGGTAGCTCCCGGCAGCTGAGCTGGAGGGAAGCACAAATGTCGCGGTCGCAGATCCACCGGTGACCGTCCCCGACGTCACAGCTAACCCGAGCGGTGTCCCGCCGCTCGAAACAGTGAACGTCACCGTCCCGGCGTTCACCGTTCCCGCCGTACTGGTCACGGTCGCAGAGAGGACTACGCTCTGAGCGCTGGCGCTGAACCCAATCGTGGCGTTCGCCGCGGTTATCGTAGTTGGTGCCAGCGGCGCTGCCGTTACCGCTAGCGTGCTGGAAGCGGATTCCGCGCCGGTCGCGACTGTCATCGTCCGGCTACCGGTTGTCGCGTTTGCCGCAACTGTGATGTTGGCGGTCGCACTCGTCAAACTGCTCACGGTCAGCGAATTCACGGTAACGCCGGCGCCAAAACTCACCGTCGTCAGTCCCTGGTAAAAATGACTGAACTGGCCCGTCAGCGCGATGTTTAACGTTTGTGATTGTTGCGCGGAAGCAGGGCTGATGGTAACGCTTGCGGGGGGATCAACAGTCAAGAGCGCGGAATTCGAACTTGCGAAGGCAGTTCCTGTCGAAGTGGTTCCCGCAATGGAGACTTTGAAAGACGTGGGAGAACTGACCGAAAGTCCAGGCGGAATAGAGAATAAGACTCGCTCCGTCGTTCCAGCTACAACTGACACGCTCGTTGCCGTAGTGATCGCACTAGGAGTGGTTCCCCCTGAAGGAGTGAACGAAACGGTGACGTTGGGTCCGGGGATACTGCCTGCGGGAAAGTTCGAACCGATAACTGTGATTGACGACACGCCGGGTTGGCCGGAGGAGGGGGTGGCCAACGGCGTCAAGCTGACTTGCGTCACTTGCGCCACCGCAGCGCCTGCTGCAAACAGCGTCCACGCGAGAAGAATTGCACAGCGAATCAGAGATTGCGTTCGAGAATTCAACTTGAGACGCCATTTAGCGCTGGGACGCATTTGGCCTCCGAATCTTAATGAACGCCGAGAGATCCCAATACCAACAACGCACGAGCTGATTCAGCCTGGCGTTGCACCGGGGATCGTTACAATCTTTGTTTGAAGCTCAGATACCGCAAGGAATGGAAATGATTCGCTTTAATCGCGACGACCGCCCATCCGTCGGGTGGTCAGCGCGTCCCCTAACTCATACTGTTCTACTGCTACGCGGTCCGATTGCTACGTGGCCGATAACAACTGCCGCTCGCGATCCTTCCGGCAGCATTTGGAGAAAACAGTGAAGCCGGGCGACTCCGGCGACGCAACCAACCGAGCAGGGGAAGAGCGCTCGAAATCAAAAGAAGAGTTCCCGGTTCGGGCGTCGTCGCGGTCGGTACAATCTCTGCGTCAATCGCTGCGAAGTCGATGTCAGGGAGCAGGGCATCGCCAAAAGATGGAAGAATTGTTGCCGTGAAAGTTGGATCGATCAAGACTTGGGTCCCGTCCGAAAGAGTGACAAATGTCACGTCAAACGTCCCCGTTACCGTCGCGGAAACCAGGTCCGTCGCTACTGAATCGAACACATCGGAGGAATTCCCCGCCGAAGGGACATCGGGAATCGGCGAACCGGGCCCGCTAGAGTTTCCCATCGAGTCCGTCACCGAAAAAGTCAGGCCTGTAAAATTCACGTCCGTCGAAATTCCAGGATCAAGACCCGCATCGGTCAGATTTGTGACGTAGAAGCTACTGATCGGGCCATTTGAATCGTATTCAATGAGGCCTACCAGGACGCTGTCGCCGTCGGCACGAGCGGGTGATGGGAAACACCCAATTAGAGCAACCAAGAAAGTCCCGATTAGCAAACGCCTCATGCGCTTAGCTCCTAGGTGGTGACGCTCCAATCAATCCGCCAGAAAAACCACACGCTATCCAATCCAATCGCGAGACCGATCACTGCGCCAGCAGATTCTTCAGCAATTCCTTCGCCGTCTGATTGCCGCTGACGGGTCTGGAGTTACACCGATCTCAATTCCAACCAAGCGCAAACGGTTGCGTATTCTGGTGAAGAACAGGGCCCTTTGGCTACATTGCTCGTTGAATCTGCGCGGGCGGCGCAGTGACGTTCCCAGAATCCCCCGGTCCGTTTTTCACCTATATCAGATCTGCCGTATTAGTAAATTAAAATCGCATTAATTTACTAACGCCCGCGTTCATAAAATCAATTTCGCATTCTTGCTATATGGCCGATCATGTAATCGCGGTGAGACCCTACTGTGAATGCCGCGTAGAATAGGGAAAGCTTGTTGGCCTGTCAATCGATATTTACAACATCCACTATTATCTCGATCAACTGGGGGATGCAGTACGTGCAGTACTATCAAACATCTGGCTATGACACCCTCGCCACAATCCGCGAAATCAATGGCGCAGAACCGGTGATCAGTGGCCCGTCGCTGCGTAGATGAGAGCTAAGTCGCTGCGTTTTACAACACCGTCGTTCCCGGCTTCGTTCTTGATGCCATCTAGAATTCTGCGTGCCTCGGTAAAATGACTGGTGGCATCGCTGGATTTTCCCATGAGTTGCAAGTCGCGGCCGAGCAAGTAGTTGCTCTCGGCGAGCAGCGGACGCAGGCCGAGCTGACTGCTGCGGTTCAGCGCACTTTGCAGCTGTTGCTGCGCCTTCGCATACCCCTTGGTTTCGATAAGCGCTTCGCCGAGAAATATGTAGCATCGAACAGAGAGGTACTTCGACCCAAGCCCGTCCGCCTTATCGCAAAGGTCCCGTATGGTGTTCACCACGGATTGCGAATTACCCAGCTTGACCGCCAGTTTCCCCGTAGCGAGCTTCGTAAGCAAAATTAGCTCACGATCCGCCGTGTGCGCAGCCGCCTGCGCCCCTTGCGCGTAGAGGGGAGCGGCGGATTTGTAATCCCCCTGGTAATAGAAACTGTCTCCTTGATCAACCAAAGCCCGGGCAATTTGTGCGTCGTTCTTCAGAGCGCGCGCATCGCCAAGTGCTTCTTCGAGACTCTTTCGTGCTTCCTCGCTCCGGCCGATTTCAGCTAGCGCTCTGCCGTTGTTGGTCAGTATCTCGATGAGCCAAAAGCCGGTTTGCTGCAACTCGCGCATGGTCTTGACCGCGTCCTGCTGGGAGGACAGCGCGGCGGAGTAGCGTCCCTGAAAACCGAATAAAATCCCCATCGCGGAGGATTCAATCGCAGCCCCTGACTTGTCGCCTGCGCCGCGCCGCAGGTCCAGCGCCTTCAGGTATTGGTTCAGTGCTTGATCGTACTGGCCGAGCTTCATCGATGTTTCGGCTAAATTGTGAAGCGTGTCAGCGATGTCGGTCGGGACGTTTAGCTTTTCGCGTAGAGTGAGAGCCTGTGAAAAGTAGCTTCGCGCGTCATCATAATCGCCTTTGGACAGATATGTATTGCCAATGTCGTTCAATGCCAATCCCTGATTGGTCTCGTTGCCGGCATCGATTTGGATTTGCAGCGCTTCCTTGAATAGCTTCAAGGCCTTATCGTATTGCCCGTGCTCGTCGTAAAACTGCGCAGAATCGTTCAGGATATTGCCGGTGCCCGGCTTGTCGCCGATTTCCCGGCTCACTCGCAATGCCTCGTTGAAATCCCGTTGGGCTGCGTCGCTCTGTCCGAGGGCGCTCTCTGTAACAGCGATGGTGTCCAGGCTGTCTGCGATGCCCTTCTTCAGCCCGAGACGGCGTTTGATCGCCAGCGAGCCTTGGTAGTTGTTAAGGGCGTCCTCCTGCTTGTTAAGTATTCCGTACGCCACGCCCATCGCTTGCAGAATTTGTGCTTTTGCTTCTTCATTCCCCAGCTCGATCGCCAGGCTTTGCGCGCGGTTCAAATATTCAATTCCCGCCTGTGGGTTGCCCGCCTCGATGTCTACACGCCCCATCGCCAGCAGCGCATCCACGCGCTTGGGGTCGAGCGTGAGTACTCGGGAAAACAGTTCTTGCGCTTTACCGAACGTGCCGGAGCTTTCCTGCAGCCGCCCCAAATCGAAAAGCACGTCCGCATCTTCCGGGGAAGTGCTGACGAAACTGGTGTAGGCATCAATCGCTTTCGGATAATTCTTCAGAATTTCGTTGCGGCGCGCGACGATCAAGTATTTTTCCTGAGTGGGAAGGCTGTCGCTCAGCTCCACGGCCTTTCGCGAATATTCCTCGGCTTCGTTGTCCTGACCGAGGTTGACATAAGCCTGTGCCAATTGAGAGAAAGCCAGCGCAAAATTCGGATCCTCCGTTGCGGAAGCTTGGAACTGCTTGACAGCTTCAAGATTCTTGCCCTGGCGCACCAGTTGCAGTCCGGCATCGTAAGCACGCAGCGCCGGAAGCGAACTGGACGAGGGTTTGAACGACCGCGTCTGCAGCTCTTTAACGACGCTGCCCGAAAGGTCCAGGTTTTGCCGGACGTCCGCGGCCAAACGATCAACTGCGGCCAAAATATCCTTCTCGTTGACGACTTCCGTCTTCAGTGCGATCGCCCGGCCCCGCTTCAGATCCCTCACCGTCGCATCAATCCGAATCTGATCCCCGAACTTGGCGTACTGGCCCGTCACCAGCGTGTCCGCGTTACTGAATTCCGCGAGTCGCTCTAGTGTTGGATCATCCAGCAACGTATCGGCCGACACGCGCAGGTCCCGCACGATCTGCTCGACACGTTCGGAAGAAACGGTCCGCAGATGAGCCGACTGTCCAACATCAGTACTCAGCATCTCGGCCACGCTTGATCCGAGCCAATCCAGAGTCGAATCGCCGGAGGCATTTCGGAACGGCAGAATCGCAAGTGACAGCGCCGGCGCGGACATCGCGGGCGGGTCGCTGGACTTGGAAAATATCCTTCCGCGGAAAATGAAAGCGGCGAGCGCGAGAAGCACGACGGCGGCACCAGCGCCTAGGGGCAACCGGGCCGCGAGCCGTGACTTGGATGATGTGGCGACCGGCTGCGACGGAGGGTCGATCGCGATGCTTCGTTTCGACGTGCCGCCGCGCCACGCTTCCAATTCCTCGCGCAGCTCTCGCGCGCTCTGATACCGCAACGATACGTCGAGCTGCAGACATTTTTCCACCACAGCGCTGAGATATTTCGGAACGCTCGGATCAATCTCGATAGCAGGCTTGGGCTTCTCGCGGGTACGCTTAAACATCGCCTTTTGCGCGGTCTCAGCCTTGTAGGGCATGTCGCCCGTCAGCAACTCGTAGAAAATGACACCCAGCGTGAAAAGGTCGGAGCGCGCGTCCACATGCTCGCCCATCACTTGTTCCGGCGACATATATTCGGGTGTCCCGAGCACCGTACCCGTCTGCGTAATCCCAGACGTTGCGGTGGAACGAGCGATCCCAAAATCCATGACGAAAACGCGGCCCGACTTGTCGAGCATCAAGTTCTGCGGTTTTAGGTCCCGATGCACGACGCCTTCGCCGTGTGCTGCCTCAAGCGCTTGGCACACCTGTTCTATAATTCGGACGCTTTCTTCCCTGCTCAATTTGCCTTGTTTGATCAGCAGACTCTTGAGGTCTTGTCCCTCGATAAACTCCATGGTGATGAACCTGATTCCGTCGGCTTCTCCGAGGTCGAAAATCCGAATCGCGTTTTTGTGTGTCACTTGCCGCGCCAAGATTAGTTCCTGTTTGAACCGATGCAGGATCTCCGGCTGAACCGCGAGCTCGGGACGAATTACCTTCAAGGCGACGAATCGCTCCAATTCGCGATCTTGCGCCTTATACACTGCGCCCATGCCTCCCTGGCCGAGCAGCTGCAAGATTTCATACCGCTTCCCGAGGATGGTGCCCACTGCGAGCGTTATTCCGTGGGAAGAATGACTGCCGGATCCCGAAGTCGGCGCCCCTGACCAACCGCCACTTTTTACATCGCTCGGAGGGGTTAACTCGGCGGTTCTTTCACCTAGCGCGTCGCGATCGAAGCTAAATGGCGTGTCGCACTTGGAACAGCGATCTGCTGAGGGTGGATTGGCGGTATGGCAGTGGGAACATTCCATCATTTGTGCCGCATTTTTGAGGGGTGTAAATCAGGAGAACACTAGCGCTTCCGTCTTGCTAAATCAAGGGTGCACAAGCCACCCTCTTGCGTTTGCTGCTCTAAAATCGCGTCATTTCAGCGCCAGCCTCCCAACGTCCGCGTGGTAAATCCGGCTATAAAGCTGACCAGCCCGAGTTCTTGCACCGCAGCGAACGACGGAGTTTGGACCGCACCTTCGAAATGAGACAGTCATGATGAGCACAGATTGCAGTGAAGGTCCTGCAAAGCGAAGCGCAAACGATATTCACGGAAGTTTCAGCGGCTGGCCGCGTTGATTGGACCGGTGCGTCGCAGTGGCACAGGCGCCAGAAGGCGATCGTCTACGCGGCGAGCCTTAACCAGCCGGGAGCTCAGGCCCACCGACCGCCATATCAGCTGTTCGTCGACCAATTTCAAGACGCGCGCCCAGCGTATCTAAGATGCTGTCTTTGACGCTTTGCGGCGCATTTATTTCCAGGATCACTTCGAGCGAATCAGAGACGGGTAGGCATGCCAGAAGTCGCCGCTGCTACTTGTAAACTCGACGCCTATTTTTCTCTTACCCCAGAGTTTTGATTCGACGTACACAACATGGCACTCACGCTCCTCTTCCGTTATCGAATTCACGAGCAGCACGGTCTGGCCCTGCTTAAGCTTCACATCCAACGCCAGCAATCCGCCGTGAACGCTCACCGCATTTGTCTCGGTAATGTAGCGGAAGGGCCGGTTATTTGCCATGCGTCCGTAGACCCGTACCGGAATGGACAAAGGCAACCGTTTACTTCGCCGCTGCGTCCCAAGTTTCTGCACTCGTCGGCTCCTTGGCCTGCCATGGAACTGCCAGACGCAAGGTTAGTTCCGGGCTTTGATTCCGGCAATGGTACTCGCGTCCAGACCGCACGGATTACCTGTCTCAACTCGGGCGTCTTACCTAGGGAGCCAGATCAATCAGACATTGGCTCGAATGCTCTGAATCGTTCTCTTAAGCGCAAGCCCTTGTTAGCTCGATTGCCGTGAACAGGTTATTCTTCGCCTCGCTCGAATCGCGCGGGACTTTCGGCCCACCGATTACGGAACTTTCAAGAATCACTTCCGCGACCCGTGTTCGGAATGCAATGGCAACCCCCGTAAGGTTGCTGAACAATTCAAAGCAATCACCTAGCGAAATATTTAGCAATTTTCTGCGCCGGAGGAGTGGGCGGGTTCCGGTGTCTTGGCCGAACGTTTCGATGAAAGCGCTATGCTCATCGGATCCCACGTATAACACTCCGAAACTTCCAGCTGGCGCGTCAAAACGGTTCCCGCCGCTCCTGCCGAAAATGACTGGCCCCTTGCTTCGATTGTGGATACGCGAGAAGACCGTTCCAGGCGTGATCTTGACGAATAAGGGAGACCGACCATCAAGATCACTGGGCGGCTCTGGGTGCTCGCCAGGAAAGTCCGTCACGCAGCTCCTTGCTCACCGTAGCTTGCCGCTGCCACAAGGACGGGTTCCGCTTTCCCGGACCGGAGCATTTCGAGTGGACTACTTCCCCCCAGCCGATCGTTGGCATTGAGGAAGAATGCCAGCTGCATCCAGGGGTCATGATTCCCTAGTCGATCGAGTACCGTCTCCAAGTTGGCGAGCGTCTTGCCGCCTTCGAACTGCCAAATCGGATAGGCGTATCCCCGTCGGCCCTGCGTCAGACCGATGAGGCGATTTTGACGGCGACGCTTGTCTACAGCTTGTCGCGAGATACCGAGAACCTTAGCCGCATGCTCACCCTTGAGCATGCCACCTGACTTCTCAACAAGACTTTGTTGTCGCTCGACACCGCGCAGTCTCGCCGTCGCGAGCGGATCATTGGCGGCGATTTCCGGGGCCAGGGATCGTGCCGTCAATGCTTCTAAAATCACCATAAAGTCCGTGGAGGCCGCACTCGCCTCGTCAATAAGCTCCTTCGGCAGCGCCTTCTCTAGTTCTTCCAGCGCGTGAATACTTCTAGAAAAGAATATCGGGTGCCTGGCCTTCTGAGCAGGGGTTAGTCTGCCTTTGAGAGGGGGAGCGAGGTTAGTGGATACCTTGAACTCGAAAAGCAAGACGCGACCATCGACCTTGGCCTTGACATCGAAATCGTCCAAGAGCAGGTGAAACTTCCGCCCAGCGCGCTCGCAAGACAGCTCGTTCTTAAACAATTGGAGTCGGACGTTGGGTCCTGGTTGAGACCACATCCGCAAGCGATCTTCAGAATTTGAGGGCTGCGAAAAACGCACGTGGGCTGGCAGGCTCTTGCGGCTTTGGCCCCACCAGTTCGTCAAGGCTTGCCGGATCTCCTTGAGGGACTTTGGACGAATCCTAGTCGATTGGGCAGGCACGCTACGCTCCTTGGTTGACAAAGTTACATTACAAAATCAACACTACTTTGTCAACCAAACAGAGGTCCCGGCCCTGGCGATAGCGAGATTTGGCTGAAGTGGCCAACCGACTTCCTATTTTAGCCAAATCTAACTAAGCCATTGCGCCGGTTGCGTGTCTGAGTTGTGAGGAGTCCTTGTACTGTTGCAATGTTTATTCCACTTTTCGGGTCAGTTCATCATGACCGGTAGGGAAACTGGTCCCATGCTTCGCGGCCGCGTCTCGAACGACCGAAGGTCGCTCGAAGTTAGAGGAATTTAATATTCAATTCCGGTGCCACAACAACTTCGGTTTCTGGACTACTTGGGGTATGCTTCATGGCGACCTCAGCAAGCACGCCAAGTATAGATTCGATTTCCTGCTTGACAAAATCTAGTTAATGCTATAGGTATAGCGTTGAGAGACGGAAAGTTTACGACGGCAGAAGCAGCTGAAAAAGTCGGAATCCATCAGGTAACACTTCAGCGATGGATTAAGTCGTGCAGAGTCCGCGCACCGAAGCCAACACTTATTGGAGCCGTCGGCTATCGTCTCTGGTCTTTGGGGGATATAGAGGAGTTGAAAACGATCAAGACTGCGCAGTACCGAAGGCGCGATCGTCACAAGAAAGATCAACCGAAATGATTGAGCGGGCCGCGACGGTGTTCAAGCACCGCCGCGGCCCTGACCAAGGTCGCACGTCTGAGGTGCAACGATGGCTGTAAGCGAACTTATCTTTTTCCTATTTTGGGCGCAACTCTCACTGTGCTTGGCGTTTCCGGCCCTGCCCCGACCCGATCCGGTTGCTGAATCTCCTCCTCACTGAAAGCTGTTGAAAGCACCTTTCTTTTGGTCGGATTTTCGATCACCGCGCTACTTGTGTGCTTCGACGGATGGAACGGCCCAGTTGACGCTCCTCACCGAGCGAAACGATTCGATTCCGGGAGTCACGCCCCGCGCGTGGAAAAGGAATTAGCCCAATGGACCTGCGTGTTTATGAAGCCCTGTTTCGATTCAATCAGGGACTCGACCAAGCGCTTACATCGCTCGACATCCTCGAAAAGTTGGCTTTGGAATCTCCTAGTTGCATAACCAAAACCCGCACGAATCCGAACGAACCGCGCACGTACGCCAACAACCAATCTGATTCCAAGATCGCGCAGAAGGAGCAGAAGGAAGAGAACAACTTCTACCACGTTCGGCGGAGCCGCGAGAAGGCCGAGGAGTGTCTCAACGAGATTTACTGCGAATTGAAAACCCGTGAAGAGCTTAGGCAACGGCACGGTTTGCCGCCGAGGATCGTGATCCCGCCTTGGACCCAGTCCGATTACGATCGCATTCTGGTCATGAAAAACGCCGCGTCCTCCTCGCTCCCGATGCAACCCGAACAGCCGCGGATCATGAGCGACACTGAACAGGAACAACAAGAAGGAGGTACGCCGGCATGAAACACACTGCTTATGAACTGCTTGCCCTGCTCGACCGCAATCTTCGCGAATCCGTCAACCTCTTTAGGCAGCTTGCTGAGTGTCCGGGTCAGAGGTCCGATGTGCTGACGCCCCTGTCGAACGAGGTTCAATACGTGAGGGCACAAGCGGGCTTCGAGGTGACCGCCGAAGCCAGCGATTTCGAGCAAGAGCAGGCGACCCATTGGTCCCGCATCCATCGCAAGTACGAAATGTGGCTCAAAGATCCGGACGACGTGTTTTTGGATGCCGAAGAGCGTAACGAGCAGCGCAAGAAGCAAGGGCTTCCCCCGCGGATCGTCGTCCTGCCGTGGTCCGCTGAGGAGGAAGAGAAACTTCTGGCCGTGAAAAGAGCGCAGGCTGCAAAGAAGCGCAAGGCAAAGCGCAAGCGAGCCTCCTCACCGAAGGCAATTGTAGAGAGAAGGAAAAAATGAAGGTCCATCTCTTCCAGGAACTGCTCTCGCCAAGCCAAGTGTTCGACCATCTCATTCGTGGCCTTGAGCGCACGGAAAGGGAACCCACGTATATGAAAGAGATGGTTCGCTGGGCGAAGGCCCACCTTTAGTACGCACAGTGTGCAGACGACAAGGCATGACAAACCGCGAGGGACGCAGCAATCTTGGTATATCGAAACCGTGGATGTGAAGTTGCCCATCGAACTTCTGAGGGCGGCAAATCTGGAGCAGAGCACGCACTCTGGGGAAGCACCTCGACTGCTGGCCCTGGAACCTTATCGCGAAGATAAGGTTTCCCTGGGACGCGCGGCGGGGCTGAGTCGGACGCTCGTCGCAGCTTTCATGGATTTTGCGGCGAATCGTGGTGTTCCCCCCACTGCGGTACAGCTTTGAAGACCTCGAAGAGGAACGCCAGACTGCTGACCGTCTCAAAGCGTAATCGCTGTAGCAGACTCATCGCCCCTCGTCATTCTCGCAGAGCTTGGCTGCCTCGACTTCCTTAACCGAGTTTTCTCGCGTGTTTGTATCCCCAATGAAGTTCACTTCGAAGTTGTAAGCGCTGGTGCCGGTTTGCTGGGAGCGCAAGAGGTCTCGCAAGCTGAATGCCTCGAGTTCAAGTCGATCCAGAGGTATCTAACTGAGATTGCACGCCTGAGGGCGGCAGAAGTTGGGCGCGTGAACGAACCGAACCCAAACCGTGCGTACTTACGGGTCTCAGTCCTCGCCATTCGTCATCGGCACCGTCACCGCATGCGCTTGGGCCTGATTAGACACGGAACGGGTCGCTATTGGAGGTAATCCTGTGGTGTCAAGCTCGCTCGCGCCGAGTGGGCGCAGGAATCTCATTGAGCAGCGAAGGCGAACTCCATTATAATTGCATGATTTGCCAAGGTAGAGGGAGCCACAGACAGTCATGTTGAAAAGCATTCAGCAACGGGACCTGGAACGAAACCGCTGGGTCAAGGTCGGGATGAGCGTCCTGCTAGGGGTCATCTGCTTGAGCATGCTGACCTACCTGATCCCGGGGATGGGCAGCGCCGCGTTCACCAATAGTCCCGATGCCATCGCTACCGTCGGCGGGCAGAACATCACCGCCACGGACGTGCAGCGCCAGCTAAACACCGCGCTCCACGGGCAGTCGCTCCCGGACGTTTACAAAGCGATGTACGCGAAACAAGTTCTGGACCAGATGATCCTGAAACAAGCGCTCACCGTGGAAGCGCAGCGCCTCGGTATCCGCGTTACCGACCAGGAACTCTCGGATCGAATTAAGCAGATTCTCCCGGCTGCCTGGAACGGCGACACTTGGCTCAAAGACCGGTACACCACCGAGGTCCAGACGCGCACCGGCATGACCATTCCGGAATTTGAGGATTTTCTGCGCGACCAGATGCTGGAAGACAAGTTTCGGCAGCTGGTCACAGATGCAATTACCGTTAGCCCCGCCGAAATACAGGCAGAATATCGCCGGCGCAACGAAAAGGTTCAGATCGAATATGTGCTCGTGAAGCCTGCTGAACTTGCGTCCACGATCCAGCCGACAGATGCGGATTTGTCGGCCTATTACACCAAACACGCGGGTCTCTATCAGGTTCCGGAGAAGCGCTCCGCGCGTTATGCCCTGCTAGACCTCGCGAAGTTGCGCGCCTCGACCACGGTCGGTGACGATGCGCTCCATGCCTACTACAATTCCCATATCGACGAGTACAAAGTCGAGAATCGCGTCCACGTCGAGCACATTTTGTTCAAGACGGTAGGCAAGACGGACGCCGAAATCGCGGAAATCCGTCAGAAGGCCGAAGACGTTCTGAAGAAGGCAAAAAGCGGCGCGAATTTTGAAGACCTCGCCAAGAAATTCTCCGAAGATGATGGCACGAAGCCCAAAGGCGGCGATCTGGGCTGGATCGTTGAAGGCCAGACGGTGCCCGAATTTCAGCAGGCTGCCTTCACCCTTCCCAAGGGGTCCATCTCGGACCTGGTGAAGACGCAATACGGTTTTCACATCATCAAGGTTCTGGATCACGAACAGGCGCACACCAAATCGTTCGACGAAGTCCGCAGCACGATTGAGCCGACCGTGCTCGATGAAAAAGTCAGCGCCGCGGCGAACGACATCTCCGAGAAGATGGCTTCCGCCATTCGCCAGTCGAATCACCAGGCGCTTGACGATCTGGCGAAAAAGTTCAATCTAACCGTGGGCGAACTGCCTCTCGCCTCTGCCACAGATCCGCTCGGGGCCTTCGCGAATTCTCAAGACGTGCGCACTGCGCTATTTCAGCTTCGCCCCGGCGAATTAAGCCAGCCGATCCAGACCCCGCAGGGTTTCGCGATTGTTACACCCAAAGACATTCAAGCCGCGCACCAAGGCACCTTCGCAGAATCTCGCAGCCGCGTTCTCGCCGACTATCAACAGGAGAAATCGCTCGAACTTGCTAAATCCAAGGCCGAAGAGCTCGCCAAACTCGCAAAAGGCGGAGAACCCTTCGACAAAGCAGCAAAGTCCCTCAATCTGGACGTCAAGACCTCCGAATCGCTGTCACGCACCGGATCCATTCCAGACGTTGGCTCCGGCCAGCTACTCGATGCGGCTTTCACCATGCCTGTAGGGCAGGTGAGTGATGCGAGCAACGTAACCGGTAACTGGCTCGTCTATCGTGTCGCTGCTCACGAGCCCGTCAACGACGCTGCAGTTGTGTTGCAGGCCGACCAAATCCGCCAGCAGCTGCTCCAATCCAAGCAGAAAGCAGCATTCGAAGCGTTCCGTGTGGCGCTCGAGGACCGACTCAAGAAGGAAGGGAAGCTGGTGATCAACGCCGATGCAATGAAGCGATTGACCGGCTCGAGATCCTCTTAACGCTCTGAAAATAAAGTAGTTAAATAATTACCACTCTCCTCTTGCTGTCCGTTATCCACTTCGCTAGACTATTTTGATCCGCAGAGCCTGCCCCGTAGCCAGCGGGGTCCTCTTCCCTGAGATAGCTCGGGGATCTAGGGCAAATGCCTCCCAGCCCTATGTCGCTTGGTGTTCAACATACAGACGTTCTAAGGAGCGATGCTATGGCGCTGAAGAATTCCAGGACAGGCAGGCTTGCAGCGGGTGTTTCGGGAGCAAAGCGAGGCCGTATCCGGACAGGTTCAGCCGAGTCCCCCGGTAACGGGAAGTTGAGGAGCATGATGTCCACCAAGAATGGTACGTCTGGAAATCTGTATCACTGTGCCATGGAGAAAAATCAGAACGGCAAGTACAACATCCGCATCCGTGTGCAATTCGAACGAGGCGGCTGGGACCTGTCGGTCTATTTTCTCGCATCATCCTTTAACGCCGCGATGAAAAAGCTTGAGGAATCCCTACAACTCCTCCAGAAAAGCGAAGAGCGGTTGCGTTTCTGGGGTGTGGAACGCACCGACGATCCAAACCTAGCTGGGGACCTGTTGCAGGAATCCGGCCTGTGGCTCGACCGTCGTCGCGAATTCCCGCGCAAAGTTGCGGAAATGAACGTGGCAAGCGCGCGACCCGTTCCCGCTTCATTACTCGCTCCGGTCCGGCGCGTTCTTGCGGATTCGGTCTCCCAGGAGCGCGAACGGGCATATTCGGCTGCCGCCGGCGACTAAGAGTCCAGGACAGGCTTGGTAGGCGGGTGCTGGACCGTCTATTTTTCGCGGACGAGGACTTCGCCCTGCGCCAAAATCACGTCATTAAGCGATAGCCGATATTTATAAGAGCCTGGATTTAGCCCCGGGCGTATCGGCCCACTGACCAGCCGCACCCCAGGAGGCGCCTGGAACACGTTGGACGAGAACGGGCAACGCTGCGAGTCAAACTCAATCTTGATGTTCCCCGCGTTCGAAATCCATTCCGCCTGATCGCCCGGATCGAGCACTACCACTTCCGGCAAAACACCAACTAGAACGCGCTTCTCCGTCAATTTGTCCTCGATTCAGTTTCTCGTGGAACACCAATGCCTTCACAAATCGGAAAGGAGTGACCAAAATTGCCGTGACTGGCTTGTCGATAGGCGTCCAAGCCACCCACTCCGCAGAGTCCGCATACAAGATGCAGACGCCCACCAGGGGATTGCCCGCGCATCCCTCAGCACACACGGCACGCAATCGTGTTTACAACAGGCCCTTTACAGCTTCGACGATATCCCGCGCCGAAATTCCAAACGCATCCACAAGCTCGTCCGGCTTGCCCGAATGAGGCATGTCATTCACGGCTACCAACTTGAACTTCGCAGGCGGCGCACCCGCCGCGGCCAAAGCGTGCAACACAGCCTCGCCCAAACCGCCTTCTGGCCAGTGATCCTCGGCAGTCACAAGGCGTCCGCCGCTAGCGGCGACCTCGGCAGCCAGCGCCTTGCCATCCAAGGGCTTCACGCAGTACAGATCAATCACGCGAGCTGCAATTCCCGCCGCTTTCAACTGATCCGCCGCCTTCAGCGATTCGTGCAGCGTCACACCGGCTCCGATCAGCGTCACCTTATCGTCCGCGCCCTTCCGCAGCACCTTGAAACCAGGAACAGGAAACTTCTCATCTTTCGAGTACAGAATGGGCATCTTCGGCCGCGAAGTCCGCAGGTAGTTGATCCCCGGCCGTCGCGCCATGGTCTCCGTGAGCCGCTCGGTTGAAACAGCGTCGCTCGGATAAAAAACAGCCGAACCGTGAATCGCGCGGAACATCGCGATATCTTCCAGCGCCATCTGCGAAGGTCCATCTTCGCCGATGGACACGCCGCAATGCGAACCGCACAAATTGATGTTTGCCCGGCTGATCGCCGCCATGCGCACGTTGTCATAGGCGCGCGAAAGGAAGCAGGCAAACGTGTCGGCAAAGGGAACCTTGCCGCGCGCCTGCAGTCCCACCGCAACGCTCACCAGATTCTGCTCTGCGATGTAGCCTTGCCAGAAATGGTCAGGATAGGCGTCGCCAAATGTTTCCGAAAACGTCGAGTTCTTCACGTCGCCCGATATGGCCACCACATGCGGGTTCGCAGCGCCTAGCCGCTTCAACGCAAAGCCGTACGCCTCGCGCGTGGCCACCTTGGCATCCGCCGCATAATCCGGTGGCGGGGGCTCGGGGAAATCCGGCGGCGTCGGCAGAGGAGTGCGCTCGTACGATTTTCCCGGGTCGGGTGGAACCGTCGGTCCACCGCCCAATTCCTGAATCGCCGCCGCAAGCTGTTCCTTCGAGAACGGCTTTCCGTGCCAATGCTCTTTGTCGGCTACCTGGCTGAAGCCGTGGCCCTTGATGGTCCGCGCTACAATCGCCTGCGGCTTGCCCTTGACTGTCTTTGCGCGATCGAGCGCCGCCAGTATGGCTGCCACATCGTGCCCGTCAATCACTTGGGTATCGAAACCTTCCGACTCGAACTTCAGCCGGTAGCGCTCCATGTCGTGCTGGTACATGGTAGGTTCACTCTGGCCCAGCCGGTTGATATCCGCGATCACGGTCAAATTGTCGAGCTTATAGTGCGCCGCGAACGCTGCAGCTTCCCAGACCTGCCCTTCGGCCAATTCGCCGTCGCCCGTTAGCACATAAACGCGCGTCGGACTCTTATCCATCCGCGCACCGATCGCCAGGCCCGCGCCCACCGAGAGGCCTTGGCCGAGCGATCCCGTAGCGGCGTCCACCCCATGAATCTTGGGCGTTGGGTGTCCTTCCAGTTCGCTGGAAAATTCCCGCAGCGTCATCAGGCGCGAGACCGGGAACACTCCCGCTTCCGCCAGCGCGGCATAAAGCACCGGCGCGGCGTGGCCCTTCGATAGCACGAAGCGATCGGCGTCATTCGAGTTCGCATTTTTCGGATCGAACTTCATCGCATGGAAAAATACGCCCGCGACCAACTGGGCAGCGGACATACACGAAGTCGGGTGTCCCGAGCCGGCAGCCGTCGTAGCCATCATTGAATAAATGCTCAGCAGCTTCGCTTTTTCCTTTACTGCACTTACTGTGGCGGCGGAGGGTACTGCGGCAGAAGGTGCGCTCATAACAGCTCCTTTAAGATTGCATCGATCCAGCTGATTTTACCCTTTTCGGCTGATTCTGGTGAAACTGTAATTTTTGATGCCCGCGCTCGCTCCATCGCCGCACACGATTTGCATTTCGCTCGGTCTAAACGTAGAGTTTCGTTTCACGTCACGCACGCCGGGGGAAAACCGCATGGATGCGATTTCGCTCACCGTAAATGGTCAAAAACATTCCGTCGAGGTTTCACCGGATACGCCGTTGCTTTGGGTCCTGCGCGATACGCTAGGACTCACCGGCACAAAATTTGGCTGCGGCCAGGCGCTGTGCGGGGCTTGTACCGTCCACGTGGACGGCGAAGCCACGCGCTCCTGCACTGCGCGCATCGCAACGGTCGCTGGGCGCAGCATCACCACGATCGAAGGGCTTTCGCCCGACGGCCGACATCCCGTGCAGCAGGCATGGCTCTCGGACCAAGTCCCGCAATGCGGCTACTGCCAGGCCGGCATGATCATGACCACCGCCGCGCTGCTCGCGAAAAATTCCGCGCCCACCGACTCGGATATTGATGAAGCCCTCGGGGGCCACATCTGCCGCTGCGGCACCTACCTGCGCATCCGCCAGGCTGTGCATCAGGCCGCCGCAAAGCATTCCGCTTCGGGGGCCACCGCACCCCTGCCGGCCACAGCAGGAGCAGGAGGCGCCCGGTGAAGACGCTGCGCACCGCAACAAACACTTCGCGCCGCGAATTTCTGAAATCCACCGCCGCTGGCAGCGCTGGCCTGCTGCTCGCGTTCTATCTACCCGCGAGCGCTTCGACTCCCGGAGCACCGGAACAAGACTTCAAACCAAATGCGTACATCGCGATCGATTCCCACGGCGACGTTCGCCTGGTCGTGACTCGCTCGGAGATGGGCCAGGGCGTGCGCACGGCGCTCGCCATGATCCTCGCCGAAGAACTCGGCGCGGACTGGTCGCGCGTAAAAATCGAGCAGGGCGATTGCGATCCCCAGTACGGCGACATGACCACCGGCGGCAGCATGAGTATTCGCAGCACCTGGGATCCGTTGCGCAAGGCCGGTGCTTCCGCGCGCGATATGCTGCTCACGGCTGCGGCCCAGACTTGGGGCGTAACGAGGGAGGAATGTAGCCCGACCGGCGACAGCGTGATTGAACACAAAAAAACTGGGCGAAAACTAACTTATGGCCAGCTGGCAGTCAAAGCTGCCTCGGTTCCGGTGCCGAAAGACGTCCCCCTGAAAGATCCCAAGGATTACCGCATCGTCGGCACCAAGCGCGCCCGCGTGGACGGCCAGCACATCGTCATCGGCGAAGCACACTACGGCATCGACACAAAAGTTCCCGGCATGCTCTTCGCCGTCGTCGCGCGCCCTCCGGTTTTCGGCGGCAAAGTGAAAAAATTCGACGCTACTCGCGCGCTGGCTGTCCCAGGCGTCCGGAAAGTCTTAGAAGTGCCTGCCGTCGAAATGCCGCCGCTTTTTGGCGAAGAGCGCAAGCCCGATTCCGGCCACCAGCATTATCTGTGGGGAGGAGTAGCCGTCGTGGCCGATTCCACCTGGCAAGCCATCGCGGGCCGTCGCGCACTCACCATTGACTGGGACAACGGTCCCGGCGCGGAGGAATCCACCGAAAAACAACGCGCCACGTTGACCGAACTGCTGAAAACAAACGGCAAGGAACTGAAAAAAATCGGCGACCCTGATGCGGCTATTTCATCCGCCGCGAAAACCATCGAAGCCGATTACGAAACTCCGTTTCTCGCGCACATGACCATGGAGCCGGTGAACTCGACCGCCTCCGTCCACGACGGCAAATGTGAAGTCTGGGCACCCACGCAAAATCCAAACGGTATGGCGACCGCGTTAGCCAGCGTGCTGAATCTACCGCAGTCGGCTCTCACCATTCACATCACTCTAATCGGCGGCGGATTTGGCCGTCGCCTCTGCATTGATTACGGAGTCGAAGCAGCCCTGATCTCGCGCTCGGCAGCCGCTCCCGTGAAAGTGATCTGGACTCGCGATGATGACATTCGTCACGATTACTATCGCCCTATCTCGCACCATCGCCTGCGCGCGGGCCTCGATGCGCAGGGTCAAGTCACCACCTGGCTGCACCACATCGCCGCTCCCTCTACGGACAGCACCTTCCTCGGCGGCGAAGTTCCCGATACCGGCGGCACAGAAATTGCCGGCACCGGGCTTGCCAGCGGCACAGTCCCGAACTATCTGCTGCAGCAAAGTTTTCTGCACACCGCCGTTCCGCGCGGCTACTGGCGCGCCGTGGATACGAATTGGAATCATTTCGCAGTGCAATGCTTCATTGACGAAATTGCCGCAGCCACGAGCAAGGATCCGCTCGCACTGCGACGGGAGTTGATCGCGACCAAAGAAAAACCCGCCGGCGGCGGCGATAACGAAGGTGAAACTCCGGTAAACGTTGATCGGCTGCTCGGCGTACTGAATCTCGTCGCGGAAAAATCAGATTGGGGCAAGCCGCTAGCGGCAGGGCGCGGCCGCGGCATCGCCGGACTCTACGGTTTCGGCAGCTACGTCGCCCACGTCGCGGAAGTAACCGTCGCAAAAGATGGCACCCTGCACGTGGACCGCGTCGTCGTCGCGGTGGACTGCGGCCAGGTCATCAATCCGGATCTGGTAGCCGCGCAAATCGAAGGCGGCGTGGTCTTCGGCCTCACCTCCGCGCTCTACGACGAAATCACCATTCAGAACGGCCAGGTGCAGCAAACCAATTTCGATAATTATCCGATGCTGCGCATCGCCGACATGCCCAAGGTCGAAGTCCACCTCGTCCCCAGCCACGAACCGCCCGGAGGAATTGGCGAGCCCGGCGTGCCTTCGACCGCCCCGGCGGTCGCGAATGCAATTTTCGCCGCCACGGGCAAGCGCCTGCGGCGGCTCCCGTTCCAAACGCAGGAACTCGCAAAGTCCTAGCTTCGGTTCTTGCATCCCGGTTGGCGCCCGGAGTACCGCGATCGAGGAAGCGCCCGCGTAGCTCTCGCTAACTCGTGTCCGAAAGGTCTGCGCCCTTCGCCTCCCGCCCGCTGAGCGTCACGATCACGACCAGTACGGCGACGAGCAGCGCTGTCCACGCCAACACCGGCGCATAATTGCCGCCAAAATAATGTTCTGCGAACTTGGCCTGAATCACAGAATTTCGCGAAGCGAGCAGATTGCCCACCTGATACGCAAGCCCGGGAAACGTACCGCGCACTGCCGGCGGCGAGAGTTCATTCAAGTGCGCCGGAATCACTCCCCATGCGCCCTGCACCATGAACTGCATCAAAAAGCTTCCGCACGCGAGCATCGTAGCGCTGTGAGAGAAGACCCACAGCGGGATCATCGGAATCGTCAACACCGCAGCGATCACGATGGCCTTCCGCCGGCCGATTCGCTCGGACCAGGAGCCAAAGCAGATCCCGCCCAGCAACGCGCCGAAGTTGTACACAATCGCGACCAGTGCCACCGTCTTCGGCGAAAAGTCCCGGTTCTTCTGCAGAAATGTGGGATACAGGTCTTGTGTCCCGTGACTGTAAACATTGAATGCGAACATCAGCACCGTCAGAAAAATGAAAGTGCCCAGATACGTCGCGATGTCTTTCCCCAAACTTCGCGGCAGCCCGACCGCGCTTCCGCGGCCTTGCCGCCAAGCCGGCGATTCCTCCACTTTCGTGCGAATGTAAATCACCACAAACGCCGGCAGCGCGCCGATCACAAACATCCCACGCCAACCAATAAAATGAAACAGGGTGCCGTACACCAACCCCGCCAGCAGGTAGCCCACGACATAACCTTCCTGCAGCAGCCCGGAGAAAAATCCGCGATTTTCTTTGGGCAGGGTCTCAAACGCCAGTGCGGCGCCGACGCCCCACTCGCCGCCCATCGCAATTCCAAACAGCGCCCGCATGATCAGAAAAACGTGCAGCGAAGGAGCGAACGCGGAAGCGAGCTCGAACACCGAATAGGCGACGATATCGATCATCAGCGCCGGACGCCGGCCATAACGATCGGCAATCATGCCGAACAGAAACGCGCCTATCGGGCGCATCGCCAGCGTCAGGAAAATAGCCTCGGCGATTGCGGAAACCTGTGCGTGAAATTCCGTGGCAATGGCGCTGACGCAAAAAACCAGAATGAAGAAATCGAAGGCATCCAGCGACCACCCTAGAAAACAGGCGATGAACGTATTGCGCTGGACCGAAGTAAGGCGCCGAAAATGTGCGAGAGGGTCGATCGTCCACTCCGCGAAAAACCGCTGCAGGCGCCTTTCGCTGCCGCACGCAATCTTGCTGCGGCGAAATCAGCAGCCTTTAGCCGCGGCGTATCAGCCGCGGAGACGCCACGGCGTCGGAAACTCGCGCCACCTGCGCCATCTCCGCCACATCGTGTACGCGAACGATGTGCGCTCCCTGCAGAATGCTCGCTGTAACGGTCGCCGCTGTACCCCAGATCCTGTCCACCTCGGAGCCGGCGCGCAGTTTGCCCTTTGCCAAAACTCCTCCGATGAAGCTTTTGCGCGACGTCCCCACCAGCAGCGGATAACCCAAACGCGCGAGTTCCGGCAAACGATCCAGCAATTCGCAATTCTGCTGATAGCTTTTGCCGAACCCAATTCCCGGATCGAGCACGATCTGCGATTTTGCGATTCCCGCCCGGCGCGCCACCGCCACCGCATGGAGCAATCCTGCCGCAACGTCGCGCAGCACATCCCGCGCAAACGGAGTTTTCTGCATCGTGCGCGGCTTCCCGCGCATATGCATCAGCACCAGCGCCAACCTCCATCGTCGCGCCACTTCCGCAATCCGCGGATCGTTTCCTAGCGCCGTCACATCGTTCAAAATCTCGGCGCCCGCCGCCGCCGCCGCTTCCGCCACTTCCGATTTACTGGTGTCCACCGAAATCGGAATCCGAATCTTGCCGCGCAGCTTTTCGATCACAGGCAGAACCCGTCCCAATTCTGTCTCCGCCGATACGCCCACCGAGCCCGGCCGCGTCGATTCGCCTCCGACGTCCAGGATGTCGGCCCCAGCGCGCTCGATCGCCACGGCCTGCGCCACGGCGGCGTCGGCATGCAAGAATAATCCGCCGTCGGAAAAACTATCGGGCGTCACATTCAGCACGCCCATCAGCAGCGTGCGTTCACCCAGCACCAGTGTGCGCGCGGGCAACCGCCAGCGAAAGCTTCGACGATGGAACATTGCCCGCTATTGAATCACGGTTTTCACAAAAGCCTAAGCGCAAGCGCACGCATCCCGCTGGGTCGGGGTTGTCGACGCACAGGGAGGCTTGGAATTACGGCGTCGCGACTACGTAGTACGACGAACGATGAACCACGGCGGGATCTCCGTGATCAATCACTTCCACGCGCAGCTGGTGCCAACCGGCGTGAGGCGGCATCGCATTTGCGTTATTCGCGGGAGAGAATCCCAGGGTGTACTCCGCGCGAATCTTCAGCGCAATTTGCCGGAACGTGTCCGCGAGCGTTTCCGCCTCGCGCAGAAAGTACAACTGGCCCCCGGAGCGTCGCGTCAATTCCGCAAGGTATAACGTGTAGGCCGGGATGCCCCACCCTTGCGCTGCATACGTCAGCAGCGTTTGGCTCGCATGCAGTTGCACCCACTCGGGCTTCATGATCTTCGGACGGCCCTCGGTGGACACTGCAAAAACTTCAATGTCGTCCGCAGCCAGCGCCCGCGCCACATCGTCAAATGTCAGCTGATCGCGCGGCCACCCTGCGCGAGGCCCCGCCGTCTTCGGGTCGAGCGTGAGGCCCAGACCGCTGTCCTGCCCATCGGTCAGTAAAACGATGGCTTTCCGCCCGGTGCGCCCCGCAAACAGCTCTCGCGCGGTCAGGAAGACCGCCTCGTAGATATTCGAACCGCCCGTATCCTCGAGCAACGAGCGCGCATCCACACGCGCGACGGCCTTGCGGATCAATCCCCAGTCGCTCGAAAAGGGAAGCTGCAGGTAGGTGTGCGCCGAAAAATCCACGATGGCGGTGTGATCCGAAGCGGAAAGCGCATCCACCAGCGCGCGCGCCGCATTTTTCATTTCGTCGGACTCACGCAGCACGCTGGGGCTCGCATCGATCACCACCGCTACGCTGGCTGATTCCGTGGAAGCGTCGAAATAAGTGAGCGGCTGTTCGACGCCTTCGTCGAAGACCCGGAAATCCCCAAGCTGCAATCCCCGGACCGCCGCACCATCCGCGCCGATCACGCTGCACGTCACCGGAACAATCTGCGTAACCACAGAGATCGCGTGAGCGTCCGAAGACGCCGCGGTTTCGCCCGATCCTTTGCTGCTGCCACCCTTTGTGGCGCTGCCCGCCGGAATCGCCGTCAGTTCTCCCGTTACGGGATCGCGCCTCCAGGTGAAGTCCTCGTCCAGGCGTCGCGGACGCGGCAGTTTCGATTTTTGCTGGGCTTGCAGCGAAACGTCCGGCCGCGCCAGAGGCAAACCCGCCAGTAAGATCGCCAGTAAGATCGTCAGAGTCGCAGCCTGAGGCGTCGGGCGATGCGCACGGCGCTCGTTGGAAATCCGCCGCGGTCGCATGCTGCGCTTAATCGAGATCGAAATCCCGCAGAGGTTTTTCGATCGGTCCGTCTTTCGCCTTCTTCAATCCCTCCGCGAATTTCCGTGCCAGCACGTCTTCCTTCGATTTCTCGGCTTCCACCGACGCGCGGAATTTCGCTTCCACCGCGTCCACCTGTTTACGCAGCAGCGCCGCTGTGTCGTCCAGATCAACCGAGGGTGGCGGCTTCGGCGGAGGAACGTGCGACAGCACTACGCCAATCTCGCTATCCACCGTGAGCTTCGCCTGGCAGCACGGGCAACTAACCGTAAACGTATCCACCGGTTTCTGAGCCATACGGGCATTTTACGCCAATTTCGGCATATCAGATATGGTCCCGAAAAAAGCCTCCCCGCGCCGCGATGGACTGTGCCGTGCTGAAGACTCCCGTGGAGCAGCCGATCTCTACATCCGGTACAGCGAGGGCTCGGCGGAAAGCGTTGTGGCTTCTATGGCGGACAATTTCAGGTGTGATCGTGCGCAGATGGTACGGCAGCAATTGCCCGGCATTTTGCCAGACCATCTTCGATGCTATCCAGTCCTCAGGCGGGTGATAGGAACCTCGTAGGCGCGCTTCTCTACAGATCGCTTCTGTCTCGGAAAATCGCTCGCCACAAAAAAAAGAACCCCGCCCCTTTCGAGGCGAGGTTCTGAAAATCCCATCGTCGCTTACACGACTTTAAGCTGGGGCCGGTTTTTCGCCCTTGGCGAGACCCGGAATCGGCCGCGGTTCAGGCCGGAGCGAAAGCTGCGGCTCCTTGGTCGGCACCGGCGGCGCCGCGGGCGGAGGAGGCGGTATCTTCTCGGGAAGCGGCTTGCCTTCCATCAAAAGTTTTAATTCGACAGCATCCAGTACCTCGCGGTCCAGTAAAGCCTGCGCGATGCGCTCGAGCTTGTCGGGTTGCGTTTCCAGAATATTGCGCGCCCTGCTGTACCCGTTCGTGACGATGCTGCGAACCTCGCCATCAATCTTGATCGCGGTGTCTTCGGAATAATCCCGGTGCTGCGCGATTTCACGGCCCAGGAAAATCGCTTCTTCCTTCTTGCCGAAAGTAAGCGGCCCCAGAACGCTCATGCCCCATTCGCACACCATCTGCCGCGCGATTTCGGTGGCGCGTTCAATATCGTTCCCCGCGCCCGTGGTGATGTGGTGCAGGAATATTTCCTCGGCAGCGCGTCCGCCCATCAGCACGGCAAGCTGCGCCTCCAGGAACTCCTTGGTGTAGGTGTGTTTGTCATCGATCGGCAATTGCATTGTCACGCCCAGCGCCATGCCGCGCGGAATGATGGTCACCTTGTGCAGCGGATCGGCGCCCGGCGTCATCGCTGCGACCAGCGCGTGTCCGGCCTCGTGATACGCCGTATTGCGCTTTTCCTCGTCGGACAAAATCATGGATCTTCGCTCGACGCCCATCAGGACTTTGTCCTTGGACATCTCGAAGTCCACCATCGCCACGAACTTGCGGTTTTGCCGCGCGGCCCACAGCGCGGATTCGTTCACCAGATTCGCCAAATCGGCGCCCGAAAATCCCGGTGTGCCACGCGCAATCACCGAAAGATCCACGTCCTCGGAAAGCGGTACCTTCCGTGTGTGTACGCGAAGAATTTCCTCGCGCCCCTTCACGTCCGGACGCGGCACCACGACTCGGCGATCGAAACGGCCGGGCCGCAGTAGCGCCGGATCCAGCACGTCAGGACGGTTCGTGGCCGCGATCAGGATGACGCCTTCGTTGGATTCAAAACCGTCCATTTCCACAAGCAGTGCGTTCAGCGTCTGTTCGCGTTCGTCGTGACCGCCGCCCAATCCGGCTCCGCGATGCCGCCCGACCGCGTCAATTTCATCAATGAAAATGATGCACGGCGCGTTCTTCTTGCCCTGTTCGAATAAATCGCGCACGCGGCTCGCGCCTACGCCCACGAACATTTCCACGAAGTCCGAACCGGAAATCGAGAAGAACGGGACATTTGCTTCGCCCGCAATCGCGCGCGCCAGCAAAGTCTTGCCCGTTCCCGGAGGCCCCACCAGCAGCACGCCTTTCGGAATGCGCCCACCGAGCTTTTGGAATTTCTGCGGGTCCTTCAGGAAATCAATAATCTCGTACAGCTCTTCCTTCGGTTCATCGATACCAGCCACGTCCTTGAATGTGGCCTTCTTCTGCTGCGCCGTGAGCAACCGCGCGCGCGACTTCCCGAAACTCAGCGCCTTGTTTCCGCCCGCCTGCATCTGCTTCATCATGAAAACCCAGAAAAGAACCAGCAGCAGCAGCGGCCCGAAATTCACCAGGAATGTCAGCCAGTCGGCGTTCTTCACTTCCTTATAGTTATAAATAACGTTGTGGTCCTGCAAAACCTTGGTGACATCGGGAATGGCGGTGTTGGCGATCGTCACGCCGCGGAACTTCCCGCCTTCGCGGTACTCGCCCTGCAGCTCAGCGCTGTTCGGCGAAAGGTAGATCTGCACGTCCTTGACGCCGTTGTTCTGCACCTTCGCGAGAAAATTCGTGTAATTCGGCTCGTCGTCGTGTGCGGACTGTCCCCCCGTCGAGGCCATTCTCCACAGCACAACCGCGAGCAGGATCATTAAGAGCCAAAATAGAATTGTTCGGACTGTTGAGTTCACCTGAATTACCTCACCTGTTCCAACCTACTGAGATATTGCCGAACACCGTTCCCGCTTTCCCATCAACAGTTAGATGCAAAAAACCGCAACAGATATTCAACTGAGCGGGCCGTTCTCGAGATCCTCTTCTTCCTCGATCACGACGCCTGTCCGCGTATTCTCTCTCGCGCGGAAGTCTTCGGCGGCAGGCATCCCCTGGGCCCAAATCACTCGGCCGCCGCTTTCCAGCACGGGCCATGCAGCACGCGCGCCGCTCGGAACGCGTCCGGCCAGGAACATGTTCTTCAACTTCAATTCGTGGCGCCGGCCTCGCGGTCTATAGGCGTCGCCAGGCCTCCAATTCCGCAGGATCAAAGGAGAGCGCAGGAGGTCGGCATCGAGGGCGTTGGCGTCCCTCTTAGTGTCGCTCTCTGTCACAGGCCAGTCAATCACTTTCAGCCGGAAGCATTTTCCGAGTTCCGGAATGGAAACAGTCGCCGTTCCACACAGCGGCAGGTTCAAAACATACTGATACGCGTTCACCTGTTTCGCAGTTCCGTTGCCGCAGGATTGCCGGATCGCCTGGCTCCGCGAAAAAATCAGTTCGCTGAAAATTCGCCGCACGACGATCCCGCCGGGAAGCTCCACGTGGTGGCCGCTGCTCGATCCGCTCGCGAGGTGAATCACTTGTTCGACGTGGTCCGCGCCCAGCTCTCGCCGGTTCCCCCGCACTACTTCATAAAGACGGCGGACTAAGCGTTCCGTAAGCACGCGCCAAGGCCCGAATTCGTTGCCCTTCGCGGGTGCCGGATTTTCCGTGCGAGACGTCCGCAGCGTCAAGGGCCCCAGCAGGGCTTCGACCGCGATGCGGATACCCTCCTCGTCGATCCGTGCCAAAGCTTGCACCCGGTCTTCCACCAGCGCGTCCCAGAAATTTCTTTCTTCCCGCGCAAGACGCGCCAGCTCGCTCAAGTGCTCGACAATCGTGCCGGAAAAATCGCGTTCGAGTACGGGCAGCAGCTGCTCGCGAATCCGCGCCCGCGTACGCTGCAAGTCTCGATTCGTTGAATCTTCCCGCCATGTCTGCCCGTTCGCGCGCAAATATTCGCGCAGAATTTCCCGCCGTGTGCCCAGCAGCGGGCGGACAATGGCGCCAGCAACGGGATAAATTCCGGCCAGACCCGTTGGCCCAGTTCCGCGAATCACGTGTGCCAGAAGGGTCTCGGCTTGATCGTCGGCCGTGTGCGCGACTGCGATGTGTGTCGCTTGCGCCTCGCCGATCACCCGCTCGAAAAATGCATAGCGCAAGCGCCGCCCCGCGTCTTCCAGATTCCAGCCTTGTCGCGCCGCTTCAGCTCCGACATCTTCGCGCGCAGCGAGGAATTCCAACCCAAGAACTCTGGCCAACTCCGCAACGAAGGCGGCATCGGTTTCCGATTCAGCCCCGCGCAGCGCGTGATCGAAGTGCACAACCGCCAGCGTGATGCCGAGATCGTCGCGCAAACGGTGGAGCAGCCGCAAAAGCGCGACCGAATCGGCGCCCCCCGAAACGGCTACGCCCACACGATTTCCCGCGGTCAACATTCGGGAAGCTTGAATGGATGCCAATACGTATTGTTCCAGCGGAGTTCGCACAGGCCGATTCTCTCACGGCTGCAGGATCGGGATCTGCGTATGGTAACAGTGCGATGGTTCAGGGTCGAGGACGGTGCGGGCGTGAGCAGATCAATTCAATGGGGAGATCCTGCAGACTCACAGCCGGTCGGTGATTTGTTGAGTAAACAGATCCCGGCTATACGAGATGCGCCGATCCAGCGCCACGGCAGCGAAGTAAGAACAACTCTTGCGCTCCTGTTCCAACCAAACCGACAAGCTCGGCGCCACCGGGCGCGAAATGCGATTCAGCACTGCCAGCAACCCGTAATACGTTCCCACGGCACGAATCTCTGACTGGTCGTCGCCCCGCTCGGGGCACAATCGCACCAACTGCAGCAGGCGGTTGAAATCATCGGCGCCAACCTCGTGGTCGGCTATGCCGGTCACTTCGCGGACGCGGTCCGACAGAGCGATATTCTTGCTGGAAGCCAGGATCGAACGGCAATACGACACGAAGAACTGCAGGAAAATCGCAGCCGAAACTACGCAGATGACTGCCGCAATCATCGCGCCCTCACCATCAGCCGGGCCGGCTCGAGACGCGCATCCTCCTGAACGTGTGCGAAGGTATAGGCCCATGCCAGCGGCAGCCACAATCCCACCAAAGGTGGAAACCAGCGGAGAAAGTTTGGTTCCAGCCCCGGAAACAAATTGCGCAGCGCGTAAGTGCAAGCGTCAGCACTGAAATAAATCCCGAGCGCGAGAACCAACTGGATCAGCCGGGTGCGTGTTTCGCGCAACTTCAAGATGGCGCCCCACAATAGATAGGTGAGTACGACTCCGACGAAGTAGAAATTCTGGCCGATTTCGACGACGAAATGAGTCGTCAAGTGCGTCCGATTTTGATGCACCACCGCGTAGGAGAAAACGGCCGTCAGCAGTATCAGCATCACCGCGGCCCCGCGGATATACCGGCTCACACCCATTTCCGCGAAGGTTTCCTGGTAGAACTTGATGATCACCCAAAACATCAAAACGTTAAGCAAGCTGTCGGTGTAATAGTAAAAGTAGACGTAAGTGGTCGAATCGAAGCCAAAATGCCGCACGCAGTAATACAGGCCGCAGGTTACGAAGGCGTCGCATAACATATAGAAAGCAATGGGGAAATGACGAAACGCTTGCCTGCGGGAGAGTAGATACACCACCACGCCGATTTCCGCTAGGAAACCTACAAGCCACAGCAAGTAATCGAGTGGTCCAAGCATTCCAGTTTCACTTCCGGCGCCTGGCCACTCAACTCCCTGCTACTGAGAGTTCCCTGAAGCTAGTTCCAGGGTGTGGGTGGCACCGGGGCCGTTGTACTCGTCCAAGGAGTCGGCGGCACAGGAGCCGTCGTACTCGCCCAAGGAGTCGGCGGCACAGGAGCCGTCGTGCTTGCCCAGGGAGTCGGCGGTACAGGAGCCGTCGTGCTCGCAAACGAAATGGCCTTCAAACCGACGGCGCTGGCCAACACTGCCATGACCAATACCGCTACAATTAACCACTTACTCATTGACCCCTCCGAGTAGGGATACTACGCGGCGGAGTCTATAAGTGTTTAATTGCCGTCAAGAGGTAAATCTTCAGGGCGTGTGCCTAAAAGGTACACACCCCTACCCCTTGGCCGGTTTCGAGCCTTTCCTGATCGTCTCGGTCAAACTAGCCGTTCCGATTGCGTCGGGTCAATGTTACGAAAGTACCAATCCTGCGGGACTTTTCCTGGAGGGAGTAAGCGCGGAATTCAGCGCATCACGCAAAGCAGCGGGGCTGGTTCTTGATCTCGATCCCGTCGTGGTGCACCGGCCAAAACTCTTCCCGCTGTGGGCAGACTCTGCTAACATACATGCGCAAGTAAATCGACAACCCATCCTGATGTGTGGAGCGAAGCAACAATGGCACTCGCATGTGAAATGTGCGGCAAGAAGCCGCTATACGGCAACGCAATCAGCCACGCCCATAACGTTACGCGGCGCCGCTGGAATCCCAATCTACGGCGCGTCAAGGCTGTAGTGAAAGGCGCTCGCAAGCATATCCGCGTCTGCACCTCCTGCATCCGCTCCGGCCGCGTACAAAAGGCCGCGTGAAGTCGGCCCTCCTCTGGAAGGAGTCCAGTTTGCCGCGACGAATCTTGGCTCTCGCTTTCGTGGTGGGGAGTGTGTGCGTGGCTGGCTGCAAGAAGGAAGCCACGCCTGGCCCGGACGTTTGGGCCGTCGTCAACGGCAAAGAGATCCAGCGCTCCGAGGTCGAGAAATACTTTCGCACCCGCGTTAACGCGGAGGGTCCCGCGCCCTCTCAAGAAGAGGCGCTTTCGCTCAAGTTGAATATCCTCGATGAACTGGTGAACAACGAGATTCTGCTCGAGCGTGCCAACAAATTGAATCTGGTCGCCAGCGACGCGGAAGTGGAAGATAAATTCACCGAATCCAAGAGCCCTTATACCGAGGAAGAATTCCAGAAGAAGCTGAAGGATTCCGAACTGACGGTGGACGATTTAAAAGCGGACATCCGGCGGCAACTTTCCGTGCAAAAGCTCCTGAATCGCGAAGTGGTTGCCAAAATTTCGATCACCGATCAGGACGTCCTCGACTTCTACAACAAGAATCGCGCGCAATTCAATGTGGCTGAATTGCAGTTTCACATCGCGCAGATCGTCGTCACCCCGCACCCTGACCCCGCTGTGCACAACCGCAAGAACGACAAAGCCACGTCGGAACCCGAAGCCAAGCGAAAAATTGGCCTCATCGAGCAAAAATTGGAGGGCGGCGCCGATTTTTCCCAGCTCGCCATGGATTATTCGGAGGATTCCACCGCAGCGACCGGCGGCGATCTTGGATTCGTTCCCGAGTCCGCGCTGAACCAATCCGACCCACTGTTGAAAAAGACGGTGCTGGCAATGAGGCCGGGTGACATCACCCCAGCCATTGGCGTGAAAAGCGGTGGGTACCGCATTCTCAAGCTCGTCGCCAAAGAGCCCGCAGGGCAGCGCGAACTTTCCGATCCCCAGGTGCAACAGTCCATCCGCGACATGCTGCGTAACCGCAAGGAACAGCTTTTGCGTTCCGCATACATGATCGAAGCGCGTAACGATTCGCATGTCACGAACTATCTGGCCATGCAAATTCTGGAATCGGCAGGAAAACTTCCCGCTTCAAAATAATTCGGATATCGCAGCAGAAATTGGCTCATGCGGGATTGCAGGAATGCGGTGCCGGGTTCAATTCATCCGCGGCTGACGGTATGCGCAAGAGGTCGACCCGGACGAACGACGCGGGCGATGTACATCAGGATCAGCCCCGCCAGCGGGCTCAGCAGCAGGCTGGTGAAAAAGCCCTTCCAGAACGCAAACCCTTCCTTTTCCATCTTCGTCGCCGTGAGCCCACAAGCCATGACCCAGAGGAGACCGGCGATTGCGACCAGAAGCCATGCGGCAATCGCCGCAAAATGCACTTGTGAAGACATTGCGATTCCCCCCGTTTTCTGCGCCGCCCGGTGCCCAGAGCACCGCCCGGATTGCAACCATTGTGACCAAACCAACGGGGTCGGGAAAGGCGCGAGAACAAAAAGGGAACTTAAAGGTTACTAGTAACGAACCCTAACCACCTTTTCAACTGACGATCACAACCACCTCTCCTGCATTGACGGTCTGGCCTTCGACCACGCGCACCCGGTCAATCGTTCCCGATTTCGGCGCGCGAACCTCATTCTGCATCTTCATCGCCTCCACCACCAGCAAACCCTGTCCCGCCCGAACCGAATCACCAGCGCTTACCAGGACCCGCACCACTTTCCCAGGCATCGGCGCCAGTACCTGCTGACGGCCTTCTGCTTCGACGCTGCCGCCACGATGGCGTCGCCATTCGCGTTCATCCTGAATTACGACCGCAAATTCCCGGTCGCACGTCATCGCGCGCAGCTCCGCACCCCGGCGCTCGATGCGCACTTCGAGCGATTTTCCGTTTATCAGAATCGAATAGATTCCAGGTGACGCCTCGGTCGCATCAGCTTCGAGTCGCTGTCCATCAACCGTCCATACGGGGCGCTCGCCTGCCTCTATGAGCTCGACGTGGCGCTTTTTTCCTGCAATCTCAATCTGCAATTTCACAGTGTCCCTGTTCGTCCTTTGACGGCTTTGTTACGGTTGTGGTTCGCGATTCACTTGTTCCCTTCGGCTCTCTGTTTTCCACCGTGATTCCGGAATCGTGCTCACCTCGGAAGCATTTGCGCCGCCAGCGTGCCTCCTGTGCCACAGAAATGCCGCGATTGCTGCAGCTTGCTCGGCCCAGGACTCTTCCTCGTCCTCGAGACCTTCCACGGAGGGTGCAGCGCTCAGAAAATCATCCAGCCAGCGTGTATAAATCGCGCCCTTCTGGAAATCGCCGCTCGCCAGGATGCGACGAAATAGCGAGACGTTGGTCTTAATCCCACTCGCATAATATTCCTGCAAAGCCCGCCCCATTCGCGCCAGAGCCTCCTTGCGATCGCCGCCCCATGCAATGAGCTTCCCCAGCATCGGGTCGTACTCGTTCGGCACCGTCCAGCCCGCGTAAATCCCCGCATCCAGGCGGATCCCGGGACCGGTTGGAACTCCGCAGTCCACGATTTTCCCGGGCGACGGGAAAAAATTATTGTCCGGGTCTTCGGCGTAGATACGGCACTCAATCGCATGGCCGCGCAGTTCAATTTCCTCCTGGCTGAACGGCAATGGCTCACCTGCCGCGATGCGCATCTGCAGCTTTACCAGATCGAGCGAGGTCACCATTTCCGTGACGGGATGCTCCACCTGCAGCCGCGTGTTCATCTCCAGAAAATAGAAATTCCGCTGCGCGTCCACCAGGAATTCCACGGTGCCCGCATTCGTGTACGTTCCCGCGCGCGCCAGCTTCACCGCTGCTTCGCCCATCGCTTTCCGCAATTCCGCGGTCATGATCGGCGACGGCGCTTCCTCCATCACTTTCTGGTGCCGTCGCTGCACCGAGCACTCACGCTCCCCCAGATAGACAAAATGTCCGTGGTGATCGGCGAGCACCTGTATCTCGATGTGCCGCGGGCGCTCCAGATATTTTTCCAGGTACAGTCGCGCGTCACCGAATGCATTCAGCGCTTCGGACGTCGCATCCCGCCACGCCGGGGCGAGCTGGTTCTCGCCCGCGACGCTCCGCATCCCTTTGCCTCCGCCGCCTGCGACCGCCTTCAAAATCACCGGAAAACCAATCTCCCGCGCGATCTCCCTCGCCTCGTCCACGGTGTTGATGGGGCTCAGCGTTCCGGGCACGGTGGGCGCTCCCACGTCACGCGCAATCTGCCGCGCTGCGGTCTTCGCGCCCAGCTGCTCCATCGCCGCGGCCGACGGCCCGATGAAAGCGATCCCAGCGTCCACACAGGCGCGTGCGAGCGCGGGATTTTCCGCGAGAAAACCGTAGCCCGGATGAATCGCGTCGCAGCCCGCATAACGCGCAACGCCAAGGATCTTCTCCACCACCAAATAGCTCTCGCGCGACGGAGCCGGTCCAATCGGGTACGCCTCGTCCGCCAGACGAACGTGCAGCGATGCGCGATCCACGTCGCTGTACACGGCGACGGCGCGCACACCCAGTTCCCGGCACGCTCGCGCGATGCGCACAGCAATCTCGCCTCGATTGGCAATCAGGACCTTCTTGAACATTGCGGCTCCCCAGGGCAAACCCGGAATTCTAGCATCTTGGCCGTTTGCCCGCCCGCATACGCGCCTTGCGCCCAAGCCTGTTGCGTTGACACCTATGTGAGCCGCTGTTAAATTGCATACTTTGTGCTCATAGGGCGGCTCAAATCTAGCGTTCGGCGCGTCATCGGGGTGGCATCTTCGGCAGCGGTGCTCGCCTCTGCCTTCGGCTGCGCCGTCAGCCAGAAGACCGTCGTGAAGCCGTCGCAGGCGCCAACTCCGCTGCAGACGGCGAGGAAAGAGCAGCTCATCGATAGCTACAATCGCCAGGCGCAAGCGATCCAGTCTCTCAACGCCGGCGTGAGCATGAAGCTGACGGCGGGTTCGGCGTATTCCGGCGTCATCGAGCAATACCATGAAGTGAACGGCTTCATCCTGGCAGCCAGACCCGCCAGTATTCGAGTGATCGGTCAGGCCCCGGTAGTTGGCAAGAATATTTTCGACATGGTGAGCGACGGCTCGACTTTCAGCATTTACGTACCGTCGAAAAACAAATTTATCGTCGGCCCGGCCGACCTGGAACGCCGCGCCGAGAAACCGATCGAAAATCTCAGGCCGCAACACCTGGTGGACGCGCTTTTCTGGCCGGTGATCACGGATCAAGCGCCCGTACTGTTTGAACAAGCGAGCGAAGGCGCGGCACGCTATTACATATTGACGGTCGTCAGGTGGCGGACACCACAATCCTCAGCGGGCCCCGGTGACGCGGGCAGCGCCGCTCCGGCCGGGCAAGCCAGTGCACAACGTTCAGCGTCCGAGTGGGAAATCGCGCGGAAAATATGGTTCGATCGCACCGACTTGCGCGTCTCAAGAATTGAGAACTTTGGCTCTGCTGGCAACGTGGCTTCCGACGTTGCGTACGGAAACTGGCAAACCACCGGTGCCGCGAGCTATCCGTGGCAGGTCAATGTCACCCGGCCAGGCGATGACTATCAATTGCAGATTACGATCAAGAAGCTTACTGTGAACGAGCCGATTGCCGCGGACCGCTTCCTGCTGCCGCAACCGCCCGGCACGGATTTGGTGAATGTCGGCGATAACGCCGCCGATAGCGTTCACAAAGATTCGGACCAGAACCACAAGGAGCCACATCGTTAGCGCTTTTGCAATTCCGTAAGCGCCACAAAAATCTATGATCCGTTACATGATCGTACAAAACGTCTTGCATCGCCCGCTCCGCACCTTCATCACCGTGCTGGCCGTAGCCGTCGAGGTCACGCTCGTCATCATCGTCGTCGGCCTCACCAGCGGCCTGCTCGCGGAATCGGCCAAACGCATCGAAGGTGTCGGCGCGGACATTATGGTCCAGCCCCCTTCGGCGTCCGTGTTCATGGCCTTCAGCGGCGCTCCCATGCCCATCGCCATCGCAGATAAATTGTCGCAACTCGAATACGTGCAGGCAGTCGCGCCCGTCCTGCTGCAATTCAATTCCAACGGCCTGGAAATCATTTATGGGATTGACCAGGAAAGCTTCCTTGCCGTTACCGGCGGGTTCGTATTCCACGAAGGCCATGATTTGCAAGGGCCGAACGATATCCTGGTGGACGACGTCTATGCCAGATCAAAAAAAATAAAGCTTGGCCAGACCCTGCGTCTTTTCGATCACGATTTTCACGTGGTGGGCATCGTCGAGCACGGCAAAGGCGCCCGCCTGTTCGTATTCCTCTCCACACTTCAGGAGATGGCTGGCGCGCACGACAAAGCCTCTGTCTTTTTCATCAAATGTGACCGTACCGATCACACTCCCGCGGTGATCGACGCAATCAAGCAGCTTCTCCCTCGTTACGAGGTTCGCCCGCTCAAGGATTTCATTTCGCTGATGACCTCCTCGAACCTCCCCGGTTTGGGCGCCTTCATCAATGTCATGATCGGTATCGCCGTGGTCATCGGCTTCCTGGTGATTTTTCTCTCGATGTACACCACCATTATCGAACGCACTCGCGAAATCGGCGTCCTGAAGTCGCTGGGCGCGTCCAAGGGCTACATCGTTCGCATCGTGCTCAGCGAAACGACGCTGCTCTGCATCGGCGGAGCTGTGGCCGGCGTCGGACTCAGCTACCTTATGAGCGCAATCTTCATCAAGCTGTTCCCGACGCTCACGATCCTGATTACTCCATTGTGGGTTCTGCGCGCTGGCCTGATTGCAATTGTGGGCGGCCTGCTCGGCGCGGCTTACCCCGCCTGGATGGCCAGCCGCAAAGATCCCGTCGAGGCGCTGGCTTACGAGTAGCCCAATCCCACTGTTTCGCCGCGTTTCAGGCGTCCGGAGCAATTTGCGCCCGCCTGTCCGCGCTAGGCAGAAATGCTAAAGCCGACTAGAATATTTCCGTCCTCGAATTCGCCGACGCTTGCAGGGGAGCGGCTGTTGGAGCCCATACTTCAGACTGAAAATCTGTGGAAGGTGTATCGCCAGGGTAAAGTCGAAGTTCCCGCCCTGCGCGGCGTCAGCATCGAAATCTTTCCCGGTGAATTCGTCTCGATCATGGGGCCTTCCGGGTGCGGTAAATCAACCATGCTGCACGTGATTGGCGGCTTGGCTCAGGCTACCTCCGGGCGCGTGCTGCTCGACGGCAACGACCTCACTACCATGAGCGATTCGGCGCGCACTCTGCTGCGCCGTCACAAAGTTGGCTTTGTTTTTCAGCGTTTTAATCTGCTCCCCACGCTCGATGCGTATCACAACATCACTCTCGCCCAGCATATCCACGGCAATGGATTTGATCCCCATCGCTTCCAGGTTGTCGCCGACCTTCTCGGCTTGAGCGGTCGCCTGAAACACAAGCCCTCGGAGCTTTCCGGCGGCGAACAACAGCGCGTAGCGCTCGCTCGCGCCATCGTCAGCGAACCGAAAATCGTCTTGGCCGACGAACCCACCGGCAACCTCGATACCAAAAGTTCCGAAGCCGTCCTGGGCCTTCTCCGCCAACTCAATCAGGATCTCGGCCAGACGATTGTCATGATCACCCATAATCCCGAAGCAGCCGCCTACGGGCATCGAGTGTTGCACATGCGTGATGGCGAGGTTGTGGACGGCTCCGCGGTTCACTGATATGCGCACCTTATGGCGAGCAATTGTTCGCACCATTTTCTGGTCCTTCGAACGTGGCAGCTGGCCCTACGATCTGGCCGTGATTTTAATCATTCTGTTCGTACTGGTCACTCCGACACGCTGGTTCCACGATCAGCCCCAATTGAGCGCCGTGTTTGCTTCCAAAGTGCAGCTTGAATCGGAGGACCCTGCCCGGCAAACGCATACCTATCGCCTGGATGCCACCGCGCTTCCGGCAGAAAAGCGCGCGGCCCGCGCTACTCCCGAACTGGAGCGCGAAACCCACGATATCCTCGCGCGCACCGTCGCTGAATTGAAAGACCAGACTTTCCAGGTCATCCATATCGAACCTGTCTCGGCCCAGGATGGCTCGATCCTCTATTACGATGTCACCGTGCACCCGTCTCCGCTGATGTAACGTTTGCTCCCCACCCATAAACTCTCCTGGAACCTGGCGACGCGCCCAACGCGTCTAACCAATGTAGTATTATGAACGCTCCATGAAAGGGCCGACCACTCAGTGAGGGACATGATTTGAAGGTAAGACGCTTCGTATCGGCAATCGCACTGGTCATCATTATTTCGGCTGCGTGTCTCAGGGCGTTCCCTGCTGCTAGCCAGAATCACAGCCCAGCTACACTGGACACGACGCTCAGAGAGCTCGATCGCGCCGCAAAGGGTTTCCACAGTCTTTCCGCCGACGTCGAGCGCACCAAGGTTACCGTCGTGGTTAACGATCGCTCGACCGAAGCCGGTTCCATCCTGGTTCGCGACGATAAGATGCTGCTGGAAATGAAGCCTCCGGATGCGCGCACGATTCTGCGCACGGGCGACAACCTCTACATTTACACACCAGGTCTGAAACGTGTTGAGGAATACAACCTCGCGCAACATCGCGCCCAGGTCGATCAATATCTTCTGCTCGGTTTCGGGACGCAAGGGAAAGAACTTCAGAAGTCCTATCTGGTGACCCTGCTCGGTGAGCCAACGCTGGATGAGAAGAAGACCGTAGAGCTGGAATTGACTCCCAAGTCTCAGGAAGCCCGCAACCAGATCTCCAAGATTCAGATCTGGTTCGATGAATCTTCCTGGCTTCCGGTGCAACAGCAATTCAACGAAACCGGTTCCGGCGATTACTTCGTCATCCGCTATTCACGAATCGTACGCAATCCCGACCTCGGCGATGCTCACTTCAAACCCCACTGGCCCAAGGGCACCGAAAAAGTCAGACCTCAGGGCTAGCGCCTATTTCACGCCTGCTCGTTGCTTCTTTTCGCCACGCCCAGCTGATTCGTGCTCGAGCAACGCGAGTTTGCGCTCAAGTCCCCAGCGATAGCCGGCCAGATTGCCATCTTCGCGCACCACGCGATGGCATGGCACCACGACGGACACAGGGTTCGTCGCGCATGCCCGCGCCACCGCTCGAATCGCCTTCGGCTTGCCAATCGCCCGCGCCACCTGGCTATAGGTTCGTGTCGTGCCGTAAGGAATCTTCCGCAATTCTTCCCACACGCGCCGCTGAAAGGCAGTCGCCTGCACGTCGGTCGGCAGATCCAGATTCGGTTCTCGCCCGCGCAAGTGCTCCAGTATTTTTCCCACCCAGCCTTCTAAACCGTTCCGGTCGCGCTGAATTTCCGCTCGCGGATATTCTTTCCGCAGCGAACTTTCCAGCGGCCCGTCGTCTTTGCCCAGATACAGCGCGCTGATCCCGCGGTCTGTCGCTCCGACCAGCAATCGCCCGAGCGGCGAAGCCACGATCGTGTAGTGAATCTTCATTCCCGCGCCGCCCTGCCTGTAAGTGGCAGGCGTCATGCCCAATTGCGCCGGAGCGCGCTCATACAAGCGGCTGCTCGATCCAAATCCCGCGTCATAAAGTGCTGTCGTCACGTCATCTCCTTTTCGCAATCTGGATTTCAACCGGCGCATCCGCCGCGCGTCGGCATACTGTCGCGGCGAGATTCCCATTACGCTGCGAAACGCGCGTTCCAGCTGATGCGCGCTCATTCCCGCGGTCGAACTCAGCGTGCGCAACGTCAGAGGTGCGCCGCTCGCATCTCCGTGCGCAGGCATGCCGCCATCCGCGTCAATCTGCGCCTCGATTTCCCGGCACACTCTCGCCACCGCTGCCGTGCGTGGATCGCGCAGACGTGCCAGGCGTGGCCGGCAGCGCAGACAAGCACGAAATCCTTCCTGCTCTGCCGCTTCCGGCAGCGGAAAGAATTTAACCTGCGCGCGCCGCGGCTTCCGCGCAGGACACGACGGCCTGCAATAGATTCCAGTCGACCGCACGGCATACACAAAGGCACCATCCGCGCTGCGATCGCGCGTCTCTACCGCCTGCCATTGTTTCTGGTTCGGCGCGAACCCGCGCATGCCGCCCAAGCTCGCACTGGAAGTTCTGGTCATCAGTTCCATTTTGGTATGAGCCTCGCTCTCCTGTCGAAATTAGCGAAACTCAATCAAACTCGCTATCCGTTTCTAGCGCGCGAATTCAAGGCGAAATCTCTGCGATCCGCATCATCCATCACCAAGGTGCCGAAGGCGAACAGCTTTCGCTTTCGGTTGTCTTTCGCGCCGAGCGAACAAACAACAAACTCCAAATCCTGTCCCTCAATCAGCTCCAAGGTCGCAACTCCCGCCTAATCATAGCTATGTGTCCCACCCCTTACTGTTGTATGATAGGGCACCCGGCCATCACTTCCCTTGACGCGGTTCCAGACTCCGCGCATATTCGCTCTACTGGCAGGGGGGAAGTTTAGGCTGTTCTTGGGGGATAGTACATGGGGGCTGCTCCGGATTGGAAGGGGCCGCGGTCGGTCGTGTCGCCGCTGCGTGAAGTTGAAAGCCACACCGTAAGCGTTGCATCTCCAAACGGGAAGCCTGGGCCACAGCGTTTTGCGCGAGTTCCCACGCACGCTATCGGCGTTGCGCGCGAGCGCCGTGACAATCCACGCGCATCGCTCTCGCTGCCGCTCCGTCTCACGCGCGTCGATGATCATCTCGAGCCCATTCCGGTCACGCTCGTAACCCGCAACATCAGCTCCAGTGGCGTTTATTTCCTCGCTCCACGTGATTTTCAGCCCGGCACCGCGATCGAACTGGAAGTCGCGCTCATCGAGCGGCCCCTGGGCCAAGGCAGCGTGCAGATGTGCACCGCTGCGCACATCGTGCGCGCCGAGGAAGTGGACATGCCCGGCTGGCGCGGTTACGCCGCCACGTTCGATGACTTCGCACTGCGCCGCGACGACATCGTCCCGCTGCGCTATCGCAGTCACTAGATTCGGCTAAAGCGTTCGCATCCTTCGCGAGGGTCGCACCGAATTCGCCCCTGACGAGGTCATCCGCTTTCCTGTCGCACCGCTTATACCTTGCAAGCATCTTCCGCGCGCGAGCCACTCTCCCGGTAGGTTTTCTCCTGCATCGCGGTCTGTTACGATTCTCGCGCCGTGAAAATCGCAAAGTTTCCCACGCGCGCCGTCCTTTTCGACTGGGATGGCACACTCCTGAATTCCTACCAAGCCGACCTGCGCGCCTATCTCTCCATGTTTCGAGCGCTGGGCATTAGCTGGACCGAGCGCGAGCTCGCGCAACACTATTCCCCCAACTGGCTGCGGGTTTATCGCGCCGCTCGGCTCCCGCGCTCCCAATGGAACGAAGCCGACAGCCTCTGGACCCGCGCCTACAAACTGGAAAACCCTCCGCTGCTCGCGGGCGCGCGCCGCGTCGTCCGGCTCCTCGCCCAGAAATTTGATCTCGGCATCGTCACCAGCGGCAACCGCCCGCGCGTCCGCCGCCAGCTCCGCGAGCTCCATCTCGCGAGCTATTTTTCAGCGTGTGTTTGCAGTGAGGACGCCGCAAAACGGAAGCCGCATCCCGCCCCGCTGCAACTGGCGCTCAAACGTCTCCGCCGCGCTCCGGAGCACTGCGTCTACGTTGGCGATACGGCGGAGGACATCGAAATGGCCCGGAGCGCCGGCGTGCGCGCGATCGGCGTTCTCGGCCCGTTTCCCACAGCCGCCCGCTTGCGCGCCGCCAAACCCGAAATTCTTCTGAATTCGGTGCGCGAACTCCCCTCGTATTTGCGCACCATGTCGTAAAGCCGTCTGCCAGCACCTGGCGTGGCCGTGTTCTCGCGCTGCCCCGGTTCAGACGAACCCGCGCCGGTGATTGTGTAGAAATTATTGTTGCGGCGAGGATAGGGGAACGCTCGACGATGAGCCCGAATCGGCTGCAGGCGACGCCACCGAACCGCTGGGCCCAGCAGCCGCCGCGCGCAGCTTGAAATCAGTAGCACGAACCACCAGCCGCAACGGCAGCTCATCATTCCCCTCGGTCTTGTAATAGTCATCCGACCGGGTGTAAGTCGGCAGCCAATACCGGCTCTGGAAATTCTCGCGGTAGGTTTCGAACATGGTGAACGGCAGCGCCGTGCCGTTCCCCTCCAGCTCACTCACGAATTTTCCGTAGCTCTTCACGATCGCGAAATCGTGATCGTCAATCCAGATCACGCCCTCGAAATATCGTTTCTTGCGGCTCAGTATCTTCGGCTTCACTTGAAAAATGTAAGTGTTCAGCTGGTCCAGCTTTTCCTGCCCGGCGTATTTGAAATTGTAATTCTGGATCTCTTCCGCCGTCAGCGGAAATTCCGGCATGCTGGCGATCACGCGCACGTCTTCCAGCGAAAAGTGCATCAGCTTCAGGCTGGATTCCGCCGGCTTGGTTACCCGCAAATACCGCAGCCCGTCCGGCTTCGTATACACCTCGCCGGTCACGCTGAACTTGCCGCCCGGATCGGTCAGCTCGTCCAACCGGATGGATTGCGTGAAGTCGTATTGGTCGTACACCTTCTTCATCACGTTTTCATTCGCTGCGAATTTCTGAATGATCTCCTCCACCGGCAGCGGCGGCGGACCCGGATGTGGCTCCGCCGGAATCCGCTCCACCTTGAATGTCGGCGGCGGTGCCTGCGGCCCGGGATCTTGCGCTTGCAGGGCCGTCGCAGTCAGTAGCAGCGCCGCCATGCCAATGAATGCCAAGCGGCTCGCCCAGCATCGCTCGACCAAAGGAAAAGCTCGCCGCATCGTCGGATATTCCAGCATCAATGTTTGGATGCGAAGTTCGCTCGTCGCGTCTAACCTTGCCCGTTCCTTGCCAGGGCCAATCATCATGTTCCTCACCAGCACCTAGCATCTTATCCCGGTACCGGAAAATACATCAGCTGCTCCCAGCGCCAAGCAACCGGCGTAAAAATCGCGACCTGTGCTCGTCGCGCCTCTGTTAAAATCACGCGTTTGCGGATTACGCTTCCGCACAGTCCATGGCAGATACGCCGCTAGCCCGCGAGTCCCGACGTTATTTCGTAAGCGGAATGGTACAGGGAGTCGGCTACCGGTACTTCGCCATGCGCGCGGCGCAGCGCCTCGGTCTGGGCGGCTACGCGAAAAACTTGCCCGACGGCCGCGTCGAGATCTACGCGGTCGGCAGCGCCTCGAAACTTGCGGATTTCCGCGCCGAACTCGAGCGTGGCCCGCAAGGCGCCTCGGTTGCAAGCGTCGCCGAAGAAGCAGCGTCGCTGAACGCGCGATTCGAGCGAGGTTTTTCGATCGAGCACTGAACTGTGCTGGTCGCGTCCGGTTTTTGGCCAGATATTTTGGCGTGCCAGCACGCAATCGCACCACTGAACGAAGGAGACGAATGTCCGACCTGAAAGCCCTGATCCGCGAAATTCCCGATTATCCCAAGCCGGGCATCCTATTCTACGACCTCACCACCTTGCTGAAGGACCCGGCCGGTTTCCATTCTCTGGTTGATCAGCTCTGCGAACAATACAACGGCACGACCGTGGACATCGTCGCCGGCATCGAAGCCCGTGGATTTATTTTCGCCCCCGCGCTCGCCTATCGCCTCGGCGCCGGTTTCGTACCCGTGCGCAAACCGAAAAAGCTCCCCGGCAAAACGACCTCCGTCACCTACCAGCTCGAATACGGCACGGACCAGCTCGAACTCCACCAAGATGCCATCAAACCCGGCCAGACCGTCCTGATTTGCGACGACCTGCTCGCCACCGGCGGCACCGCCGCAGCCACCGTCAAGCTGATCGAGCAGCTCGGCGGCAAAGTGGCCGGCGCAGCCTTCGCCGTCGAACTCACCTTCCTCAACGGCCGCGCCAGGCTCCCAGGCATCCACGTGTTTTCGCTGCTGAAGTACGACAAATAAAATGCCTGCGCCGAATGAATAGCGGATTGCGAATCGAACGCGGAGGAGGTCAAAGGGTCTAGGCAGCTATCTCTTTCAGGATTTATCAGTGTTCCTCTGCGTTCATCGGTGGTGCCTTGGACTTGCTCTCGCGCGCCGATCCGCGATCTCCCACACGCTGCCGCACCACCTCAAACAGCATCACCCCAGCCGCCACAGAAACGTTGAGCGAACGCACCGGTCCGGCCGTAGGCAGCGAAACCAGAAAATCGCAGCGCTTGCGCGTCAATTCGTGCAGGCCTTCGCCTTCACTCCCCAGCACAATTCCAATCGAACCCTTCAGATCGACTTCCGTGTAACTTTGGTCCGCACGTTCATCGAGGCCGACCAACCAATAGCCCGACTCCTTCATCTCTTCCATCGCGCGCACCAGGTTCTTCACCCGCGCAATCGGCAAATGCGCCAGCGCTCCCGCCGACGCCCGCTCCACCGTATCCGTCAAACCCGCCGCCCTCCGCTCCGGAATCACCACGCCGTTTGCTCCCGCCGCCAGCGCCGTGCGCACAATCGCGCCCAGGTTATGCGGGTCCTCGATGCCATCAAGGAGCACCAGCAATCCCTGCGGAGTCTTCGCAGCCAGCAAATCCTCCAGCCCCAGCGCCGGTTTCGCCGCGCCCAGCGCCGCCACTCCCTGGTGTTCGCGGCTTCCCACCAGCCGGTCCATCTGCACCCGGTCCTCAAAACGCACCGGCACGCTCTTGGCCTTCGCCAGCTGCACCACCGCCTCGACGCGCTCGCCGTGACGCCCGCGCGCGATCACGATGCGGTCGAGCGGCCGCCCCGCCGCCAGCGCCTCCTCCACCGCGTGAAATCCCGTAAGCCAGTTCATCGCCATCCCATTCGTCTCTGCGGTGGCTTCAACCGTCCAACGTGGCTATGGTGTGTGCCGCAATCGCCTCGCCGCGCCCGATCTCGCCCGTACCCTCATTCGTCTTAGCCTTCAGGTTGATCTGCTCTACCGCGATGCCCAACGACTTCGCCAGCGCCGCCCGCATGGCAGGGAAGTGCGGCCCCAATTTCGGACGCTCGCAGATCACCACCGCATCCAGATGGCTGATGCGCAGCTTGCGCTCATCGAGCAGCTTCCGCGTGTGCTCCAGAAACAAAAGACTCGCCGCGCCCTTCCACTTCGGGTCCGTATCCGGGAAGTGTGTCCCAATGTCCCCGAGGCTCGCCGCTCCCAGCAGCGCATCGCACAAAGCGTGCGCCAGCACATCGCCGTCCGAATGCCCGACCGGTCCTTTATCGAACGGCACCTCGATCCCGCCGATCATCAGCTTTCGTCCCGCGGCAAGCCGATGCAAATCGTATCCAATTCCTGAGCGCGTCATGCAGCTTCCTTGATTCTGATTTTGGAAATCCCCAGGTAAGAATTCATCACCGCGGCGCTTTGCGTTCCTGCTCCAGATAAAACCGCGCCAAATCCATATCCGCCGGCCGCGTAATCTTGAAATTGCGTTCCGAGCCCAGCACCACAAATACCTCGTGCCCGAAGCGCTCCACCAGCGCCGATTCATCCGACGCCAGCACTCCATCCGTCTGCGCCATGCGAAACGCGTCCCGCAGCAGCGCATAGGAAAATGCTTGCGGTGTCTGCGCCAGCACGATCCGCTCACGCGGGATGGTCGTCGTGATCAGCGCCATATCTTCCGGCAAAGTCGCGCGCTTCACTTCTTTCACCGTATCAATCGCCGGAATGCCCAGAATCGCCGCGCCGCGCTTGCGCGTCTCTGCGATCACCCGATCCAGCTGTTCCACCGTCACAAACGGCCGCACCGCATCGTGCACCAGCACCACTTCCGTCGCAGGGTCCACCTGCGCGAGAGCGTTCGCCACCGACTGTTGCCGTGTATCTCCGCCATGCACCACGCGCGCCGGCCGCCCGACCGCCGCCTTCGCAACTTTGTCCTGCAGAGACATCACGTCGTCCGCGCGCGTAGAAAGAAAAAAATCAGTGATGGCGCCGCAAGCAGCCAGCCGGCGTAACGTGAAAATCACCAGCGGCATCCCGCCCAGCTCAAGGAACTGCTTCGGCATTTCGGCGCCCATGCGGGTGCCCAGGCCTGCGGCAGGAATAATGGCGGCGACTCGGCTCATAAGAGGGAGGACAGTCTATCGCAATCCAGCGGCCCAGCACACGCACTCTTGTTTACATCAGCGGAACGATCGGAGGTGTTACACGCGGCGGCACGGCAGGGGTGAGGAGTTGTAGTGGCGCAATTCAGTGCGCCGCTTGAGGCGCGCCGCGGACCGCAATAAGGACGACCTCCGCCGCTAACTCCTGCCGGTATCCGGATACAGCGGCCGCGCCGGCCGCTCACCGCCAGGCGTAGCACCTTCGTTCGCCCGCGGAGCCGACGAAGATTCAGCGTGTGGCGCGCTCTGCGCCGCGCCACGTGGAGTCTGCTGCTCGCCGCGCTCGTCATATCGTCCGAAGATCATCTTCCCCGCGGTCGTCTGATGCACCGAAGTCACGGTGATGTCGATGGTCTTGTTGATCATCTTGCGCGCCCCGTCCACCACCACCATCGTCCCATCGTCCAAATACGCAACGCCCTGGTTGTACTCTTTTCCTTCGCGCAATATGAATACCCGCATCGTCTCGCCGGGCAGCACCACGGGCTTCAGCGCATTGGCCAGCTGGTTCACGTTCAGAATCTCGATCCCCTGCAGCGCCGCGACCTTATTCAAATTGAAATCGTTCGTCACGATCTTCGCGTCATATCGCTTGGCCAGCTCGATCAGCTTCAGGTCCACTTCCGGAATCTGCAGAAAATCGTCGTCGGCGATCTGCACCTCCAGGTGCGCCATCTTCTGGATTCGCTGCAACACTTCCAGCCCGCGGCGCCCACGTTGCCGCTTCAGCGGGTCGGCGGAATCCGCCACCAGCTGCAGTTCGTGCAGCACGAATTGCGGGATGATCACCGTGCCGTCCAAAAACTGCGCATCCGCGATGTCCGCCACGCGCCCATCAATAATCACGCTGGTATCCAGCACCTTAAAAGAATGCTTCAAGCTGCGCTCGCTGCCGAACAATCCGCCGAGCGCCTGCAGATTCAGCATGTCGCCCTTATTCGCGCCCAGTATCAGCCCGATGTAAGCCATCACCAAAAATGCCGCCAGGCTGAAGAACGACCGGGTACTCTCCGGCATGATGGTATGCGTCAAGATCAGCGATGTCAGGTACGCCCCCAGCAGTCCCAGGATCGACCCCACCGCCGCGCCAATCAGCCGGCGCAAACTCGCGTGCCGCAGCCGCAGTTCGAATAAGATGACCGCCAGCCCAAATAGAAATCCCGTAGCCGCCCCTGATTCAGGTGACACGCTGAACGGGCGGAAGTGAAATCCCGCCGCGACGCACACGGCCATGAACACGATCCGTATCCCCAGCATGTCCCAAAAGGTTCCAACCCGTTCGTGCACCGCACGCGAGGGTGAAGCCGGCTTGTTTGGGGAGTTTTCAGGAGCCGCGACGCCAGGAGGGCGATTCTGAGACCCAGGGTTCCTCTGCATGGTTCCACCTTATGAATATAAAGAAGGCGAGTTCCGCTCCCTTCGTTCGCCTCGAGTTCCTTTTTCCGGCCCAATATATTTTGGAGCGCACCGCCGGGATGATCAGCCTTGCCTTATGAAATCCTTATGAACCCGACAGTATAGCACCGCGCAGGAAGCCTCAGTCAACGAGGTCGATCGTCCCGTGTAGCTCTTAACCACACTGAAGTACCCCACAATGGGGTGATTGCAGGGACGCCGAGCCCTCTGCCCGGGGATCAACTAGTCTATTTAGACTATCGCGCGGCTGAATGGTTAGGGACGCGCAACCCACTGGATCGAGAGCGGGTAGCTGTGAGGGGTGCAAGCGGCGTCCGGGGAAGCGGCGCCCGAGCAAACAAACGCTCAGCGCGCCATTTCGCCCAAACCCGCGTCTCCGCTCGCGACTTACTTGATTTTGGCCACGCGTCCTTCGGTAGGGAACTTCTGGAATTGCAGCGCGTCATGCCCGGGCACCACGCGGTCCGGCGACCCCGCCAGCTCGATCATCCGCGACTGCGCGGCGATGTTGGCTGCATGATCCGCATCACTGAACGTAGCGCTGGCCAGGTGCGAGGTAAGGTTGAGATAGAAATAACAATTGTCCGACGCCAGGACGAACGTCGGATTGCCTTCCACCCTCAGATATTGCGAAGCATAGGTGTGTCGCGCGCCGGTGTAAGCGCGAATACCCGGAAAGATTTCGACGTTATCGCCATCCACCAGATGCATGCGCCCCTCGGTATTTGCCTGCAAGAGTTCCCTGGCGTCTTCTGGATCAATGCCGCCGTGGTTTCCGCCTGGCTGCCAGGCATCCATGGTGTAGTAGCGATACTCCTGTTTCTGAATCCAGATATTTGCCTTCGGAAACAGGTCAATCCCGCCCATATGATCCCAGTGCGCGTGGCTGATGACGACGTCGGTCACTTCCTCCGGCTTCACTCCAGCAGTTTCCACCGCCTTGTCCGGCCGCAGATAATCCTTCATCGGAAAATCCTTAACAAAAGTGTCCCGATGAAAACCGCTGTCGAACAGTATCGTGTGTCCCCCGCCGCGAATCAGCCAAACCACCATGGCAATTTCGACTTTCTCATCCTTCGGCCCGCCCACAACCAATTCCGATACCGGCACGTCCGGCGAACTGGCATAACGTATCGCCTGAATCGAATACTCCGGCGTCGCCGAGGCTCCCAGCAGCACCGTGCACATCGCCAAAATCAGAAATGGTTTCATGTCGGCTCGATCATACGGTGTACCGCGGAGACTGCAAGAGGGAAGTAATGACTTAAACGTAGAACTTTGGCACGCGCCGCCCCAGCGCGCACAATAAATCGGACGTCACAGTCCCAATCTCGTGCGCCACTTCAGAAACTTCGATCGCAGCGTCGCCATCCTTGCCGTAGATCGTCACCACGTCGCCCAGCACCGCTTCCGGCACGTCGGTCAAATCCAGCGTGGTCAAATCCATCGAGATCGTTCCCACCAGCGGCACGCGCCGGCCGCGCACCAGCGCCCATCCGCGATTTGTCAGTGCCCGCACCACGCCGTCGGCATATCCCGCGTTGATCACCGCGATGCGCGACGGCCGCTTGGTCACGAACCGTGCCGCGTAACCCACTGCTTCTCCCACCGGCACATCACGCAAGGAAATGATCCGCGCTCGCAGCGAAAGGCACGGCTGCAACGCCATCTGGCCCATCACTTCCTGTTTTTTTTGCGGCGGGTCAAACGACTGGTAATAACCGTAGAGAATTGCTCCCGGACGAACCATGTCCGCCCAGGTGCTCGGGCGTGCGCAAATCGCGCCGCTATTCGCCAGGTGCACGATTCCGGGCGAAATGCCCAGCGCGCGCAAACGCTCCAGACACGCCCGGAACACCTTCTCCTGGTCATTGGTTTGTTGCGCCGTGAAATCCTCCGCGGACGCAAAATGGGTGAACGTTCCTTCCAGCTCAATGTGCTTGCACCCGGCCAGCGTACGCGCGAAGCATTCCACTTCATTCGCGGAAATTCCCAGCCGGTTCATCCCCGTATTGATCTTCAAATGAAAGCGCAGCCGCGCTGTTCCCCGGGCGGCCTTGGCGCTGCGCTCCAGATGACCAAGATCAGCGACGCGCGTCACCGTGGGCGTCAGATTATTTTGGATCAGCCGCTTTTCTTCCCCCGGCCAGAACCCGGTCAAGATCAGAATCCGATTGCGGATGCCCGCCTCGCGCAGTTCCACGCCTTCGTTTGCGCAGGTTACGCCGAACCATTCCGTCCCGGCCTTCTGTAGCGCCTTCGCCACCGGCACGGCGCCCAGTCCGTAGGCATTCGACTTCACCACGGCCAGAATTTTCCGTTGCGCTCCGACCTGTTTGCGGATCACCCGCAGGTTATGCAGGATGGCCTTCAGCGAAATCTCCGCCCACACCGGGCGTCCCGCAAATCGAATTGTTTTTGCCATCGTCATTTAGAATGCCAGACTCCGCGCCGCGCACGCGAACGAATTTGCTGCTCGCAATTCGCTTCGCGCCGTTTAGGTAAACATCCACACTCGGATCCTGCAGGACCTCTGCCACCAGCATGCGCGCGTTTCTTCCGAGCGCAGGTTCACCGTAAGAAGCAGATAAAAATAGGGTTACGGGACGGTTCGGGCGGAGGTTGATACGTTTCTACGGAATCTCACATCTCAGGATCTGCGGTCATTCGAACACGAGCGTGGCTCGGCGCGGACAATTCGGTGAGCCGCTACTCCATCGGTTCGCCCCCCCCGCTCCAAGCATCCGGCGCTGCCTCTTCAAACCGCGTGTGCCGCGCCAGAAAAACAAAATTCAGATTGCCCGTCGGACCGTTGCGCTGCTTGGCAATGATCAGCTCCGCCTTCGCGCGATCCTCATCTGGCAAATCCGTCTTGTAAAAATTCGGCCGGTTGATGAACAGCACCACGTCCGCGTCCTGCTCAATCGCGCCCGATTCGCGCAGGTCCGCCAACTGCGGCTTACGCTCCTCGCGTTCCGGCGCGCGCGTCAACTGGCTCAGCACGACGATCGGCACCTTCAATTCCTTCGCCAGCCCTTTCAGCGCCCGCGACATCCCCGAAACTTCCTCCTGCCGGTTGCTCTGCCGCCCCCGATTCGTCGGCACCACCAGTTGCAAATAATCCACGATGATCAGCGACAGCCCGCGGTCGCGCTTCAGCCGCCGCGCCTTCGCGCCCATCTCCATCACCGTCGAAGAAGCCGAATCATCAATCCACAGCGGCGCCTCCGCCAGGTTCGTCAACGCTCCCGTCACTTTGCCCCAGTCGTCGCGATTCATGTGCCCGGTGCGGAATTTGTGCGCGTCGACGCGCGCCTCCGAGGCCAGCAAACGCAGCAGCAGCGACTCTTTGGACATTTCCAGGCTGAAGATCGCCACCGGCTCGCGATGCCGCACCGCCACATTTTCCGCGATGTTCAGCGCCAGCGCCGTTTTCCCCATCGAAGGCCGCGCCGCCAGAATAATCAGCTCCGAAGGCTGCAGGCCGGCGGTCTCGTTGTCCAGGTTGGCGTATCCGGTAGCGAGGCCGGTGATGCGCCGTCCCTCGCTGAATATTTTTTCCAGCCTCTCGAAATTATCGCGAACCAGTTCCTTAACGCCGATCAGCCCCGCCTTGACCCGGTCTTCCGCCAGCTGAAAAATCACCGACTCGGCCCGGTCCAGAATCACGTCCGCATCGTCGCCCGCAGCCAGCGCCTGCTCCTGAATCGCCGACGCCGAAAAAATCAGGTTGCGCAGCACCGATTTTTCTTTGACGATCCGCGCGTAATGCTCCACATTCGTGACGCGCGGCAGCCCATCTGCCAGTTGTGAAAGATAAGCAATCCCGCCCGCCGCTTCCAATTCGCCCCGGCGCGACAAATCTTCCATCAGCGTCACAATGTCAATCGCCTGCTGCTTCTCTCCCAGCTGCACCATGCGCTCAAAAATCTGCCGGTGCTGCGGCAAAAAGAAATCGTCCGAGCGCACCTTCTCGATCGCCGCGTTCAGCGCATGGTTATCCAGCAGTATCGCGCCCAGAATGCTGCGCTCTGCTTCCAGATTGTGCGGTAAAGGTCGTTCGAGTGTGGCGTCGCCTGGCATGACCTGGGTTTGTGCTCGGATGTTACTTTTGCAATCTTACGCCCGCTCGCACTCCGCGACAACTCGCGCACTCTCGCCGAGCGCACGAGAATTTCAGTTCAAGGAGCAGGCAGGATTGTGGGCATTGAACGCGGGCGCGTCAACCGTACCACCCTGTGCAAGATCTCGGAAAAGTGGAAAAGCCGCAGCGCAAAAAAGAGAGGGCGTCTCGAACTTCAAGACGCCCCGCGATCTTCTGACACCTAAAACCCCTGCAAGAACGAAAGCGACCGGTGCAAAGGAATTGTCGACCTACTCTTCCTTCTTCACCGCGACCTTCACATTCACGATCACTTCGCGGTGCAGCTTCACCGGAACCTCGTAATCGCCCATCACCTTGATCGGCTCGGCCAGCACGATTTTCTTCCGGTCAATCTCAAAGCCCTTGCCCGCCAGCGCCTCGGCCACATCCAGCGACGTCACCGACCCGAACAGCTGGTCGTTCTCACCAGCCTTGCGCGTGAATTCCAAGGACACCGCCGCGAGCTGTTCTCCCTGCTTCTGCGCCGCATCCTTCTCGGTGGCTTCCTTCTTTGCGAAGTGCGCCCGCATCCTCTCCAGCCGCTTCAAATTTCCGGCCGTGGCTTCCAGCCCCAGCTTGCGCGGCAGCAGAAAATTGCGCGCGTAACCCTCGGCAACTTCCACCAGTTCACCGCGGTTTCCCAGCTTTTCCACGTCTTCCTGCAGAATGATTTGCATTGTATGCGGACCTCGAATCCTTTAAACGTAGCGCCGGCGACTCGCCGGCATCTTTGTGCTTCGCCCTGCTACCACTCGCCCTGCAACGAGCTGTAGGGGCGGGTCTCAGGGCCCGCCCCTCTTGACTCTTTGCGAACTACAATTCCGCCGCGAACGGCAGCAGCGCGATATTCTGCGCCCGCTTGATCGCCACGGTCAGCCACCGCTGATGCCGCGAACAAGTCCCGGTCATGCGCCGCGGCAGAATCTTCCCGCGCTCCTGAATGAACGGCGCCAGAATCTCGGCCTTCTTGTAGTCAATGAAGTCGGCCTTGTCCACGCAGAACCGGCAAACCTTCTTCTTGCGCACGAAATTCCGCTTCCCGCGTTTCGCTGGTCCTCCAGGCCGTCCTCCGCCCGGACCACCGGGCCCACCGCCCGGCCCGGAAGACCGCATCCCTCCCGACGAGGGGCCGTGCGACTGCTGCATTGGTGCGTTTTCTTCTGCCATTCGAGTCTCCTGACTTAATTCGGTTCGATCATGCGCCCGTGGGCGTCCTAGGCGCGGGTGCCAGACCCGCCCCCGTAACCAGATACCGCTTGCCGTTTACGCCGTCGGCGCGGACTGCTCGCTCGGTGGCGCAATCGGTGCCACAGGCGCCGCCGGTGCAGCCACCGTCTTTCGTGGACGCCGCGCCGCGCGGCGCTCGCGGTGCCGCTTCAATTTTTCCTGCCGCTTCAGTTCTTCATCGAGCCGCACGGTCAGGTATTTGATCACCGGATCGGCCACCTTCAACCGGCGCTCCAGTTCCTTGACCACTTCACCGTGCGTGGTTTTTATGACCATGTACACAAAGTATCCCTCGTGCAGTTTCTGCACGCGGTACGCCATGCGCTTCCGGCCCCACTTGGCGACCGACTCGATCTTGGCGCCCTTTTCCGTCGCCGTGCTCTCCAGGGTCGCAACCACCTTATCAACGTCCGCTTCCGGCGTATCCGGCCGGCAAATAAAAATCAAATCGTACTGACGCTCTTCCATATGTCCTCGATTCCTCGTCTTCTGGTTCCCGACTTCAGAGTCCTACAACGAAAAGCTTTTCACTCCGAATCTTCTTCGCCGCTTTCGACCCGCCGGTTAAATTTCGCCATCGCCGTGCCCGCGCCCTCAGCCACAATCAACTCCACGGCTTCGGCCGCATCCGCAGTCATCTGCGCCGCGATCTCGCGCTCCGGCTTGCGCATTGTGCCCAGAACGTATTCCGCCATGTCCTGCAGCGGATACTCCGGCTTCACGCCCAGCCGCACGCGAATAAATTCGTTCGATCCCACCGACGCGATGATCGACTTCAAACCGTTGTGCCCGCCGGCGCTGCCTCGTTCCCGAATCCGCAGCATGCCCCACGGCAACGCCGCTTCATCGCTCAGCACGATCATCTCAGCGGCCTTGCACTCATAGCGCTCAAGCAGCATCCGCACCGCCGTGCCGCTCAGATTCATCATCGTCTGCGGCTTGGCCAGCACCACTTCATTTCCAGCCATGGTGCCGAGCCCAACGTAGGATTTCGACTCGGGCCGCCTCACTTGAATCCCCGCGCGCCCGCCCAGCGCATCCACCGCCAGAAAGCCCATGTTGTGCGGCGTAAACTCGTATTCCGGGCCAGGGTTTCCGAGGCCAACAATAAGTCTCATTTTTACCCTGAGCCTTCGCCGCTCGCTGTGCAATCGAAACGCTACTTCTTCTTCTCGGACTTCTCGGCTTTCGCCGCGGGAGCTTCCGCAGCTTCGCCTTCTTCCCCTTCCACTTCCTTCTTGCCCTTCTTCATCACTTCCGGTTCCGCTGGTGCCGCCTCCGCTGTCACCGCCGCATCCGGCGCCGGTTCCTCTTCCTTCTTCAGCACGACGACGTGCGCGATCACGCGAACCGGGTCGGTCAGCAATTTGATCTTCGTCGGGTCAAACGGCAGATCGGCCGCCCGCAGCTGTTTGCCGATCAGCATCTCGGTCACATCCACCCTGAATTCTTCCGGGATGTCCGCAGGCAAGCATTCGATTTCCACTTCGCGCGTAACCGTCTCGAACACGCCGCCCTGCATCTTCACGCCCTGCGGCTCGCCAAACGTGTGCACGGGCACCATCACGCGCATGCGCACGTCCATCGCGATGCGGTACAGATCCACGTGCAGCAATTTGCCGCTCACCGGATCCACCTGCCAATCCTTCACCATCGCCTTTTCGGCCGCGCCCGAAGCCACCTGCACTGTGAAAATCGTATTGTGCCCGGTTTCCGACCGCAGAATGCGCGCTACCTGCTTCGCATTCACCGCAATAGAAATCGAGTCCTTCTTCCCGCCGTACAGAATTGCCGGCACCATCCCGCTCAACCGCGTGCGGCGCGCAGGACCCTTCCCGCGCCCTTCGCGTACCTGCCCTTCGATTGTAAATGTCTCCATAACTCCCTCGTTGCGCCGGCTGCTCTGCACTGCCTCTCGCCGGCAATCTTAAATTCGTCGCAATCCGCCGGCGCGAAGCCGGCCCTGCCCCCCAGATCAGTAACTAGACAAATAATTTAGATAAACAGCTCGCTGATCGAAGTCTCTTCGTGAATCGACTGAATCCCGCGCGCCAGCAACGGCGCCACGCTCAACGCCTTGATCTTGCCCAGCTTCTGCGCCGCTTCGCTCAGCGGAACCGAATCCGATACCACCACAGCCTCGATCTTCGACTTCGCTATCCGCTCGACCGCAGGCCCGGAAAGCACCGCATGCGTGCACGCCGCAAAAACCCTCGTCGCGCCATGCTCCAGCAGCGCCTCCGCCGTTTTCACCAGCGTTCCCGCAGTGTCGATAATGTCGTCAATCACCAGCGCCGGCCGCCCCGCCACGTCGCCGATCAGGTGCATCACTTCGCTCACGTTCACATCAATGCGCCGCTTGTCCACGATCGCCAGCGGCGCGCCAATTCTCTTCGCAAAAAATCGCGCGCGCTCGACTCCGCCGGCATCCGGCGAAACCACCGTGATCGGACCCAGCTGCATCTTCTGAAAATATTCCACCAGCACCGGCGAAGCAAAAAGGTGATCCACGGGAATATTGAAATATCCCTGAATCTGCGGCGCATGCAAATCCAACGTCAGCACCCGGCTCGCCCCCGCCGTTTCCAGCAAGTCCGCCACCAGCTTCGCCGAAATCGCCACCCGCGGCCGGTCCTTGCGATCCTGCCGCGCGTACGGGTAATAGGGAACCACCGCCGTAATGCGCCACGCCGAAGCCCGCTTGAACGCATCAATCATCAGCAGCAACTGCATCAGATTGAAATTCACCGGCGTGCTACAAGGCTGCACCACGAATACATCCGCGCCGCGCACATTCTCCAAAATCTGATAGCGCGTCTCGCCGTCGCTGAACTGCCCGTGCTCCGCTTCGCCCAGCGGCACGCCCACATACTTGCAAATCGCTTTCGCTAGCGCCGGATTCGCAGTGCCGCAGAAAATTTTGAATTTATCGTCGGTCAAAAATGTTCCCTCAGCCGCGCACACTCAGGCGCGCGTGCGCATCCGCACGCCAGCCCAAAGCACGGCCATAGTCTTCCCTGGATAGGGTTTCAACGACGAAAACCGAATCTTCCGGGAACGCACGAGCGGCTCGGCGCGCACGCGCTGGGTTTCGGAATATTCCGAACACCGCCGACCCGCTACCCGCCAGCGCGGCATCTGCGGCTCCTCGCTTGAGCAATCCGTCCCGGATTTCTCCAAGGCGCGGATGACGGTCGAAGACCGGCCCCTCGAAATCATTCGAAAGGCCTGCCCCCTGCCGGCTCCAGCACAGAGCGCAGAACCCCCAAATTTTAGGGGGTTGCGGGCGATTTGTCAATTCCGCAGAAATCCACTGAAAGGCGTCCTTGGTGCTCACGGCAATGTCGCGCGGAGACACCACCAGAATCGTTTGCTGCGGCGCGTTCGGCAGCGGATAGATTTCATCCCCGCGGTTAACCGCGAGCGCCCGTCCTCCGAACAGAAAGAACGGCACATCCGCGCCAAGCCCCGCCGCGATTTCGATCAACCGCGCCAGCGGCACCTTCTTTCCAGTCAGTCGCAGCATGCCGATCAACGTCGCGGCCGCGTCGCTCGACCCTCCGCCCATTCCGCGCGCCACAGGAATTTTCTTCTCCAGTCGCGCGTGCACCTCGCCGCGAAATCCAATTTCTCCGCGCATCGCTTCCACGGCTCGCGACACCAGATTGGCGGGACCCAGCGGCAACGCCGGATCGTTCGACTCGAGCGTGCATGAGTTGCTTGACGAATCGCGGGTAAGGGAAAGCTCGAGCGTATCGCGCAGCGAAATCGCCTGAAAGATCGTGCGCAACTCGTGGTAACCGTCCCGACGCTTGCCCACAACGTGCAAGCACAAATTAATCTTCGCAAACGCAGGCAGACGCAGCGATTTTTTCCTGAGTGTCGCGCGGGTCATGCGGGGGAGCTTACTGCGGTTTCGCCGAATCCGGCGTGGTTTTTTGCGCCGTTCGCCGTTTCAGATTCTTCAGCTGTGCATCCAGTTCGTTCACTTTGTCGGTTTCGTAGTCCGCCGGCACGGCCTTCTGCCATTCCGCCAGCGCGCGCTCCCAATAGATCGCGGCCTGATCGCTCTGGCCGAGCTTGGAATACACATCGCCCAAGTGTCCCAGAATCGTCGGATCGTGCTTCTGCCGTTCGCTCGCCTTGCGCAGATTCTCTTCGGCTTCGGTCAATTTATTCTGCTTGTAGTACGCCCAACCCAGGCTGTCCAGGTACGCTCCGTTGCCCGGCTCCTGCGTCACCGCCTGCTTGATCATCGCCGTCGCTTCTTCCAGACGCACTCCGCGGTCGGCCAGCATGTAGCCGTAATAATTCAGCACCGAAGCATTCCCGGGACTCACTTCCAGCGCCTTGCGGAATTCCTGCTCGGCCTGATCAAATTTCTTCTGGCGCTCGTAAATCGCGCCCAGCATGAACCACGCGGTCTCTTTATCGTCATTGCCCCGCGCCATTTGCTCGGCTTTCTGCGCGGATTGCTCCGCTGCGGCATACTTCTTCCCGCGCTCCTGCACCTGCGCGAGGTTCAAATAAATTTCCTGGTCGCTGTCGTTTCCCCGCAACAGGCCATCCAGCAATTTGGTTGCGGAATCCGCATCGGACTTCTCGCCATACAACATCGCCAGCGTCACCGTCAGGCTCGGATCGTTTGGCGTGGCTTCCAGCGTCCTCTTGGTCTCGGCGATCGCGTGGTCCAGGTCGCGACCCTCCCGGTACGTGTCAATCAGCAGCATTTCCGCGCGCTTTTGTGCATCCGCACCCAGCTTGCCCATTTCCTGGTAAGTCTGAATTGCCGCGGAATAATTTTCTTCTTCCCGGTACGCGTGCCCCAGCTGCTCGTAAAGAATCGCCAGCGCGTTCGGACTTGTTTCGCCGCTCGCCGATCCCTCCGCGCCAGAGCCCGTGGCAGCGCCTGCGGAATTCCGCGCACTGCTCGATTGGCTCTTCATCCCGGCGATCGCATCGCTCAGCACTTTCACCGCGTCGTCGTAACGCCCCTGATCCTCGTACAGCAGCGCTTCGTTGTAGAGTACTTCCAGGCTGCCCGGCGCCAGTTGTTTCGCCCGCAGCAGACTCGCCTCTGCCTTGTCGAATTTCCCCAGGCGGCGATAAAGCTGCGCCATGCGCAAATAATTTTCCGAGGTGCTCGGTTCGATTTCCGTAAGCCGCTTGAACTGCTCCAGCGCGTCCGCGTATTTGTCCTGCGCCATCAGCGCTTGCGCCAGGCCGTGCAAATGGCCGGGATCGTCCGGATCTTCCTCCACCGCCTTGCGATAGGCGTCTTCCGCCTTCGCATAATCCTTCGCTTGCGAATAAGCGTCGCCCAGCAGATCGTAAACTTCCGGTGAAGAGGATTCGCCGGCCGCATCGGAAAGCAATTTCACCGCTTCTTGCGACCGCCCTTCATCCATCAGCAGCTGGCTCAATTGTTCCAGCGCTGGACCATTCGCCGCGTCGCGCGCCAGCAATCCGCGCAGCACGGCCTCCGCTTCGCTGTGCTTGTTCTCAAAACGATAAAGCCGCGCCAGCCACAATCCGGAATAGACGTCGTCCGGCTGTATTTTCAGAATTTCCTGGAATTGCGCGATCGCCTTTTCCAGCGTTTCTTTCTGTACTTCGCCGGCGCTCAGATCCCCGAGCTCGCGCACGTATATACGCGCCAGCAGCCGGTGCGCATCCACGTTGTTCGGATCGGTCTGCAGCGCCTCTTGCGCCTGCTCTACGGCTTCGCGCAGCCGCTGCGATTTGGCGTAAATCTCCGCCAGCCGTTCGCGGATCACCGGCGATCCCGGCGCCAGGTCCAGCGCCTTCTTGTAAGACTCGATCGCTTGCGTTGCCAGCTCCGCGCGCCCGGTCAATTCGTATTGCTGCTCGTCCAGATGCCCCATCGTGAAGTAGTAATAGACGTCGCCACGCGCCCCCTGCGCTCCAGGGTTCGCTGGCGTGGACGTGGCACTCTTGGTCTCCGCAGTTTTAGGGACGGCCGGCGTGGAAGATGCCGGCGAGGCGTTCTGCGCGCGCGCGGCTGGTGCCGCCGCGACCACCCCGATCAACGATAAAAATCCGATGCCTATGATTGTTTTCATGAGTCCGTCGCAAAACTCCATTATCGTACAGCGGCCCAAAGCGGTCAAAGCAATACCGTGTGCCCGTGCCTTCCGGTAGCGCACACTGTTTGGACGCAAATAAGCTGCGTTAGGATACCTCCGTGATAGAGTTTCGAGCGAAAATGCTTCGCATTGGCCCAAAACGATTTAACAACAGCATGAATCCTGTGGGAAAATCTCTCCCTTGCAACGCTGGGAGGCGCGGTTTGTTGCGTACCAGAATCGGCGCAATCTTCCTGTTCGCGACGGGCGCAGCGCTCGCATCGTTCACCTCCTCACCTGCGGGCTTCGCGCAACAATCCGCCGGAGCAGGCGCGCAATCGAAGACCGGCTCGACGGCTCGATCGGACCCATCGCCGTCGCCAGCGCCGTCGCAATCGGTTCCCGGTTCCCAGCTCTCGGAGTTCGCATGGCTCGAAGGCCGTTGGCGCGGCGACTGGGGCCCGCGCGTCGCCGAACAGGTCTGGATGGCGCCCAAAGCAGGCATGATGCTGGGCGATTTCCGGCTTATCGAAAACGACAAAGCGCTGGTCGTCGAGTTTTTCACGCTGGTGGAAAAACCCGGCAACATCAATTTCTATTTCCGGCACTTCACCCCAGAACTGGTGCCCTGGGAAAAATCAGAGGCAACGCTTCTGAAACTCGTCACCGCCGATCCGAAAAAATCCGAGTTCGAAAATCCGGCGAACGGCAAGCCCAGGCGTGTCGTCTTCAGCAGAACCGATGCTGACACGTATACCTGGCGCTCCGAAATAGTTCCCGAAAACGGCGATCCGCAGATTGTCGAAATCACGTATCATCGCCAGCCGCTCGGTGCCATCGCGCCCGATTCCGGCGCCGGTTCCCATGCCAAGAAAAAATAGCCCTTCGCTTTCGGCTGAATATTTCCCGGACAGGCTCTAATGCCGGAAGTGCCGCACTCCGGAAAATACCATCGCCATCCCTAATTGATTGGCTGCCGCAATCACGTCGGCATCCCGCATGGACCCGCCCGGCTGGATCACGGCAGTTGCTCCCGCTCGCCCCGCCTCTTCCAAACCATCCGGAAATGGAAAGAAAGCATCCGATGCCACCACGCTGCCCGCGAGCTCCAGCCCATTCGTCGCCGCCTTGATCACCGCAATCTTCACGGAATCCACCCGGCTCATCTGTCCTGCGCCAACGCCCACCGTCCGCCCCTCGCGCGCAAACACAATCGCATTCGATTTCACGTGCTTGCAAACTTTCCACCCGAAAAGCAGCGCGCGCATTTCCGCCGCAGTCGGCGCGCGCTCGGTCACCACCTTCAGCTCGGCTTCCGCCAATTCATGCCGGTCCGCTTCCTGCGCCAGCATGCCACCTGAAATACGTTTCAGATCAAGCTCCTCCACCGCTTCGCCGCTCAGCATTTCCAGCAGCCGCAAATTTTTCTTCGCGCCCAATTTTTCCAGCGCCGCCGCCGCGTATCCCGGCGCCACGATGCATTCCACGAACAATTTCGCCACTTCCTCCGCCGTAGCCACATCCAGCGCGCGATTGAACGCCAGCACCCCGCCAAACGCCGACACCGGATCGCACGCCAGCGCTTTCCGGTACGCGTCGCCCAAGGACTCCTGCTCCGCCGCTCCGCAGGGATTGTTGTGCTTGATGATCGCCACTGCCGGCCGGTGAAATTCCTGCGCCAGCGCCCACGCCGAATCCAGATCCACCAGGTTGTTGTAGGAAAGTTCCTTGCCCTGCAGTTGCTTTGCGCCCGCCAGTCCCGCCGCCGGATATCCCGCCGGAATGTAGAGCGCCGCGGCCTGGTGCGGATTTTCTCCATAGCGCATGGACTGCCTTCGCTCGAGGGCGATGTGCATCCGCTGCGGCAGCTTTTCCAGCGCGCCGATGGCGATGCCTCCCGGCACCCGGTCGCTCACGCTCAGCCGCTCGAGCTCGGTGGCAATTTCTCCGTCGTACCGGGCCGTCCGCGCATAAGCCTTGCGCGCCAGATTCAGCCGCGTCGCCAGGCTCAACCCCTGTTTCTCGCGCAATTCCGCCGCGATCCCCGCATAATCGCCCGGATCCGTCACCACTCCCACGCTCGGAAAGTTTTTCGCCGCCGAGCGCACCATCGCCGGACCGCCGATATCAATATTCTCGATCAATTCCTCCGGCGTCACGCCCGGCTTTGCCGCCGTCGCCGAAAACGGATACAAATTCACCACCACCAGATCAATCGCGACGATCCCATGCTCGCCTGCCTGCTTGCGATCCTCTGCCTTGCCGCGCTGAAATAAAATCCCGCCATGCACTTTCGGATGCAGCGTCTTCACTCTCCCGCCCAGCATTTCCGGCCACCCAGTCAGCTCCGCCACGTCGCGCACCGCGACGCCACCCTCGCGCAGCAGTCGCGCCGTCCCGCCCGTGGACACAATCTCGACTCCCAGCGACGCCAGCTCGCGCGCAAATTCCACCACTCCCGTCTTGTCAAACACACTGATCAGCGCCCGCGTTATCCCACGTTCTCCCGCCACGATCAATCCTCCCGTCCAGAAAGCCCCGCCAGTGTATGCGTTTGCGGAAAAATTCGGAAGTGCACGGTCATGCGAAGAAGGATTCATTCGCAGCATGCTTGGTAATCGGCAACGTGACGGCGCAGATTTTTTTGGTGGGATCCGGCGTTTCGCCGATTATGCAGGTGTGATCTGCGAAATTTCTGGCAACGGCCGTGGCGGCTAGAAAACCCTCAGCTCGAAACGCGCGCCTTTAATTTCACGTGCCCGCCCTCAATGCTGACGGTGTACTCAATCTCCCGCCCGCCTTTTTCCTTCAAGGCTTTGGTCTTCTGCCGCACGAACCGTTCGAAATCCTTCAGACTGGGCACCCCAGCCTTCTCGCCGGTTTCCGTGCGCGCTTCCACCAGGCGTTGATAAAGTTTCTCCACTTTTTCAGTCTCGTGTTCAGGATCAGACAGCGCCAGCGCAAAATCCGCTGCGTGCCGTACCTCGGCAGCTCGCGTGGCCGCGTCCGCAGCCGCATGCGCAATCGCCGTAGCCGAAGACACTCCGATGTCCTCCGCCGCCGTCTTCACGGCAGTCTCCGCCGCTATCCGCAAGCGCATCGCGTCTTCCGCGGCCTTGCGCTGACGTTCACCTTCGATGGCCTTTGCGGCCGCGCCGTAATGATGCTGCGTCGTCCCGGATTCCTTTTGGATCAGCTTCTTCCGCCACATGTCCTGGTACTTCGCGTAGGTGGATGCCAGATTGCTATAGCGAAATCGTTGCCCCGAGGAAAGCTCTCCCGTGCGGTCTGAGTAGCGCTTCAAATTCGTCTCCAGCCGCCACTGCGTATCGGTCGGAGGCCGCGAACGCCCACCGCCGAAATACTGTTCGAACTCTATTTTCAGCGTGCGGATATCCCGCTCGATTTGCCCCAGCTCTTCGTCAATCGTCGCCATAGTTTTCAAGCCGCTGCGCACTTGCCGCAGCAGCCGCCTTCCCGCAGCAGGTGCTTGTGGCCAGCTCTCAGCCGCCCGTGCCTCTAGCCTAGAGTGCGCAATCGGCGGCGTCAATGTGACCATCCGCGTATATGTCGCAAAGAGAAATGCCCGTCCGCAAGCCTGCGATTGCCAGCCCTTATCACATTGTGCTCAAATGCCTTAGCCATGAACCCCGTTCCAGACTCCGCCGCCAGATTGCAGAAGGATTCAGGCACCGGCCTCCGTGCAATCCCGTCGGTCGACGAATTGCTTCTCGAGCCGCGCCTCCTGGCGCTGGCCGAAAAATCCGGTCGCAGCCTCGTCACCCAGGCTGTCCGCCAAGTCCTCGCCGACTTGCGTGCGCGCCTGAAAAGCCAGCCGGCGCAACCGACTGGCTCAAATCCGGAAGTACTCGACTCGTCAGGATTCGAAGCGCGCGTCGTCGCCGAAGTCGTTGCCGAAGTCATGGTCAAGGTGGAGGCCGCTCTCGCGCCGTCGCTCCGCCGCGTCATCAATGCAACCGGCGTAGTCCTGCACACCAACCTGGGCCGCGCCCCACTCTGTGTCGCCGCTCTCACGCAGATCAACGCAACGGCCGCCAGCTACTCGAATCTCGAATACGATATCGCGCGCGGTGAACGCGGCAAACGCGACGTTCACACCGGGCGCTTGCTCGCCGAATTGGTTGGCGCCGAAGCCGCCATCGTCGTCAACAACAACGCCGCGGCGGTGTTTATCGTCCTCCTTGCGCTCGCGCAGGGCGCCGAAGTCATCGTCTCGCGCGGCGAGCTGATCGAAATCGGCGATGGTTTCCGCATTCCCGATATCATGAACGAAAGCGGCGCGCTGCTCCGCGAAGTCGGCACTACCAATCGAACGCGCCTGCGCGATTACGAGCGCGCCATTACCGATCGCACCCGCCTGCTCCTGCGCGTGCATCCTTCGAACTTCCGCATCACTGGATTCACCGAGCGACCGCCACTTGCGGAATTGGTCGCGCTCGGCGAGCGCTTCCATCTCCCGGTCTATGAAGATCTCGGTTCCGGCTGCGTCGCCGATCTGGCGGCCAACGGAATTGCCGAGCCCGTCGCGCGCGCCAGTTGCGATGCCGGCGCATCGGTCATCACGTTCAGCGGCGATAAATTGCTGGGCGGCCCGCAGGCGGGAATCGTCGCGGGCAAGAAAGAAATCGTGGAGCGAATTCGCAGCAACCCGCTGTTTCGCGCGCTGCGCGTCGACAAGCTCACGATCGCGGCTCTGGAAGCCACACTGCAATCCTACCTGCGCGGCGCGCTCGACGAAATTCCCGCGCTGCGCATGATCCGGCTATCTCAGGCAGAAATTGCCAAACGCGCGCAAAAATTCTGCGACGAGTTGCGTTCCGCGCTGCCAGCCGACGTAAAGCTCGAAATCCTTCCGGGCTTTTCCGTAATCGGCGGCGGCTCGACGCCCGATCAGCAGCTGCCTACGACGCTGCTCGCCGTCTCCACTCCGCGCCACTCCGCAGCCCAACTCGAAGAGCGGCTCCGCAAGCCAAGAGCCGCGAGCGAAGATGGCGGAATTCGGTCCAGCGCAACGCCAGTGATCGCACGCATCGAAGATAAACTTCTGATCCTCGACCTCCGCACCGTTCAGCCCAGCGAAGAAAATGAATTCGCATTGGCTCTAGCAGCCGCGCTCGCCTAAAGCGCTCCCGATTTTCTCTTCTCGGTTTTCCATTTTCGCATTCCCTGTGTCGCTGTGACTCTGTAGCCAATCAAAGCCTGTTAATCACGCTAGCCACGCAACCGGCCCCGAACCCGTTATCAATATTCACCACGCTCACATTCGAAGCGCAGCTATTCAGCATCGCCAGCAGCGCCGTCAATCCTCCAAAACTCGATCCGTAACCAGTGCTGGTCGGCACTGCAATCACGGGCGCCGCCACCAGCCCCGCCACCACGCTCGGCAGCGCACCTTCCATTCCCGCAACGCAAATAATCACTCGCGCGGCCGCCAATTTCGTCCGCTGCTCGAGCAAGCGGTGCAGCCCCGCGACGCCCACGTCGTAAATCGCCTCGGCGCGATTGCCCATGATTTGCGCCGTCACCAGAGCTTCTTCCGCCACGGGAATATCGCTGGTTCCCGCAGTCACCACCAGAATCGAGCCCTTCCCATGAATTGCCGTGCTGCGCGAAATGGTGATCGCCCCTGAAAGCTCGTGAAATTGCGCCGCACGCGCCAGCTTCTTTACCGCGGCGAAAATCTTCTTGTCCGCGCGCGTGATGAGAATATTGTGCGACGCCTTCGCGCGCAGCATTCCCCGCGCGATCTCCACCACTTGCTTTGCCGTTTTCTTCCGCGCGAAGATTACTTCCGGAAATCCCTGCCGCAGCGCGCGATGGTGGTCAATCTTCGCGAAACCCAGATCCTGGTAAGGCCACTGGCGCAGCTGTTCCACGGCGCTTTCCACGGGCAAACTGCCGCGCTTCACTGCCTCCAGAAATTTCCGTACGTCCTGTTCATCCACGATGTTTCCTCAAGCAACCCGGCACGCTGGCAGCGCGCGCTTGCGGACGGCGCTGCTGCGGCCGCGGAGTATTGCTGCGAAACGGATTCGTGCTAGAGTGGCGCCCAGTCAATCGCCCGGGCAACAGTCTCTGCGGCGCAGGGCCTACACTTAAATCTTGCGGAGGTGCACACATGGGATTCCTTTGGGAAATCATCATCGGTATTCTCGCCGGTTTTCTCGCGGGAAAAATTGTGAAGGGTTCCGGCATGGGGATTTTGGTGGACCTGATCGTCGGCATCGTAGGATCGATTCTGGGCGGCTGGATATTCGGCCTGCTGGGGCTGGCGGCGTACGGGCTGATCGGACAGCTGGTGATGGCAACCGTGGGAGCCATCGTTTTGTTGCTCATTGTCCGCGCGATCAAAAGAACCTGACGGTCCGATGATCGGTTGTCGTAGGGGCGAGGTTTCGACCCGCCCCTACGGTCAACGGCCGCGTGAGCCATAAAACTAGTTTTCTGCCTTTCCCGTCACGTCCACCGCACTCACCGCGCCGTATTTCTTCAGCACGCTCTCGATTTCCTTGCGGTCGCCGACGCAAATCCACTGCAGGTGATCGAGGTCCACGAATTTCTTCGCAGAAGCCTGCGCCGCCGCCGCATCAATTGCGCCGATGTGATCCGGGTACTTGTCCCAATAATCCACCGGCAACGCGTAATACTGTACGGTGAGCCAATCGTTCAAAATCTGGCTCGGCTGCTCGAGTGAAAGCGCGAAATTCGCAACGATCGCCCGGTGTGCATCGTCCATTTCGCTTTGTGGCACCGGCTCGTCGTTGATCTTTTTGAATTCATATAGGAACCGGTCGAACGCATCGCCCGTCACCGCGCTGCGTACGGGCGCAGACGCCGCCCAGTCACCGGGATAGATCTCTGCGTTGAACCGGCTGTAGGACCCATACGTCAGGCTGTGCTCTTCGCGCAGGTCCAGAAACAGCCGCGCTTGCGGCCCGCCTCCCAGCACCTGATTCATCACCGTCAGTTGATAATATTCCGGATCGGTGCGGCGAATCGCGCGGTCGCCGACGATAATATAGGTCTGCACCGAAGCGGGCCGGTCTACCAGCGTAATTTTCGTCGCCTGTGGCGCAACGGCCGCCGCAAATTTTTCCGGCGCCTCTGCCGCGCCGGTCCATCCGCCGAAATATTTTTCGATCGTCGCGCGCATTGCGCTGGCCGTGAAGTCGCCTGTCACGCCCAAGATCGTGTTTCCCGGGACATAATGCTTCTCGTGGAAACGCTTCAAATCCTCCACGCTGATTTTCTCGATTGATTCTTTCGTCGCCGACGCCAGCGCCATGGGCGTATCGCCGTAGATCACCCGGCGGAATCCCTGCTGCGCCAGAAACGCGGGATTCGCGAGGCGCTGTTCCAGGCTCGCTCCCTCGGTCTGCTTGTATTTGGCAAGCTCGCTTGCCGGAAAACTCGGGTGCAGCACTACGTCGCTCAGCAGGTCCAGAATTTTCGCGGTGTCCGTGATCAATCCCGACGCATTCACCGACGTATAGCTCACGCCGAACCGCGAGCTCGCCTCCAGCGAAGCACCCAGCGAATCGACTTCGCTTGCGATCTGTTCGCTCGAGCGTTTTTCCGTTCCTTCGCGCAACATTCCCGCTGTAAAGGAAGCCAATCCCGGCAGGTCGCTCGGGTCCGCCAGTTGTCCCGGGCGAATCCACATGGTGAAGGCGACCGTCGGGAGCTTGTGATCTTCTTCCAGCACAATCGTCAAGCCATTCTTCAGTTTCACCACCAGCGGCCGCGGCAGCTGGACGCGAAGAGCTTCCTTGTTCACCGGCGCGCGGTTCAGCCGCTGTACCTGGCTCAGCGGCGCGCTCTTGTCCTGGCCTTGCGCGAGCGCCGCGCTTGGCAGCAGCAATCCCGCGAGAGCCGCAAGCGCTGCCAGTGCCGCCGATCGAGCGACCGCTCGTCGTTGCGTCTGCAAAGTCCCGGCGAACTTCTTCATCGCGCTCCCGCTCATTGCGCCCCCTTCGACGACGCTTTCTCGTCTGCTGCCGGATAAGTGATCACGACCGTGCGCTGGCCACGCAGCAGATATTTTTTCGCCACCGCATTCACATCTTCCAGCGTCACCGCACGTTCCTTGTCCACAATCGTGTTAATCAGATTCGGATCGTTGAAATACACCGTGTAATTCCCGATCAGAACCGCCGTGGACAACGCCGACCGCCGCCGCTCGATGAATTGGCGGAGCAACTGCGATTTGGCTTTCGCCAGCTCTTCGGGCGTAATGCCGCTCTGCACCGCCGCGGTGATTTCCTCGTCAATTGCTTTTTCCAGGTCTTCGACTTTCACGCCCGGCCGCGGATTCGCCGCAATGTAAAGCTGGCTGGTGCCGATGCGCGTGTCCGCCTGTACGGTCACCGACGAAGCGAGCTGCTTCGTCTTCACCAGGCGCTGGTAGAAGCGCGAACTCTCTCCCTGCCCAAGCACGTAGGTGAGCTGTTGCGCGGCGTAGTTTTCCGGCGTGTTGCCCGCGGGGATGTGATACGCCATATCAATTTGGGGCAAGCGCGCCAGCGGATCGTAGACGATTTCGCGGCGCTCGCCGTAATGCGGCTCTTCGGCCAAATCCACCTTCGGCGGCGCGGGTTGCGCGGGGATCGCAGCGAAATATTTCTTCACCTTGGTCAGCGCTTCGTCGGGATCGAAATCGCCCACCAGCGTCAGCACCGCGTTATTCGGCGCGTAGTAAATCCGGAAAAAATCCTTCACGTCGTCAATGCTGGCCGCGTTCAAATCCGTCATCGAGCCGATCGTGGAATGTTTGTACGCGAAGTTGTCGTAAGAAAGATTGTCCACATCGAGCTGCGCCCGCCCGTACGGCTGATTGTCGATCCCTTGGCGCCGCTCTTCCTGCACCGCATTGCGCTGGTTGTCCAGATTCGCTTGCGTCACATTCAGCGCGCGCATGCGGTCCGATTCCAGGAACAATCCCAAATCCAGCTGGTTTTTCGGCAGCTCCTCGAAATACGTGGTGCGGTCTTCGTTGGTCGTGCCGTTCATATTGCCGCCGTTGTTGAATACCAGGATAAAATGCTCGCCCTTGGCCACGTTTTCCGAGCCTTCGAACATCATGTGCTCGAACAGGTGCGCGAATCCCGTGCGACCCGGACGCTCGTTGCGGCTGCCCACGTTGTAGCAAACGTCAATTCCGAAAACTGGCGCGGAATGGTCCGGCACCAGGATCACGCGCAAGCCGTTCTCGAGCTTCACGTCGCGAAGTTCCAGTTTCGGGACCTGCACGCTTGCTGCCTGCTCTTGTGCGGGCGCCGCGCGCAACGCTCCGCCCAGCCCCAGCGCGAAACCCAGCCCCGCGAGCGCGGCTCGGCGCAACTTCCCTGTAACCTTCATTTCGAAGCCTCCCAACGGCGGCAGGTATTCTCCACCTTTCGAGCGTATGACGCAAACTGGGGCGTTTCGATAGCGGAGGCCCCTTGTGCGGGCAGGCCATTTTGAGTGACAAGCGGCGAGGAACGCTGTGAGGCGCGAGGTCCAGGTCCCTCGCCTTGACTTTGCCGAAACGCGCCACCTAAACTCGTTCGTTCAGCGACCACCCATGGCGAAATCCAGCGGCATCACTGTTACAGTCGGCATCACAGGTGCGAGCGGGGCGGGCTACGCGCAATCCGTTCTGCGCCTGCTCGATGGGGACCCGCGCGTGCAGCGCGTTTTTCTCGTCGCAAGCGAAGCGGGGATGCGCTTGCTGGCGACCGAACTCGTCCTGGTCCCGACGGACGCGAAAAAACTGCCGTCGCTCCTGACCGGCACTGCCGCAAAAAAAATCGAATATTTGCCGAATAAAGATATCGGTGCCAGCATCGCATCCGGTAGCGCCATCGTGGATGGCATGGTGATCGTTCCGTGTTCCGCAGGGGCGCTCGGGTCGATCGCCGCCGGAACCGCTGGCGATCTGCTTACGCGCGCTGCGGACGTGTGCTTGAAGGAGCGCCGCCCACTGGTGTTGTGTCTGCGCGAAACGCCGCTGAATCGCATCCATCTGGAAAATATGCTGCGCGTCCATGACGCTGGCGCCACGGTGATGCCCGCGATGCCTGCTTTCTATTACGCGCCGAAAAAAATTGACGACTTGATCGAGCAGTTCGCGTTCCGCGTGTTGGCGCAGCTTGGCCTGCCGCAGGAGAAGCAGTATCGTTGGAAGGGTGGGAAGGAATAACGCTTTGCCGCAGAGGCACAGAGAGAAACGAGAAAGAGAAAAAAAGAAAAGAGGCAAAGAAGCAAAGAAGCAAAGAGGCAAAGAAAAGAATATGATTCAGCCGGTTTCATCCTTGCACAGCAGGTTTAGCGCGACCGGCGACTTGCGATTTACGCTTATCGCTTTGCTATTCTATCCGGGTGATTCTGTGACTCTGTGGCCGACAAAAACGTGACGAAGAACCGCATCCGCATTGTGCTGGAAATGATCAAGTTCGAGCACTCCGTTTTTGCGCTGCCCTTCGCGCTGGTCGGCGCGCTACTGGCCGCTCGCGCCGGCGGCGCGTTGCCCACCTGGCGCGAACTTCTGTGGATCGTCCTCGCCATGGTCGGCGCGCGGTCTGCCGCGATGACCGTGAACCGCATTGTTGACCTGGAATTCGATCGCCGCAATCCGCGCACCGCCAATCGCGCGCTGCCCAAAGGGGAACTCTCCGTGGGCTTCGCGGCCGTCTTCACCGTGATCGCTTCTTCCGTGCTGGTATTCGCCGCGTGGCAGTTGAATCCGTTGGCGCTGAAGCTTTCTCCGGTCGCGCTCGCCGTGCTTTTCTTTTATTCCTTCACAAAGCGATTCACTGCCTGGTCTCACTTTGTGCTGGGCTTTTCTCTGGGCATCTCGCCCGCTGCGGCGTGGATTGCCATTCGCGGCTCGCTTGACGCGCGCGTGTTGATCCTCTGCGCCGCTGTGACGCTGTGGGTGGGTGGATTCGACGTTCTCTACGCTTGCCAGGACGTCGAGTTCGACAAAGCTGCAGGACTGCATTCCATCCCGAAAAAATTTGGCGTTGCGCGGGCTTTGCTCATCGCGCGCGGGATGCACTTGATAATGGTTGCGCTGCTCGTTTGGCTGGCGCTCAGTTTCCAGCTGGCGTGGCCTGCTTGGGCGGGAATTGCCGTGGTGGCTGCGCTGCTGGCCTACGAACATTCTTTGGTCCATCCCCATGACCTGAGCAAAATGAATGCTGCGTTTTTCACCGTGAATGGCTATATTAGTTTGTTGTTCCTGCTCTTCTGGGGCGCGGCCACGTTTGTGGGCCGGCCCTGAAAGCGCGGCGAAGGAATCGTGAAACGGATATGGGCCTGCAATTACATGCTCTGCAAGTCAGCGACGCGCGCCTGCAGCCGGTGGCGGCAAAAGTCCTGGCCGGCGAACGCCTGGACGCTGCAGACGGCCTCGCGCTGTATCAATCGCACGATCTGCTGGCGGTCGGTTGGCTGGCGAATTTTGTGCGCGAAAAAAAGCACGGCAACGTCACTTATTTCAACGTCAATCGCCATATCAATCCCACGAACGTTTGCGTCGCGCACTGCAAGCTGTGCGCATTCGGCCGCTCGCCGGATTCACCGGGCGCTTACAATTTCGCGCTCGACGAAATTTACAAGCGGGCCGGAGACGGCGTGGCCGAAGGCGCCACCGAGTTTCACATCGTCGGCGGACTGCATCCTGATTTGCCGTTCGAGTATTACCTCACGCTGATTCGCGGCCTGAAGGAACGCTTCCCGCAGGTGCACTTGAAAGCCTTCACGATGGTGGAGGTCGGCTACTACGCGCGGATTTCCAAGCGATCCATTCGCGATACGCTGCTCGCGATGAAAAATGCCGGAGTGGATTCGCTGCCCGGCGGCGGCGCTGAAATTTTTCACCCGCGCGTGCGCAAGATCATTTGCGATCACAAAGTCAGCGGCCAGCGCTGGCTGGAAATCGCGCGCACCGCCCACGAACTCGGGCTGCGCTCGAACGCCACCATGCTCTACGGGCACATCGAAACGGCGGAAGAGCGCGTCGATCACCTGCTGCAGCTGCGCGCGACGCAGGACATCACACACGGGTTCGTCACGTTCATTCCGCTGGCGTTTCATCCTGCGAATACCGGCCTCGCGCATCTTCCCGGGCCCACCGGCATGGACGACTTGAAAGCGATCGCGGTCTCGCGGCTGCTGCTCGACAACTTCGACCACATCAAAGCCTATTGGATCATGCTGACGCCGCGCATCGCGCAAGTGGCCCTGCGCTTCGGGGCAAACGATCTGGATGGCACGGTCGTCGAGGAAAAAATTTATCACGATGCCGGCGCCACGACGCCCGAGTTCATGACGCGCGCTGAACTGGAGCGCTTGATTCGCGCGGCGGGGCGCGTCCCGGTCGAGCGCGACACGCTGTACAATCCGGTGGACCGCGTCAAGAATCCGATGCCGCCGCCGCGCGTTTCGCCGAGCCGCAGCGATGGTTTCGTGCCGGAAACATCACTGACCCTCAACCTCTAGGATTTTCCGTCAAGGTGCGGGACTTGCCGGGCGACGCGGAAGTAACTTCTGAAGCGGAAGCGTCTGGCCGCACGAACAAGAAGTCCCCTCGTCACGCGTCTGCAGCTGATCCTCAGGATCGCTGGTGCGCAATCAGAAATTGAATCGGTAGCCGATGATTGCTTTCACGATCAGGTGATCGGTCGAGCCCGTCAGTCCGACGCCCAGGCCGAAATTGATTTCCCATTGCGGCGCCAGATTCAGATCGATTGCGGGAAAGATTTGCTGCTGTTGCTGATGGATCGGCAGAAAGTCGGTGGCCGGTCCCAGGGAACCGTAGTATTCCAGTCCGCCGGCGATTTTTGGCGTGAAGTCATAGCTGAATTTGAAATTCGGCGAAAACACGAACCCTTGATTTTGGCTCAGGCCGTGGATCGAATAGTCAAAGGTAGGGTTGAAGGACCAGTACCAGCGGCCGACTTTCTGGTCCACGATCGGGCGCATTTCCCACGTCCAGGTGTCGGTAGAATATTGCCGGCGTTGATAGCCCACTTCGTTCGAAAGGCTTACGCCCACAGGCCAATGCCATTTTTCCGGAACGCGAAAGCGCGGCCGGATATGGTCGCCCACCCATTGCCATCCCTGGCCGGAATTCACCGAAGTAAAGATATAAAATCCCACTTCGAACCAGTCGTTGAAGCCGTGCGTGATCTCGACGGTTTCATGTTCGGCGTGATTGGTCGGGTATACGCCATCGGTGATTTGTTTGCTGCCGTCAATGGTGAAATTGCTGTGTAACTCCACCATCGTGTGGCCCGCTTCGACCGTCTCCGAGCCGTACACTTGAATTTCGTAATTGTCCTGTGCGCTGGCAGGCGGGGCGCACAGCAGCAGGCCCGCCAGCACGGCAAGGGCTAAAACGCCGCCGCAGCGATTCAACAGAAGATATTCCTGCTGCCCGGTTTGCACACCCGCAGAGTAACCCAAGAATCCTTGAAATTTGACAACAGCCGGAACAAATCTCAGGCGTGCGGGTGGGATTTGTCGTACACAGCCATAAGTTGCCGGATGCTGGTCTGCGTATAGCGCTGGGTGGTGGAAAGCGAAGCGTGGCCCAAAAGCTCCTGAATCGCGCGCAGATCGGCGCCGTCGTTCAGCAGATGCGTGGCAAAGGCATGCCGCAAGGAGTGTGGATGCAGATCCAGATTGTTCCCCGCCAGCAGGCAATATTTTTTCAGGATGTAACGAACTGCGCGGTCCGTCAGGCGCCCGCCCCGGGGATTCAAAAACACGGCTTCGGCATTCGGAGTTCCGCGCGCTTGTGCCAGAATTCGGTCGCGCACGGGCCAGTAAGCTTGCAGCGCTTCCTGTGCTTTCGCGCCGTAGGGGACGACGCGCTCTTTGCGGCCCTTGCCGAGCACGCGCAGCATTTGCCCGGCCTTGTCGAAACTGCCCAGATTCAGTCCCACCAACTCGCTGACGCGCAGCCCGCAGGCATAGAGCAATTCGATCATGGCGCGGTCGCGTCGGGGCATCAGCTGCGCGCTAGGATGGATCTTAGGCGAACTGTTCTTCCCGCTCTTGCGGGCAGGCGCGGGCCTGGCAGCCGCGCCGCCCGGCAATCCGTCCAGAAAATTACCGATCTCCTCCGCGGTTTGCACTCGCGGCACCAGTTTGGGAAGCTTCGGCGTGCTCACCAGCGCCGCCGGATTTGTCCGCGTGTATTTTTCGCGCACGCAAAACTTGAAAAATGTCCGCAGGGCGGAAAGCTTGCGCGCCACCGTCACCTTCTGCAGTTTCCGGTCGTACAGCCAGCTCACGAATTCGCGAATCACGCGATGGTCCACCTCCGCCAGCGGCAACGTGGGCGCGCCCGGGGGAGTGAGGAATTGCCGGAACAGCCGGACGTCGGCACCGTAATCGTCCACGGTTTCCGGGGAGGCGTTGCGCTCGTAGCGCAGATAGTTGATGAATCGTTCGATGATTTCTTTCATGGGAACATCACCTGGCCACGGCAATCATAGTGCGCTCGCCGCGGTGCGTTGCGAAAGAATTGGCGCAAGGGCGCTTGAGCGATAACCGGTAGCCTGCGATGTGCAATTCTGGCAACAGGCGCGATCTTGTTACCAGGTTTTTACATTCACGCTTGGCCACCTTGGGCTATACCCGTTCAGGTGGTCGATCGAAACGAACTACGCATTTTTACCGAAGCCGTGGCCGTCTGGCTTCGCGAGCCGTAATCACAGCTGCACACGCTCTGGCGGGGGCGCGACAGCGGCAAACGGCAAGATCTAGATCGGCAAAGGGAGGCATTGGGCGCGATGAAAGTGAACCTCGTTTTAGGCTTCGTAGGTCTCCTGCTGGTTTCGCAGGCGGGTTCCGGGCCAAGCACGCTGAAATCGGCGACCTATCGCTTCGATGACCTCGTCGCGCAGAAGGAAGCGAACGCCACTTTTCGCCCCGTTCTGGATGGCCTCACGCATAGCGGCTATCACATTGACGTCCACGAAGTATTTCTGCTGCCCGGCAGCACACCGCACCACGGGCATCGCCATCAGCAGGAGGTGTTGTTCCTGGTCAGCGAAGGCGAATTGCAAGTGAGTATTGCGGGAAAGACCGCAACACTCGGCCCAGGGTCGGCTGCCTTCGTTGCTTCGGGCGACGAGCACGACATTCAAAATTCAAGCAACCGGCCTGCACAATATTTCGAAGTGATTCTGGACGCGGGCGCAAAATCACCACATTAGTTCAGCGTCTCGAGCGCATGCCAAAACTTGGCTGGCGAGGGAGCGGCGGTTGCCGCACGAGCGATGGCGCACTGAAGTGCGCCGCTACCCTTCGCGTGGGCGCTGCCGAATCTGAGGCTGAATCGCCCTCGAGGGCGATTCGCCAAGGCAACGGCAGGAGCCAGGGCGCCCAGCTAAAGCTGGCCGTTCGAACGTCAAAAACACGGCGCACGTCGATTCCGTCGCAAGTTGCGGCGTTGACTTACTTGTGCGCGAAGCGGTGTCGCGGCGTTGGGTTCACTTGGAACTCGCTCGGCTCCATCACGGGAGTTGCCGCGGTGATGTAGGTCTGTGAGATGCGGTCCTGCCACGTGAAGCGATCTTCATCCCAAAGCGACCACAGGAATCCCAGCATCATCGTCGCTCCGGAAAGCAGGTAGCCAAAGCTGCGCCATAGCAGCTGGCGCGTGTCGGGCAGACTGCCGTCCAGTCGCACAATGGTGAGTCCGCAGAGTTGCATTCCCGGCGTAGCTCCCGCAAAAGTTGTGAAGAGGAAAAAGTATTGCGCGTAGAAAAGGTAAAAAGTAGCCACATACACGATGGCGTCCACTTTTTCCAAGATCAATTGGCCGCCGAGAGATCGGAACAGCCCCAGAAACCCCGCGTAGGTCAATGCCAGGAACAGCAGATCCAGCGCGCCCGCGTGCCGGCGTTCGGCGAGGCTGGCGACAGGTACCAGAGCCGTTTGCGGATGCGCGCGGTCGTCCGGAAAACTCGTGAAGTCGAGCTCCGGCTGAATATTGATCTCGACGCGTTCGTTTTGCAGCTTCTTTGGCACCGGGCGCTGCACCACGCGGGCGCGCTGCCGCTCGATCTCTTCGATCTCTTCGATTGCGGCGTAGTCTTCGGCGAGTGCGGTCGATGCGCGCGAGAAGGGAAGCCCTGATTGCGAATCGTGCGGACGATTCCGTCCGCGGCGCACACGATAGGCTTCCAGACGGCGCGAAACTTCTCGGCGCCACTCGGGTTCTGCGGAGCTGGCTGGGTCGGGATCATCGTCCGGGTCGGACGCGCCAGGAAATGTTTTCGGCGCGGACACACGTACGGCGACAGGCTCGGAATGGTCGCCAGGTTCGGCGAGCGGTGCGTCACAGAAAGAGCAATTTTCGACGTCCTCGAGCAAGAGGGCGCCGCAGTGCGAGCAAATTTGTATCACTGGTCCGTTTTGCGCTGCGGTATTCCAGTGACGGAACACCGCTATGGTAGCACGCGTCCGCAGGAGCAAACCTCTTGCGGAGGTTCTAACCTGCTCCGTGTGGCGTATGAGGCAACCCGCCAGCACTCGGCCCGTTCTGAATGAATCGGGGATGATTGCGCCGGCGCCTGCAGGCGTCCACCCCGTTACGGTGAATGACGCGAAGTAACGGCCGATTTAGAGAACGCCGCTGCATGCTCGTGCAACGGGCAACATCGCGCAGGGCTGATTGCGAGCCTGCAGCACGCGTGTTAGGCTCGAATTTCTTTTTTCATGGCGGGAATGCAATTTTTACGAGGCATGCCGAAAGCAACGGTCTTGCAACCTCTTCGCAGCTACGTTCTTCTCCCCTTGCTGCTGCCGATTCTGCTTGCGAACCCGTGCCTCGGGCGCCCGCAAAGCGCCGCGCAGCAGACGCCGCAAAAGAAACAGGCCAAGCCCGTCGCCAAAAACGCGCCTGGCACTCCCGGCGCGGAAGCAACTCTGGAAGCAAAACAACAGCGCCAGGTAGGCCAAATCTACTACGCCGATGGCGACGTGGACGTCCGTTACGAAAACACCCGCCTGCGCGCCGATCACGTGGAATACAACGAAGACACGCAGGTGGTCACGGCGCGCGGGCACGTGCAGCTCGATTACTTGGCGCAACACTTGGAAGCGACCGACGCCCGCTACGAACTTGCCACCGGACGCGGCACATTCCACAACGTGCGCGCCACTTTTGCGGTTCAGCGGCGCCCCCCTGCGCCACAGCGCGAAGTCAACGCCATGGAGCGGCAACCCGCGCAGACTTTGCTCATCAGTCCCAATCCGATTTATTTCGAAGCGCAGGAAGCGGAGCGCATCGATGAAAACACCTACATCGTGCACCGCTCGTGGATGACGGTGTGCGATCCGGACCGCCCAACCTGGAAATTTTATGCACCGAAGGCCACCGTTTACATCAAGACGTCGCTGCACCTGGAAAACGGCAACTTCCGGTTATTTTCGGTCCCCGTCATGTATTTGCCGTACGCCACGTTTCCCGCGGAGAAGCAGCGCGCCTCGGGCTTCTTGCTTCCTGATTCCGGCGAGAGTTCCAGCAAAGGGTATATTTTTGGCGACGCCGTATACTGGGCGCCCACGGATTGGGCGGACTTCACGCTCGGCGCCTACTACTACAGCCGACGCGGCTGGGCCCAGCGCGGACTGCTGCGCATGCGTCCCTGGGAAAACGCGTCGCTGGAGGTAAGCTATAACGGCGTGGAAGACCGCGGTCTCCCGCAACCCACGGGCCCTCCCCTCAATCAAGGTGGACACGAAGCCCGGCTGCTTTTTACGGCGCTGCTGCCCGATGGCTGGCGTGCGGTCGCCGATCTCGATAACTTGTCCTCGCTTACTTACCGCCTGGCCTGGAGCGAGACGTACGTGCAGGCGGTCAACTCCGAAGTGCGCAACAGCGCATTCCTGACCAAGAATTTCCGCGGCTTCAGTCTGAATTTCGCGGCCCTCAGTTATCAGAACTATGTGAGCGCCACGCCCGAGGAGTACGTATCGCTGCGCACCGCGCCCGAGGTGCGGTTCGGCTCGGTGGATCAGGCGCCCTGGCACAACCTGCCGTTCTATTTTTCGTTCGAGGCATTTTCAGACGCGGCGCATCGCTCGGATACCGTCACCGATTTCAGTACGGGGAATTTTGTCGAGCGCAGTGAGATTGCGCCGACCGTGACCATGCCCTTTCATTGGGGTTCGTGGCTGGACGTTACGCCCACGTTTACGCTGCGTTCTACTTACTACGGCGGACAAATTCAGAATGGCTCGTTCGTGAATCAGGGATTCTTCCGCAACACCGAAGAGCTTTCCGTGGATATTCGCCCGCCGACTTTGGACCGCGTTTGGGGATCGTCTGATTCCGGGACGAAATGGAAGCACGTCATCGAGCCGGAAATTGTCTACAGCTACGTCAACGGGGTTACCGATTTCAGCCGCTTCGTGCGGTTTGACGAAGACGAAACGCTCACGGACACCAACGAGTTCGAGTACGGAGTGACGCAGCGTCTCTACCGCCGAAAAAAAGATGGCACCGCCGAGGAAATACTCAGTTGGAAGCTGGCGCAGAAATATTTCTTCGATCGCACGTTTGGCGGCGCGCTGGTTACCGGGCAACGCAACGTGTTTCAAACCACCGACGCGCTCACGCCTTTTGCTTTTGCCAGCCAGCCTTATCAGTTTTCGCCGATTGTCAGCGACCTGCGGTTTGAGCCGGGAAAACATTTCGATACGCAGTTCATTGTTAATTTTGATCCCCGGCACGGGCAATTGACTGCGGTCGGCACCTTGTTGAAACTGAAGCCTTACAAGGAGTCGTTTTTGACTTTGGCACATTTTTCCGCCGTGAACCTGCCGACGCCTCCGCAGTTCAATCCGCCTGACTTTATTTTCGAGCCGCGCTCCAATCAGGTCCGCGCGCTGATCGGTTACGGAGATCTTACGCGCCGCGGTTGGAACGCCACTTTCGGCGCCAGCTACGACCTGATGCAGCATCAATTTCAGAACCAGGTGGCAGAGGTCATTTACAACGGCTCCTGCTGCGGCGTCGGCGTCGGCTACCGCAAATTTTCGTTCGGCAATATTCGCAGTGAAAACCAGTATCTCTGGGTCTTCCGCATCTCGAATCTCGGCTCCGTGGGAACGCTCCTCCGCCCCGAAAAAATATTCTGAGCCACGAAGCAGACGGGCGCCATCATCGGCATGCAGCGGGGAGCCGGGCCTAATACAAGAGATTCCAAATTCTTTGAAAGACGTTCAGACGCCGTGCAAAGATCACCAGTTCTCCGGGGTTAGGATTTCCCGAGAACTTCGCCGCGCCGCAATCGTTTCGTCCGGCTATACCTTTGACTAGGACTTGATCAAACGAAATTTCTGAGTCGGAGCAGAAACCGATAAAAGGAGAACTGATCGAAGGACGGCCGCGAGGGAGCGGATCGGGAAGGTCGAAGGACGCGATGCCAGCATCATTCGTCTGTACATTTGGCAGCTGCGGGCCCTTGAACCATACGAGCCACGCCGTACGTGCTTCAACGGTTTACCGTTTCTCGCATCCAGGATCCTGACCGTGAGAACTTGTCCCGTTTGACAAAAACTCGCCGACGGTACAGCCGCAATGAAGAAGCAGATCAACATGAGGTTCTTCAACATTCTCGACATATTAGAATCCGCTTGGTGCGGGATAAGAAAGGCCAACGAATGGCGCCGACGCGAACTCCGGCGCTAACCGATTTCTGGCACCGCGCCGTCGCAGTCCGTCAACCACCATCCCGCTACCCAGGCAATCGCGCCTACGACAATCCCGGCGAGCACGTCGGCGATGTAGTGGTACCGCCCGTACACCGTTGCTGCACACATGCTCAAAAAAAATGGCAGGCAGATCCAGAATAGCCAGGGCTTATATCGCCGCGCCGCCAGCAGCGCGACCATGGAGCCGGCCACGTGTGCCGATGGGAACGCCGCGCCGTGCACTCGGCCGAAGCGCTCAATGAATTCGATGGTGGTTGTGAACGCACCGCCGCGCAGCTGCGGAAGATTCAGCGAAGCCAGCGCAAAGTATGGGCTCTCGACCGGAAACAGGACAGCGATCACATATACGGAATAATGCGCGATGGCCGTCGCGACCATCACGGTCCAGAAGGCTGGGTGCTGCTCTTCGATATAGAGGATCGCGGGCAGAATCACGAGGTACAGAAAATAGGTCATGTAGGAAAACTGCATGAAATCGTTCAGCGCAGGAGTCGCAAAGCGCACAAGCCACACTGCCGGATCGACGCCCGCGAAGTTGTAATCGAATTGGATGAGCCAGCGATCGAACCAGTTGGGATAAATCGCATGCACCAGCCCTTGCAGCTCCTCGAAAAAGAAAATGTAGAGCGCCAGGGGATACCAGTGCCTCGCGAATTGCACCGCGCGATTCTCGGAGCGCGCGCCGAACCACGCAAGGCACACGATCCCGACCGCGATCGCGACGTGAATCGCAAAATACCGCGCGGCGTGCGCAAGGTTGTGATGGTATGCGCATAACAGAGCAAGCATCCAGCTGAGATAACCAATGGTCGCCCATTCAAACGCCCCGCAAGCGCGCCAAACCTCAGCCCGCCTGCGCGATTGCGCCTCCGATTCCGCGCTCCCCGTCGCCCGGGCCAGTGTTTCTACAGCGCCAGTCTTCGATCCGTAGGGGCGGGTCCCGCCCCTACAAGGCAGCACTCTGTGCGCCACGGTCATCGCGCCGCCGTCGACGCGAACTGCCGCGCCGGGCCGCTTGGAGTCTCACCAAGCGTTTTCTCCCACAGGCACGTCTGCCATCTCCGCTTCCGCGCTACGCGCGCCAGGACGCACGTCGGATTCACGGCGACAGCATTTCCGACACCTTCGAGCATCTGCAGATCGGCGGCGCTATCGCCGTAGGCATAACTGCGTGTGACAGCAATGCCGTAACGCGCCGCGAGCATCTGCAGCGCGCACAATTTTGCGGCGCCGCTCATGTGCTCGCCGACGATGCGCCCGCTCCACGCTCGCGGAGAACGGGGCGCGGCCTCCAGTTCGGTCGCGCACACTCCGATATCCGCAGCCACATCTGCCGCAAGCGCGCGCGCCGCCACGCGAGCTAATGGCGCCAATGTTCCGGAAACGAGAAACACGCGATGACCCTGCGCACGATGCCAGGCAATTCGTAGCAGCGCTTCCTCGAAGAATGGCAGCGAATCCGCGCGCAAAAATCCGCACGAGAGCGATTTTTCCCAGTCCTTCACCAGCGCTTCGCTGATTCCGCTCAGATAACGCTTGTTCCCCCCGATCGCTCCGTGCCGATTGCGCCACAAAGTCCGGGCGAAGTGCGCGAGCCAGCGTCCCAGTTGCTGGCTGGAAATTTCGTTGCGCTCGAGCAAGTACCCGGTGAAACGCCATTCCAGCGACGGGGCCGGCAGCAGCGTGCCGTCAATATCAAAGAACGCGCCGACTGTTTCCGAACGCGCAGCCAGGCACGTCATCGCACGCCCTCGATCGCCGCGGTTCTTCGCGCCGGAAGTTTGCGTTCCACCGCGACGAAATAGTGGCGCCCTTCCCACACCACAGGAACAGCGCGCACGACGCAGAAAACCGCCGCCGCCGCAGCAAGCATCTGCCCCGTCAACAACAGTGAATGACGAACGCCGGCGTCCAGCCAATCCGCCTGCCAGCGCGCGACCGGCAGCAGCAATCCGAGGTAGCAGAAACACACGCACTTCAGAATCGCGTAGGCGGCGCGGCTGGCGCGCGACGCTACCAGCGCGCGCCCCCACCAGGTTTCCAGCATCGAACGGTCTGCGAATCCGCTCTGTCCTGCGCGGCTTGCCAGGCCGCGCAGAAAATCAGTCACGGTGCCGCGCACGAAGAATAAAATGGGAAGCCACAGCGAAACCAGCCCGGCCACCGCGAAAAATGTGAAGAACAAATTTTCCACGACGCGATCACCTAGAATATCCAGTTGCGCTCCGAGCGGAGTCGCCAAGCCACGCGTCCGCGCGAGATAACCATCGACGCCATCCAAAGCGATCGCGACGATTGTCAACAGCACGGCTAGGATGTCGGCGGCGAGCGCGTCGCCGAAAAACGTAAAAAGAGCCACGGCGGCGAATGCCGCGCCGACTCGCATGGCGGTCACGTGATTGGGTGTCATCGCGCATCTCCGGGCGCAATTGCGCGTAAGGATTTATGGGCCCGCCACCGCGAGCGGCAAAATTTCTGTCGCTCGCGGCTCCAGCGGTCGGGCCCTTGCCTTGTGCAATTGCATTTGCCGCGCCATGCCCGCGATGGTGTTTAGTCGTTTTTTGTCAGATACTTAGCGCGCGCGGCGGAGGGCCTGGCGGGAGGCGCATCGCTGGAATTGAGCGACACCTGGAGGGTTTTCCCCGTGCCTGCGCGAAAGCGCGAAAAACGGCGCGCACGCGTCCAAAGGATATGGGAAAATTGCAAATTGCACGCGCAGCGCTGCCGCGCCTGACACATCCAACGATGGGGCGGCGCAAGGACTCGATTTAGTCAAATGGATGTCTCGATATTTGCGGCATTTCTGGCGGGCCTGGTGTCGTTTCTTTCGCCGTGCGTGCTTCCGCTCGTGCCCGGATACATTTCCATGCTGTCTGGCATCGGCGTCGAGCAGCTGAAGGAAGGCAAGACGCCGCGCGCGGGTTTGTTGGTTTCCGCGCTGGCGTTCGTCACCGGATTTTCCGTCGTCTTCATTTCCTTCGGAGCTTCGGCGAGCGCGGTGGGTTCGTTCCTGCTGCGCAATCGCGCATCGCTGGCGCCGATTGCCGGCGCGTTGATCGTGCTCTTCGGCCTGCACCTTACCGGGCTGCTCGCGAAGATTTCCGTGCGCGCCGGCTTGCTGGTTGGCGGCTTGCTGGTCGCGGCCGGACTCGGACTCAGCTTCCGCCCAGGCCTTCTCCCCGCGTGGCTGAAGCCGATCCATTTCATCGCCGTCGCGCTGATTTTTCTGCTGGGGCCTTCGTTGACGCGCTGGCTCAATCGCGACGTTCGTTTTCAGAATCTGGGCGGCCAGCCCGGAGCTGCCAGCGGATTCCTGATGGGCTTCGCATTCGCCTTCGGCTGGACGCCCTGCATCGGGCCGATTCTTGCCAGCGTGCTCGCGGTTGCGGCCACGCGCGACACGGTGTGGCAAGGAATCTTTCTGCTGGCGGTGTATTCGGCGGGCCTGGCGATTCCGTTTCTGATCACCGCGCTGGGCATCGGCGGCTTCCTGCGCTTTTATCAGAAATTTCGCAGGCATTTGCATACTGTGGAAGTTTTCAGCGGCGTGCTGCTGCTGGCCGTCGGCGGCCTGGTATTCCTGAACCGGCTCACCTGGCTTTCCGGCAAGCTCGCGTTTCTGAATAAGTTTTCTCTGTAACGGGAGTAGTGCTCATGCGTGTATCGCTGAAATTTTCCGTGATCGTGATCGTCCTGGCCGCGGTTGCAGCGGGCTTTGCAGGCTGCAAATCCAGCGGCAGCCAGGCAGCCGGCCTCGCCACCCAAAAACCTTTGCCCGATGAACCGGAGGTCACCTTCAAGGATCTGCAGGGCAAGGATGTGTCCCTTGCAAGCCTTAAGGGAAAAGTGGTCATCGTGAATTTCTGGGCCACCTGGTGCGAGCCTTGCCAGGCGGAAATTCCCTGGATGATCGGTTTCCAGAAAAAATACGCGGACAAGGGATTCACTCTATTGGGCGTCGCGATGGACGAGGAAGGGAAGCGCGTGGTCGAACCGTACGTACAGACAACCCAGTTCGACGTCGCAGGCCATCCCATGACCATGAATTATCCGATCGTCCTGGGCGATGACGACCTCGCCGCGAAATTCGGCGGCTTGCTCGGTCTGCCTACTACCTACGTGATTACGCGCGAAGGAAAAATCGCCAAGCGTTACATCGGTCTTGCCAGCGAAAGCGATCTCGACAAGCTGATCCAATCGTTGCTCTGACCTGTCCAGCCAGACGATGCAAAAGGGGCGAACGCTGACGGTCGCCCTTGCCATTCTGGGGGGGGTCCCTCGCCGCTGTCCTTTTGGCATAGGCTGAATGGAGGGATGCGTCGCCCCAACCTTCCGTGCACGTGCCTGTCTGGATCACATTCATGGTTCTTTGTCCGCCTGCACCGCTGTCCGTCGCCCTCCTGGAGGTCGAGCCGGGCCCCGTTGCTCTGGTTCTGCTCAGGCTGGTCACGGGGCTCTAGAACTCTGCGCTTTACCTAGCGGTAGGTGCCGGTGTCGGGAGACTTTTCCGGAAGTCAGACGGATCTCCGCGCACGGAGCGGCCGATTCTTGCTCCGACTCGCGCAAGTGCGGTAACCTGCCTTTGCCATGTTGAGTGAACACGAATTTACAAAACAATGCGACGCCACATTCGAAGCCCTGCGCAATCGCCTGCTCGAACTCGGCGACGCGAACGATTTCGAAGTGGAAGGCGGCAGCGGAAAGCTCGAAATCGAATTTGAAGATGAGGACGAAACGCGTTTCGTCATTAGCCCCAACGCGCCCGTGCGGCAGATTTGGATTTCCGCGCTGACCACCAGCTTCAAACTGGGCTGGTCGGATTCCGCGCAAGCCTTCGTGCAGGAAAAAACCGGCGAGACGCTGAACCAAGTGATGAGCCGCATTCTGACCGAAAAACTGGGCACGCCCGTTGAGGTTTAACGAAACGATGCGAATCAGAGGGATTGCTGTTTCTTGCGCGGTGTTCTGGATGCTTGCCGCCGGCGATTTTGTGCCGAGCGCAAGCTCAGCTGCCGCCGCACAGAGCTCAAGCGATGTCCCCAATCCGGCGGCCATCGTAAAACCGCGGGCTTTCGTTTCGCTTGCGCCCGTTCCGCGCGGGAAAGAATTTCAAGTGGCCGTCGCGGTGGAAATCGCGCCTGGCTATCACATGAATTCGCATCACCCCGCGGACCAGTATCTGATCGCTACGACCCTCACAGCCAAGCTTCCCACCGGATTCGAGCTTCGCGATACGCTCTACCCCGCAGGGCGTGTGGAAAAATTCTCCTTTTCTCCGGACAAAGGTCTGGACGTATATTCCGGCAGCGTGACCTTGAAGCTCCGTTTGATCGCGCACAACGATGCGCCCATTGGCGCGGTAACTTTTCCGGTGACGCTCCGCTATCAGGCGTGTAATGACACCACTTGTCTGCCGCCCGTGAAGGTTCCGGTGGATGTCCGCGTGGACGTAGCTGCGGCAGGCACGGCGACGCACACAGCTCATCCCGAAATTTTCTCAACTCCCGCCACGAAGTAAGCGCCGCGAACCCGCCGCGGGCTTTCGCCGTAGCGTTCGATCGAAGCGATTTTCTTTAGACGACTTCCCGAAGCTAACGTGAAGCGAGGAAGATCAAAGCACGCCGCAGGCGGGCGATCACACGGTCATTGCCCAGCACAACCATCGTATCGAAAAGCGGCGGCGCGACCGCACGACCTACAATTGCCACGCGCGTCGCATTGATCAGCAGCCCGGCCTTCACTCCTTCGGCCGCTGCAACCGCGCGCAGCGCCGCGTCGCAGGCGTCATGATTCCAGTCCGGCAGCGCCGCGAGTGCTTCGCTCAGCTTCGCTAGGAGCGCCGGAATCTTTTCGTCCTTCCAGAATTTATCGCGCGCTTCCTGCTCGTATTCGAATTCATCGCTGAAAAATGCGCGCGCCCAGCCGCTGAAATCCGTCAGCAGGCGCGTGCGCGGGCGAATCAGATCGACAGCGCGTGCGAACCAGGCGCGCCCGGTCGTTGCCCATTCGTCCCTCCACAGTCCGGCGCGCCGTAATTCCGCTTCCACAAAAGGCAGCAGCTCCTCGACCGGCGGCTTCTGCAGATATTGCGTGTTGTACCACTCCAGCTTCGGGCGGTCGAAAATCGCGTTCGTGCGGCTCACGCCTGAAAGCTGAAAGCGCTCGATCAGTTCGGTGGTGCGCATGAATTCGCTGTCGTCGCCCGTGGACCATCCCAGCAGCGCCAAAAAATTCCGGAACGCCTCGGGCAAGAATCCTTCGTCCGCATAGGAACCGACGCTGGTCGCCCCATGGCGCTTCGAAAGCCGCGTGCGATCGGGACCCAGAATCAGCGGCACATGCGCGAAAATCGGCGGCGCCGCGCCGAGCGCGCTATAAATCAGCACCTGCTTCGGGGTATTCGACAAATGATCGGCGCCGCGAATGATGTGCGTGATGCGCATGTCAATGTCGTCGACCACCACGCTCAGCTGATAGGTAGGCACGCCGCTGGAGCGCAGCAGCACGAAATCTTCGATCTCCGCGTTCTGGATCTCGCGCGGCCCGAACACCGCGTCCTCGAATTTCGTCACGCCCGTGCGCGGAGTCTTGAACCGAATGGCGCGTGGAATTCCTTCCTTTTCCTTCGCGGCGCGTTCCGCATCGGAAAAAGCGCGGCATGGGCACGCGGCCGCTTTCAGAGTCTTCGGCCCTTCATCGTCTCCTTCGCCTTCCTGATCTTCATTTTCCGCCGCGGAATAATCGCCGCCGGCGTAAGCCGTGGCCTTGCAGTAGCAGGCGTAACCGGCGCCGCTTGCCAGAATGCGCTCCGCCGCCGCGCGATACATTTCGCCGCGCTGCGACTGGAAGAAGGGCCCTTCGTCCCACTCGATTCCCAGCCACTTCAGCGCCACCAGTATTCCGTCCACCAGTTCGGGTTGGTTGCGCTCGACGTCGGTATCTTCCACGCGCAGCAGCAGCGTGCCGCCTTCGTGTTTCGCGAAAAGCCAGTTGAACAAAGCGGTGCGCGCTCCGCCCACGTGCAAGTAGCCTGTCGGAGAAGGCGCAAAACGCACGCGCGGTTTTTGTGCGGCTGACATTCGGTCGGATTCCTTCCTCGTATGAGAGCGATCCATCTTAGCGGAAGCCCGCGGCAAAATCGAGTCAGCCCCGGAACCTGCGCTCGCAGAGTCCTGAAAAATGCTGGGAACCTTTTTCGCGCACGTGCGTATCTAAGGATGAGAATCATGCGCACACCTGTGCAAAGACTGCTCTGGCTCGTTGCTTTGTTCGTGCTTGGTCGTGCGGCTCCTGCACACGCGCAGGATGCCGCTACGATCTTGAATCAATACGTGAAGGCTTCCGGCGGCGCACGTGCACTTTCGCGGATCCAGACCATCTCACTGCAAGGCACCGTCGCGGCGCAGAACGGCGGCAAGCCCGGCGCCTATACTTTCAACGTGAAATTGCCCAATCGCTACTACTCCGAACTGGTGCTCGGCGATCAAGCATGGATCGAAGCGTTCAACGGCAAGTCGGCCTGGCACCAGGACGCTGGCGGTGAAATCTCGACGCTGGTCGGGCCCGAGGGGCTGCAACTGGAAGCGGCCGCACGCTACTACAATTCGCATCTGCTGAATCCGAAGAAGAACAAGCTGGCCATCACCTATGTCGGCGGCGCGCGAGTGCGCGACAGGGACGCGTCCCAATTGGATGTCGAGACGCCCTCGGGCGTGAAGTGGCAAGTGTTCTTGGACGCGCAGTCGCATCGGATCTTGAAAGAATCCGCGCTCGTCGCAGGGGTGAACCAGGAGATTTTCTACGACGACTACCGCGCGGAGAACGGCGTCCAGCTACCGCACAAGATCGAACTGCACCGCGGCGCGGATCGGTACTCGATTAGCGTGACGCGCGCGGCAGTGAACGAGCCGGTCGGCGAACGCGTCTTCGATTTTCCCAGAAAATCGCAGGTGCAGCTTCCAGACTTGAAAGCCTTGTTCCAGCAAATTGACGCGAACCAGCAAGCCGTGGACAAAATCAAAGAGAACTACGCCGGAACCAAAGTTGAAGAAGAAACGGATTACGAAGGGAACGGCAAACCGAAGAAGCCGGACGTCCGCGAATCCACTTTCTTTTACCTTCACGGCACGGAAGTCTCGACGCTGGTGAAAATGAATGGCCAACCCCTGAGCGCGGAAGCCCAGAAAAAAGAGAGCGCTCGCGTGCTGAAACAGATTGAGGAGCTGGAAAAAACCGCGCAAAAGAAAGAAAGCCCCGACCAGAAGGCCAAACAAGAGCAGAAGGACGAGGAGGAGGAAGAAGTCTCGATTGACGCTTTTCTCCGCGCCTGCCAGTTCGTCAATCCCCGCCGCGAACGCTTCCGCGGGCAGGACGTGCTGGTCTTTGACTTCGAGCCCAACCCTGAATTCAAAGCACGCACCCTCGTGGAAAGAGTCATCCAAAAGCTTGGCGGCGTCATTTGGATCGACGAAAAAGCGCTGGACGTTGTGCGTATCGACGCGTTCTTCGTCAACAACGTGAAAATTGCCGGCGGGCTCGTCGCCGATTTGCAGAAGGGCACGCGCGTCATTCTGGAACAAACCTACGTCAATAATGAGGTGTGGCTGCCGACCTACGAGGCGGTGCACATTGACGTGCGCGTCCTGCTGCTGAAGGGAATTAAAGTGGACGGCACCACGCGCTATTCCGATTACAAGAAATTTAATGTCGAAACTCTTTCGACGATCGGCAAGCCTAAGGTCACGGCCGATCCCGCTGCTGGAAATCCTCCCGCAAAACCGCAGTAAAAAAGGCCTTGTGCCCAGGACGCACGCACAGCAACCGAGCGCCGTTCGCACTCCGCAGTGTTGCGCAAATTGCTGATCCAACAAGGGTTGGTACGGGGGTACTGTTGACCCCGGCACCCGCGAATCGCATAGTGTTCACAGGCCGCAAGCGGAAGGGCCCAGGCCATACGATGAGCATTCTTAGCCGGTATTCGAACATTTCTCGGTTGGCTCGAGTCATTTCTCGGGCACGTACTGGTACAGGTGACATGCACGAAACTTGGCTGGACACTCGGCCGAATGCCCGGCATTTTTCTGCTATTCTCAGGAGAAATCTGCAGGGCCCTGATCACGGAGTTTTGAGTTGTTAAGTCATCTCAATGCGAGTGCGGTCGTGCTGTTCGCGGGCGCGTTTCTGCTGGGCGTATTTTTTGCCTATGTGTATCAGCAGAAGCGCCAGGCGTACCTGATGGTTTGGGCTTCGGCTTGGCTGCTGGTTTCGCTCTACTTCGTGCGCTCTGGGTTCGCCGGCGCCGTGCCTCTTTCTGGATGGATGGGCGTCTTCAGCGAATGGGTGATGGCGCTTGCCGCGCTCGCATTTTATTGTTCGGCGCGCTTGTACGCTCGCCTGACGCTCTCTGCGCGCCGCGTGGCTTTGGCGGCGGCGGTGGCCGCCGTCTGGTCTTTCGCCTACCCGCGCGAGTGGATCGCGATTCCGCTGGCTTTCGGAGTGGTTGTCCTTTTCTTTCTCACCGCGCAAATATTCTGGCAGGAAGGCCGCAAACAGGAATCACGCGCCGATAAGCTGCTGGCCGGTACGTTCGTCGCAACCGGAGCTTTGCGGCTGCTCTTCATCTTCCAGGCGCGCCTCGGACCCCTCGCCGGTGTCAACCTCCAGCCGTTTGCTTTGCTCGCGGAAATTATCGGCGGCGTCCTGATGTTGATGGCGGTGTATGACGAAGAGCGTCGCCGCGTCGAACGCAACATGCTGGCGCTCTCCAATCTGAACCTGGCGACTTCCAGCTTTGCCGGCGGCGAAATCCAGAAAATGCTCGCGCAGGCTCTGGACCGCGTGCTCAATGTTGTGCGCATCCCGGCTGGCGCTCTGATCTTGCACTATGGCGATGAAAACGGTCCTGCATCGGTCGTCGTCACCGGCCTGGACGATTCGTTCTGCGCGTCCGTGCAAGAAAGCAATCTGGACGACTATGTCGTCCGGCTTGTCGCACGCCTCGGCGGACTCGTCGTGCTGCGCGATCTGGCGCGCGATTCCAACTGGGTGGCGCTGGAAAAAGAAGAACCGTTCCGCCACATTCGCAAGATGCTGCTCGCGCAAGGCCTGCGCACGATGGTGGGCATCAGCTTGCAGGCTAAAGATCGCGTCTTCGGAATGCTGCTGCTGGGCACGCCGGACAATCGCAATTTTGCTCCACCGGAATTGCGTCTGCTGCTCGCATTGGGCCACCAGATCGGCATGGCCGTCGAAAATAGCTACCTGATTCAGCAGACCGCGCGCCGCAGCGAAGAGCTGCATATTTTGAACGAGATCGGCCGCGCCTTGAGCTCCACGCTCGAGCCCGACGCGCTCTTCGAACGCATCTATTCCGAAATGCAGCGGCTTTTGGACGTCAACAGCCTCTTCATCGCGTACTACGATCGCAAGAAGGAACAGATTCGCTTTGAGATCGAAGTTATCGAAGGCGTGCGCCAGCACAAACGAACGCGGCCGACCGGCAATCATCTTGCGGAATTCGTCATTCGCACGGCGCAGCCGCTCTTGATCCGTGAGCAGTTCGCTGAAGAAACCGCGCGCATGGGTTTTGCGCCGAACCAACAGACCGGCTCGATGTGCGCCGTGCCGCTCATCTTGTACGACCAGGCTGTCGGCGTGATGGCCGTGCACAGCGCGCAGGAACGCGCTTTCGACGAAGGCCACGTCGAATTGTTGCGCGTGCTGGCCAGCGAGGCCGCGGTGGCCATCGAGAACGCCCGCCTCTTCTCCGAAGAGCAGAAAAAATCGAAGCAGTTGATGCTCATCAACAACGTCTCCAGCCACGCTATCACCACGCTGAATCCGGAGGAAATGCTCGCCAAGATCGCCGCGGAGATCGAAAACGCGCTCACCTACGATCACATCGGCATCGCCATTCTCGATTACTCTTCCAAAGAGCTGGAGATTCAGGCCGAAGCCGGCGCGCGCCGCGAAGCATTGGGTCGCCGCATTCTTCTGGGAGAAGGTCTGGTAGGCCAGGCAGCGCGCTCCGGCCAGATCGCCGCGGTCACCACCGTCACCGCGGAATCGCCGAGCCCGATCCTCGCCGGAACGGTATCGGCGATCGCTTTGCCCGTGACCTACGCGGAAAGTTTACTCGGCGTGTTGTACGTCGAATCCTCCAAGCCCTGCGAATTCGCGGATGAAGAGATTCGCTTGCTGCGCACCCTCGCCGATTTATTTGCCGGCGCTCTGCACAATGCCGTGACCTTCCAGAAGGCGCAGGAACAGGCCATTACAGACGGCCTCACGGGGGTTAAAACGCACCGCTTCCTGATGGAGGCGCTCTCCTCCGAGTGGAAACGCTCCACCCGCGCGAATCGCCCCTTCGCTCTGGTCCTGATGGATCTTGATCGCTTCAAATTCGTGAACGATTTCTACGGCCACCTGGAAGGCGACGTCGTGCTGCAGCGCGTCGGCCACATCTTGGAGCAGAATTGCCGCCGCTCCGATGTCGTTGCGCGTTATGGCGGAGACGAATTCGTCATCCTCATGCCGGAAACCAGCGTCGAGCAAGCCATTCAACTCGCCAGCAAGCTGCGCGGCTGGGTTGCCGCCGATCCGCTGCTGCGCGATAAAAATATTACGGCCAGTTTCGGCATCGCCGGTTTCCCGCTGCACGGCTCTACTCCGCAGGAACTGATTCAGGTCGCGGATTCGTCCATGTACCTGTCGAAACATCAGGGCGGAAATTCCGTTTCCAGTGCGGAGCAGGGCGACCCCAACGACACCAAGCGCTGGAAGAAAGACGTCCTGGAAGCCTATCTGGGCGTGACGCTCAAGCGCCAGTTCTCCACCGGTCCTGACGCCTTCGACGAAATTTACCGCCGCCTCGAGCAGTTCACCCGTTCGCTGATCGAACATGGCGACGGCGATGCGGACGATCCCGTACCGTCAGCGGTTGTAGACACCGTCACATCGCTGGCGCTCGCAATTGACGCGAAAGACCGTTACACCCAGGGCCATTCGCAAAAAGTTTCCGCGTATTCCGTGATGATCGCGCAGGCGCTGCGCATGAATCAGGCCGAAGTCGAGGAAATACGCCTGGCGGGCTTGCTGCACGACATCGGCAAAGTCGGCATTCCCGAAACCATTCTGAATAAGTCTGGGCCGCTCGACGCGACCGAATGGACCACCATGAAGACCCATACCGAGCTGGGCGCGAAAATTCTTGAGCCCCTCGCCGCCATGAATCGCATCCGCGAAATGGTGCGCCACCATCACGAATTCTACGACGGCACCGGCTATCCGGATCGCCTCACCGCCGATCAGATTCCCCTCGGCGCGCGCGTCATCGCGATCGCTGACGCCTACGACACCATTACTTCCGAGCGCACTTACAAGAAGGCCCGCAACCCGGAAGAAGCGTTCTCTGAACTCGAGCGCTGCGCCGCGAACCAATTCGATCCCGCAATCGTGCGCGGCTTCGTTGAAGCGATGCGCCGCGCACCCCAACAGCACATAGCCGCCTCCGTAGGCGCAGCGGAGCCCGAGAACCTAGGCTGCTAGATTTGATTCCCCGCACCGCGCGGTATTCCTAACAGCACGGCACGTCTTACGATACGCTCTCTACCACAGCACAGTAGGGGACCCCTTCCTGTGGAATTTCGCTCCCTGAGGCATCTTGGGATGCTTTGCAAGACATTCAGCGCAGCCGTTGTTCGGCATAGACGCTTATCTGGTCGAAACCGAAGTGGACGTCGTCCCCGCTTTCAAGGGCCAATTCACGGGCGTCGGCCTGCCGGACATCGCCGTGAAAGTCGTCCTAGAATTCGTAACCGATTGAAACTAACCGGTACGGATACCGCTCTAGGGCACTTATCGGACTGTGGAGACGGGTTATCGGACTATTAACGGACCGTGATGGCCAGGTGCTAAGGAGCCTGAAAATCATGGACCCAACGCTTCTTTCCTTGCTGGATTCGATCCCGCAGAAACCTCCTCGATCCAAACTCGAAACTCACCGCGAGCTGATTCGCCAGTTGCGGCGAAAAGGCTGCACGTATCGCGACATCGTTCGCATTCTTCACGAGCGTGTCGGCCTCGACGTGGCCGTCAGCACGATTCACTCGTTCATCAGGGTTCGCGCAAAACACCGAAAGGAGGATGCGCGTCTGGAATTGGTCCCATCATGGAGCGTGGCACCTGTACGGACATTCTCATGGGAACCTCCCTGACCCGCCTACTTCCCTTTCCATGGAGGTCGGCGTTGACACTCACGATTTCCGACCGTGGCATTTCGACGAAATCAGCACCCTTATGGCCGAGAGGGTGAAAAGGCGAGCCGCACCGGAGCATTCCCGCCAGTCAAGCAATCACGACTGAGACTTCTCTCTGGCGCAGCAGGTTTACGCATATTGCGTATGCCCTTACGCAATATGCGTAAAGTATGGGGTGGATTCTCTGATGGACATGGTCAGGGGTCAAGTTGCCTCCAACAACATCTTTGGCATCTGTCCCACAAACACCGATTTCTAGTATTGAGTAATCTAAAGTGCTAGTTTATATTTCTCATATGCAATATATCCAAAGGAGATTGGCAGGCGTGCTGCTGGACGCAGCTCAACACTTTCCCGCAGTTGTTGTGACAGGGCCCCGGCGTGCCGGCAAAACCACTCTTCTGCGCAGGCTGTTCCCGAAAGCCCGCAACGTACTGCTCGAAGACCCCGACATTCAGGCACGCGTACGCAGCGATCCCCGCGCATTCCTTGACGCGCTGCGCCCTCCAGTCGTCTTCGACGAGATCCAGAATACCCCCGAATTACTTGCCTACGTCCGTACGGTTATCGACACGGGCCGACGGCGGATGGGGCAATGGCTGTTCACGGGGTCCCAGGAGGCTCCGCTGATGCAGGGCATCAGCGAATCGATGGCGGGCCGGGCTGCCATCCTCCAGCTCCTGCCTTTCAGCCTCGCAGAAACCAAGAAAGTGAACCTGTTACACGGGGGATTCCCAGAGGTGCTTGCCCGGCCCAAGGCTCGTAGCCTTTGGTTTGCCTCCTACTTGCAAACGTACTTGGAGAGAGATGTCCGGGCGATTACAAACGTGCGGGACTTGGCGACGTTTCGCCGTTTTCTCGCTCTTCTGGCGAGTCGTCACGGCCAGATTCTGAACAAGACCGACCTTGCTGCACCGCTCGGGGTCACCGTTCCCACGATTGGCGACTGGCTGCACATCCTTGAAATAACAGGCCAGGTCATTCTGGTGCCGCCGTATTTCGAAAATCTCGGAAAGAGACTAATCAAGTCACCGAAAGTGTACCTGGGTGATTCCGGCCTCGCCTGTTACCTGCTGGGCCTGACATCATCAGCTGAGCTTGAGCGGTCGCCATTCCTGGGGCCTTTGTTCGAAGGCTTCGTCGCAGCAGAGATACTCAAGAGCCAAGCCGACCGTGGAATGCGCAAGGAGCTCTACTATTTTCGCGATCAGCAGGGTCTGGAAGTAGACTTTCTTGTTCCACGTCCTAACGCCAAGCTGTGGCTGGTAGAAGCGAACGCCGCGAAGACGGTCCGCCCGCCCATGGCATCTCCCTTGACCACTCTTCAGCGCGCGCTGCAAAAACGAGCAGGAAGATTGATCGTGGTCCATCGGAAGTCCCGGCTTCAGGTTCCTACGGCCGCGATCGCTAGCGGAGTTGAGGCGCTGGATCTAGAGCAGTTTGTCGGCGAACTCTTGGCGGCTCGATGAATTGCAGTCAGACGGGCCCAACAACCCTCCCCCGTGATCCCGACATTTTCGCATCCTCGGCATTTCCGCGCGCGCCCATGACCGCATCCTGAAAGTTTCGCGCACCATCGCCGATTTGGAAGGCGCTCCGGCTCTCGCGCCCAAACACCTCAGCGAAGCCATCCAGTACCACACGCTCGACCGCACCTACCGGGCGTAAGGTTTTCGATATTCCCGTGGGCGAATCATTGCTTCGCACGGATTCGAGGTTCAAACCGCAGTCGGCCGGCGAGTCATTTGGCTAACTAGGATTTTTCGTGACTCTCGGGTACTTCTCGCAGACATGCGATGCGAACGCCTTGTCGCGCTGCTGCTTGTAATGCGTCTTCATCTCGTCAATTGAGTCGCCAGCGGGCGGCCCTAAAGCTTTGAACACCCACGCGCATTCGTTGCACACCCAGCCTTGAAAATTCTGGTTTTTGACCCGTAGCAGTTTGCGGCGCCTCGCCTCCATGGTCCCCCTCGGGAATTGGTATGGTTATGCTGCCGTCGAATCCACCGGGCTTGGCATACAGATCAAGGTCGGACGGAATGTTCGCGGCCCGAACAGTAACGATAGAAGCAGGTTGCTGTCTGTGGGGTATCCAACACTGATGGGAACTGCTATCGCAATCCGAGTTCGTCCTCGAACTGTCGAATGACGTCGTAACACTCACAAGCGGATTTTTCGAGTTTCCTGCGGTTCACAATCTTCACTGCGCCGCGCACGTATTCTATGATTCCCTTTTTTTGCAGTTCGGACGCCGCCAGGCTCACCGTGGATCGGTCAGTACCCATCATCGTCGCGACGAAATCGTGGGTGATCGGAAGCACCCCCGAATCCACTCGATCCTGTGTCATCAGCAGCCACCTGGAGAGACGCTGCTGTATATCGTGCAGCCGATTGCACGCCGCGGTCTGCGCCACTTGCATTCCTTGCAGTCCCGTATGTCGGTTCAACATCGCTTGCAGCTGCGGAGCCGACCGCAGAATGCGTTCCAGCGCGTTGCCCAACATTCGAGAACCTTCCCCGGCGATTTGGATTATTTCGCGCACGGAACTTCTGCTCAAGCCGGCAGCCAATCCTGCTCCCACGTAGCCCTCGTTGCCCACTACGCCCACTTCCACAGTTCGGCCGTCTTTGGTCACTACCACTTGAGAAACCATCCCTCGATTCGGGAAATAGACGAACTCGATACTTTGCGTCGGCTCATGAAGGCTCAGATGACTTGGCAGTTCGACATGCGTCAAGTCCGGACGCATCTGCTCGTATTCATTGGCGGGCATGGCCAGCAGTACTTTGTTCCTGACTGGCTTTCCGTCAACATTGGTCCGCTCGTCCGCTTGTGCCACGCGAAAGTTTTTCCCGCTCATGTCCATCCTGAAAGGCGCCAAATTGCCTGGCCCTAATTACCTGGAAGTTCACAGCCTCTGAGTGCCGCATCCATTCGACCAGAAGACGCGCTAGTAATCTGTGCGAAACGGGACAACTCTCAACTTCAATGCGAAGCAAATTGCGCGGCGGAGTGATGCGGGTTGACGGCGCCCAGGCGCCGTTAGCGCGGTTGAGTGTGCATGAATTTTGAGCCGTACCGAAATTTGTACTAAACTCCACGCGCGCACCGCGCCGCCTCTCTATGACAGCTCCCATTGTTCCTGAACCGCGTTGGCCCGCTTTTGTCGCGATGCTTGCGGCTGGCGGCGTTTATCTGGCGTTGCCGGAGCGGCTCTCGCTGGGGCCCGGCTGGGGATTGCTCGCGATAATCCTGGTCCTGATGGTTCCCATCGCGGTATCGAATCGTCGCGGCGACTTTCACATCACCAGGCCTCTGGTAGTGATCGCCAACGGCGCCATCACCGTGGGCATGATTGCTTCACTGGCTCTGCTGATTGAAGGCATCCCCCAGCATCGCGACTCACCGACAGCCCTGCTGCGTGGCGCTCTGGCGCTCTGGTTCACCAACATCGTGGTCTTCGCGTTGTGGTACTGGAAGCTGGATGCGGGCGGCCCTTCGCGGCGCGACGCGCGCAGCGGGCGTTTGAAAAGCTCGTTCCTGTTTCCGCAGATGCTGGATGAGGAAGGCAGAGATCCCAACTGGTCGCCGCAATTCATGGACTACCTGTTCCTGGCATTTAATACCAGCACGGCCTTTTCGCCGACGGACACGGCCGTCCTGTCGCGCTGGGCAAAGGCGGGAACGATGTTGCAGGCCTTGATCTCGCTGGCGATTGTGGTGTTGCTCGCTGCGCGCGCCGTGAATATTTTCTGAGTTCCATATTTCATCTGAAGTTGCCGGGGAGGTCTAAGATGCTCGCATCCTGCAAAATGGTCGGCTTCGTTCCCGCGCGCGATTCCCAGAAAGCGCGAGAATTCTACGAAGGTAAGCTGGGCTTTCAATTTGTCAGTGACGATGCCTTCGCACTGGTGGTGCTGGCGGGGGAGAACAAGATTCGGATCGCCAAGGTTCCCAAGGATTTCGCGCCCGTCGCCTTCACCATTCTCGGTTGGGAAGTGCAAGATATCGAAGCAGTCGTCGCCTGGCTCAAAGGCCGCGGCGTGGCATTTGAAAAATATCCTTTCATTCAGGATCCCGAACTCGGCATCTGGACAGCGCCCGGTGGCGATAAAGTTGCCTGGTTCAAAGATCCCGACGGCAACGTCCTTTCCGTCGCGCAGCATGTCTGAAATGCCTGACGCGTAGAGATGTTCGCAACCCACAAGGAGGAGCCATGACAAAATCGTTGATCCTCGGGACCATCCTGGGCGGCCTGGCAGCTTTCCTGTGGAGCTCCATTTCGTGGGAACTCCTGGGCTGGCACGAAAAAACCATGGTTGGATTTCAGAATGAAGATGAAGTCTCCGCGGTCATCGCCTCGCACGCGACCCAGGACGGCACTTACCTGTTGCCGAATATGCCGCCCACGGCCGGAATGACGCCAGAACAAAAGAAAAGCGCTCTGGCCGCGCTGATGCAGAAAATGCAGAACGGCCCGATCATGGTGGCAGCGGTGCGCCGCGGCGGATTTGGCTCCTACAGCCGTGGCCTGATCGTTCAGCTGCTCAGCCTGATGGCCGCGGCATTTCTGCTCACTTGGCTGCTGCTGCAAACCGCTGGATTGAGCTACGCGCGCCGTGTCGTGTTTCTCACGATCGTCGGCCTCGCTGCCAGCGTTATCGTCGATCTTCCGAATTGGAATTGGTGGGGTTTCTCCGGCGCATACACCGCCGTGAACCTTACCGATTCCTCGCTCACTTGGCTCGTCGCGGGCCTCGTCATTGCCAAAGTTGCCAAGCCCGCCGAGCCTGCGACTTCCTAGGCGGCGCTGGTCATCGCAACATTCGCGTGAACGTCGTCGCACCGGGCGCGATCAAAACTCCCATTTGGAAGCGCGGGCCACGCGCCTCTGCTACCGCAGAAGATTCCGCTAAGTTGGAGAAGTTCTTCTCTACCGCGGTTCCGCAGGGTCGTTGGGGCGAGCCGGACGAGGTTGCCTAAGCCGTGCTTTTCCTCGCGTCGGACGACTCCTCGTACGTCAACGCGGTCGAGCGGATGGTGAACGGCGGATTCACGGGTGCCCCGCTTGGAGCTCCCATTTTTCAGGACGTAGCTAGGCCGCTGGGTAGCGAGGCGAAGTTGGCAAAAGCTCATGCGCAGGGAGATCCGCAGTGAAGCGGATAACGGACAAACCGGAAGCTATCGAAGACATACTCGGTGCTGTGGCTTGATTTGAACCATCCGCGAAAATCTTGAGCCTCTAATGATCATGTATAGGCCTGCTGACACACCGATGCGGCGCGAAGCGTTCGCGCCGGCGACGGAGATTCGCTCCGCTCTGCCGGCGAGCAAATCCATCCAATCGCAGCTCGCCGCTGTGTCGTCGGTGCGCTCACTCCTTCGCCCTCACTGCTTTGCGGAACTCGCCGCCGTAGCGTGCGGCTCGCCGAAATAGGGAAAATCCGGGCGCATCAACTGCATGTCGGGTGCCACCCCGTCGCCGAGGGCCGTGTTCGTGACCAGCGTGAGAATCACGTCCATCACGTCGTCGCAGAGACCGCGGCCGTTGAAGGCGGCAAAGCTGAATGAGGCGGGCGTGTCCAGTTCATAGGGCAGGACCGATGGGCAGAGGCGCGCGAGGAGTTGCGTAGCGTAGGCGGATGGGTCGGCCGCTGAGTGGGCGAGCGCGGTGACTTTTTCCACGAAGTCGCGGATCGGTTTGGAGAACAGCGCCACTT